>Ga0316204_10009054_pt1 | contig 13493 bp, 10 predicted proteins | sample 6monrhotite_MG_2_FD_205661 | JGI IMG/M metagenome (GOLD analysis project Ga0316204, IMG submission 205661) | Microbial mat bacterial communities from mineral coupon in-situ incubated in ocean water Damariscotta River, Maine, United States -... | ecosystem: Environmental > Aquatic > Marine >... | reverse complement strand
TTTAGTGCCAATTTTTACTTTCGTGCCGCCAAAATTTCCTGGATCAGTAATGCTGGCGCCGAACGGAAAAGGTGCGCTGATATTAGCCAGGCTTTCGTCCCTGCCTACAATCTGTTTGGTTTTTCGAATGCTGGCAAACAACGTCGGCTGTACGCGTTTCCATGCTTTATATTGCGCAGAAATGTCGAGGCCAATATTATTGCCAAGCCGGTAATTGTTGGCATTCCTTCCGGTTCTAATAGTTGCACTGGCATTAGCACCGTATGCCCAATGGCCAACTATTTTTTCATAACTCAGGGCTGCCAAAATGTCATAGGTTCCTGAGCCAATCTGCATTGTATAGGGCAATCGCTCCAGCGTGCCAGAGCCTGCACGGGGCGTATCGCCCACTGCATTAATGCTGCCTGTAGGGAAACTGACGCCAATACCAAATTTGCCAGAACTACCAAGTGCATCGAGAAATTTATATTGGCTAAATACAGAAAAATCGCCAATTCCACTGCTTTTAAGAATAAATTCGTCGAAGTTTGGCACCGAACTAATGTGCATTGTTTCTTGTTGGACGAAGGGCACGGTTATGCCCAGTGAAACATGCGGAGAAATTTCGCGCCCGAGCGAGAAGGCATGGACTTTTTGTTCAATGAAAGTAGGCACAATCGGGAAATTTTCAGTGGTTCTGGTTTTGCCCGGCGAAAAAAGCACGTCATCAAAGCTCAAGCGTTCAGTGCCTTTTTGATATCTTCCAACTTCCAGATATGAAAAATCATAACTTAGAAACCACTTTTCCTCCCCCTCGATCTCGCCTATGTCAATATCGAGCAGCTCCTCAAGGCTTAGTCTTGAAAGCTCGTTTGGGGTAACTTGAGCCTGCACGCGAATGCTGAACAAAGCTAACAAAATACAGCTGATAATCAAGGCAGCCTTAAATCTGAGAACCCTATAAAGCGCGTCCATGGATACCTCTCAATATAATGTTTAGCCAGATATCTTAAGACTAAGCTTTGAATGTAAACAAAACAATAATCCATAGCCGGGACTATATGCATTAGGATTGCTATTTTCCACCTATGCATGTCCAGAATAATTACCCACTGACACGCCTAAATAAGCCGCACCTTTCTTGCGAGTATGGCTAAAGCGCTAACGAACTGATTTACGGATAGGTCTTGCAAAAAACAAAGGGCCTCTATTTAATTACCAAACAAATTTGCAGTAAACTTTTCCAGAGAGAATGCGGCCTGAGCCTGAAACAACCCCATGTTAAGATTCCTGCCCAAATGAGACCAGAATGAACAATGATTTTGCGAACCCTATAGCACAGGCTGCTGACGTGTTCATGGCATTGGTACCGCCACTCAGAAGTCCGGTTCCAGTTTTCAGAAAGATTGAGTGATGGCTTATATTTTTAAACCAGCATCCCAGCCGAGTGTACAAGTGAAGGGTAGCGACGATTTATTTCCGGTTCACCGCATTTACTGTGTAGGCCAGAATTACAGAGATCATACATTGGAGATGGGCGGAGACCCTGAACGCGAATTGCCGTTTTTCTTTTGCAAACCTGCGGATGCGGTTGTGGCTGACGGGGCTGTGCTTGCATACCCGCTTGCTACTGAAAACTTGCATCATGAGGTGGAGTTGGTCGTTGCCCTGAAGGCGGGGGGCGTGAATATTAAAGCGGCAGATGCAGAAAGCTTAATTTTCGGATACGGCGTTGGCAATGATCTAACCCGCCGTGATTTACAAAAAATAGCTAAAGACGGTCGACGCCCCTGGGAAGCGGGCAAAGCTTTTGATCATGCAGCGCCGGTGAGCGCGCTTGTGCCAATGGCCGATGCCGAGCTCAGTGCGGATAGCAAAATCGAACTGTCGGTGAACGGTGTCCTGTGCCAAAGCGGGCGTATTGGTGATTTAATATGGTCCGTATGCGAAACTATCAGCCTGCTGTCCAGCTTGTTCGAACTGCAAGCGGGTGACCTTATCTTTACGGGCACACCTGCGGGTGTAGGGCCTCTGGTGGGTGGTGATACAGCTGTTGGTTCCATTGAGGGAATTGGCAGTATAACCACCAATATCGCTGTGCGGGGTACAAGCGTTTGATGGGCAATCTGCGAACTACGGTTTTTTTGGTACCGATGGCCGCGCTTCTTGCTGCGGTGATCGCAAGCCTTATCAATATCGACGGATTGATTGCCGTCACCACCCAGATCAATAGCTGGATATTAGCGCATTTCTCAAAGCTGTTTAGCTGGGGCAGTTTTGTTTTTGTGCTGACAGTGCTGTGGGCATTTTTCTCGCCACTTGGTAAAATAAAAATTGGCGGACGCGACGCCGTACCCTTGTTGTCTAAGTGGAACTGGTTTTCCATCACGCTCTGCACCACAATCGCAATTGGTATCTTGTTCTGGGCGACAGCCGAACCAATTTATCATTTAAATGGGCCTCCGGCAGCGCGGGGTTTGGTGTCGGGTTCAGCAGAAGCCGCTTCTTTTGCCATGACGTCGCTTTATATGCATTGGTCGTTCACACCTTACGCCATATACACTGTGCCGGGTCTTACTTTTGCGTTGGCTTATTATAACCTGGGCAAGTCATATTCGCTAAGCGGGCCGCTTTCTTTGTTGTTCGGAAAGTGGGTTAAGGGCATCGGCGGAGACATCGTTGACAGCCTGGCTGTTTTTGCATTGGTTGCTGGCATTGCGGCGACGCTGGGCGTTGGCATGATGTCGATCGCAGGCGGCATAGCCAAGGTTACGGGCGTTGCCGTTACGCCTTTGTTGCAGGGAAGTGTCACGACTTTGATTGTAGCAACATTTGTTGTTTCGTCAGCGACTGGCCTGCAGCGGGGCATCAAAATACTCTCAGATATCAACAGCAAGTTTTTCTTTGTGTTGTGTCTTTTTGTTTTTTTGGCGGGGCCAAGTTTGTTCATCGTATCGATAGGCTGGGAGGGGTTGCTTGGTTATGTTGTTGAATTCTTGCCGCGCTCGTTGGGCATCGGTGAAAACCATGACGAAAGCTGGGCGCAAGCCTGGACGGTATTTTATTGGGCCGCCTGGCTGGCTTGGGCCCCGATCACGGCTTTGTTTTTAGGGCGTATTGCGCGCGGCTATACGGTGCGGCAATTCATTCTGGTGAATTTTTTCTTGCCAGCACTTTTTTCACTGGTGTGGATGACAGTTTTTGGCGGCGCAGCCTTGTATATTGATACCTCAACCGGAGGGGTGCTTGGGGCTGTTCTTGCCGAGCAGGGGCCAGATTCGATTGTTTATGAAGTTTTGTTCCGGTATCCTTTCAGCGGTGTTTTGATGGCGGTTTTTGTGTTTGTAAGTTTCATTTCCTATGTCACGGCAGCGGATAGCAATACCGAGGCCATTGCAGGCGTTTGTCAAAAAACAACAAAAGCCCATGATGCCGAAGCCGTGGACCATGACCCGGCAAGCCTTTGGCTTAAGGTTGTTTTTGCTATTTTTATCGGGGCGGCCTCTTGGTCCATGATTGCTTTTTCGGGCATTGACGGTGTGAAAATGCTTTCTAATTTGGGCGGCTTGCCAGCTCTAATTTTGGTGCTGCTGATGGATGTCGTGCTTGTGCTGCTTGGCACCAGGTTTATTTCGAAACTAGAGCGATAAAAATCTTCGTTTATTTTGCCGGCAGGATGCTCTATTATTAGAAACAATTTGAAGCACATTTTATCTATTCATTAAGAGTATGCTTACGACTTGAAGCTAGGCTGTGCAACCTTGGAAGGCTGGGGCCAATCAAGTTTGTAGCCAGCTAGCAAGCCTGTGGGTTTGCCCGGCTGACTAACGGAGTTTCCTATGAAAGATAGCTTGGCGTTTTCGCTGGCGCTTGATCTGCTGTTTAACGGTCAAAACATGGATTATTGCGAACGGCCGATCAGCCTGGATGCAATGAAACAAATGGCATTCTTCATGGAATTACCTGCGGGTTCGCATGTGGGCGTTGTGGCGCCCGGTGGTGGCCGCTTGGTGCGGTCCCTCGTTGACAGGGGTTACACTGTCGAGGCTTATGAGGGCCGAGATGAATGCTATAGGCATTTGCGAACATTATTCAAAGATTCTCCGAAAGTAGAAATCCGCCGGATCTCGGCACTTGATGATCCTATGCGGCGTGAGAAAAAACGCTTTCATGCACTTTTTTGTATGGATGATCTGCGCGCATTTCGTGAAGCGCAGGATTGGACATCAAATGTACAAATGATGCTGCGAAGCCGTGGGTATTTTGCCTATTCGCAGGTCTCTAACCAATTGCCCACCAAGAAAAACACCTTGAGCAAGGATTTTGAACTGGTCGGTGACTATGATGTTAGCGAGCAGACCGCAAAAGAGATAAGAGAATGTTATCTGGGGCTGGATTATTGGCGGCCGACGGATAAGGATAAAGACATGGCAAGCGAGACCCTGCAGATGATTAAATCTGCCTCCAGTCTGCGTAGAAGCATCATGAGCGGTGTTTCGGTTCGCTATGTTGCATGGCGCAAAAAGAATAAATGAGCCATCTTGATTTTATATTCACCAATATCAAAGCAGGCATCGGTGTGGCTGAGGTTGCAGCCTTCATCATTGAGGCCGGCGGCCTTGCCCCAAAAGTGCTGCTATAGCTATGCATGCACACTTTCAAGGGTGCTTTTCTTCAGCTTAGGTTCATAATTCCTTTGTTACACCTAGGGTCAGGCCTCATTAATGAGGCCTGACCCTAGTTTTAAGGCGGGAATTTAACCTGTGCTGATTGCACAGCGGCTGCGCATAGTATGCACGGCCTGTGTGCATCCGGCATTGGCGGGTGATTTGGGATTATAAAGTTGGAGATCGGCGATGAATATCAAGATGATAACACTGGGAGCGGCGATAGGGCTGTTGCTGACAGGCTGCGCCGGGATTGACAGCGGCACCGCAGACAAAGAAGAAATCAGTAAGCTTGATGAGGCACTGGTGAAATATGAACGCACAGGGGAAATGAAAAACTGTATCAATCCCGCGCGCATCCGCCATTCCCGGGTTGTAGATGATACCCATATTATTTTTGAAGTAACGGCGAGCAAGGTCTATTTGAATACATTGCCTCGTAAATGCTCGTCTCTTGGATTTCACAGAGCCATCGCCTATCAAGTGCGGGGAGGGTCGCTTTGCAAGGGCGACCTGTTTGAGGTGTTTGATTCTACCAGTCATATCTCGGGTGCGCACTGTTCGTTTGGCGCATTTGAAAAACTTGATAAAAAAGCGAAAGACGTGGAAAAAGATCCAAAATAACAGCGGCTTAGTCTAGATTTTGGAAAATACGAAAGGGGCCAATTCATATCGGGCCCTTTTCCCCTTTGCCTCTTATTCTAGAAAGTTAAGGCAAAATTGACGCTTATCGCATGGGCTGTCAGGTCATCGAGTTTTTCATACGCATAACGAACACGCGCATTTGAACCATCGCCAAATAGGTTGAAAGCTCCGCCATATTGCTCGACGCGCTCTGATAGCTGATCAATTTCGAGCGCAAACTTTGTATCACCCGCCACAAAAATTGCGTCCAAAGCTTCCGGGTCGGCACCGTTTATGGTTTTGGAATAACTATAGAAAATCTCGGGCCGGAAAATCTTGGTTTCCCGGGAGCGCTTCCATTTGAAATCATAGCCCAGTGATGCTCCGAAGGTTGCCTGAGTGCGGGTAAAACCGCGCCCACCTACTATCAGGTCTGCGCTTTCGCCGCCGTCTTCAGTATAGCCACCTTCACTGTAATTTTGTATGGATATGCGGCCATATGGTTTGAGGTGCAGCCCCCCCAATTTCAGCTCATAGCCTGCTTCTGCCGTCGCCGCGAGGTTCCAGCCATTGCTGGTACTGGTTACCAAACGCTTGATCAAACCAAATTCGATTGAGCGTTCACGCTCAATGCTTACATATTGGCCTGTGGCTTGAAGTCCTGCGTAAAAACCGCCCGCCCGTCCGAGGGTATAGACTGAAAGGAAAGGTGCAAAAGATGAAAATTCCGGCTGGATCAGATCGTCGGTACCCGACAATCCATTAAGCGTGAAGCCACCGTTCATGCCAACAACAATATTTTTGGATATGGGTCGGTCATAACCCAACGTTAAACCCACAGACAGCAGGTTACCGTCTAGTAGGCTTTCGCTAGCTGCCAGTTTGCCAACATTGGTGACTTCGCGTACCCACGCGCCGCCCTCAAAGTTGGCATCCGCCACAAAATCAGTCAGCCTGTTGGCCAAATGGCCCGCAAATTGACGCTCAGAGGAGGTCGCAATATTGAAGCTGGCGTTCGTGATATCCGGCAGTAAGGCAGTTAGCGCGCCTTCAACAGTTTCTTTGCTGGTCAGGCTTGCCAAACTTGTTTCCAATTGGCTGTCGAGCGCTACATTTGTGCTGATCATATTGTCATATATTTTTGTAAGCGAGGCTGAAACACCAAGCTCTGCTGCGGTTTTTGGCCTCACATTCAATGTCACAGTACTGCTTGTATCATTCTCAAACACAGCCAGCGACAAATCGAACAGATACGGTGTATCAGAAAGCGCGAGCGACGACTGGCTATCGGCAAAATCGATACTGCCCGCTGTAATCAGATCATAACTTTGCGCGTCAACTACGAAATTGGCAAATACAGGCACCAAATTAACATCAGCCGTCGCAAACAGCGCATTGTCGATTAAGATAGCCCCGGCCTGCGTGCTGTCAGGGTTCACGTTGAAAATCAGGTTGCTGGAATTGGTAAAGGTGGCGTTGGTTACGTGCAGCGTATCGTTTCGGCCCAGTTCAAGATCAGCACCATCGACATTAAGGCCAAGGGTGCCGTCAAAATTGATAGAACCGTTGAAACTTGCCTCGCCAGACAAGGTCAGCGTATCCGCGCCGGAGCTGAAGAATATGTCGCCCTGAACCGTGCCGCCTGACAGGGTAACAGTGTCGTCGCCGCTTCCCAATCGTATGTTGCCGACAATTTGCCCTGTATTGCTGATTGATACGCCGGTAGTATTGACACCGACATCAATAGCGTTGGCAGAGGCGCCCTCCGTATCTTCAACAATTGCGCCGATAACGCCAGAGTTGGTAATATTGTTCAAACCGCCGGAGAAATCCAAAATTGCATAGGCACTTTGCCCGTCTCCGCGTGAGGTTGCCAGCAGGTTACCGCTGTTATCAATGCTGCTTAGGTCGCCCTGTTGCCTCACGGCAATTGCGACGGCCTCACCGCCCGGCCCGATAATGGTAACATCGTTGGTAGCGTCTGTATCGCCGCCGTCATCCACGGTTGATGAAGAGAACGAATCTACATCTACGGTGCCACTATTCACAAGGGTGCCGACTTGGGCAAAGTTGCCAATGTCGATACCAACAGCGTCAGCATCGATGGAACGCGCTGAAGTATTGCCTTCATCAAAATATAGGCCGCCAGCGATGGTTGTGGGCGCAGCAAGGGACAAGCCCTCTATGCGTATGCCAGTGGCGGTCAGGCCCGCAGAATCGCCGGTAACCACAATGTTACCGCGCTGAATATAACCAAAACCCAAATCGCCGACCTCGCCGATCACCAGCGGGTTAGTGCTGCCTTCAGCACCCCGGATCAAAACGCCCGGTGCTCCGCCAACGGATATAACCGAAGAATCAGCGGTGATGTCATCGTTGCCATCGCCGTCCAGATCAAGGTCATTATTTGCACCAATGCCATCCAGCAGAATGCCGCCGGTAACATTGGCTTCCACCAATATGCCGGCAACGGCTGGCGCAGCTGGATTGTCAGCGGTATTGCTGAGGCCAACCCTGATGCCGCCACGGTTGGTAAAAGAACCGTCAAGTGTTTCGGCAATTCTAACGCCAGCACCATCAGCGCCGAAGGCCCCAATACTACCGTCTATCAATATGTTCCCTGTTACCGGGCCATTGATATCAAGTGCAATCGCACGGTTGCCAGTCACGTTAATGACGCCAGAATTTGTCAGGTCACCGGTTAGTGGGCCGTTGATAAAAATGCCACGACTGTCGCCGCCAGACACATTGATTGTGCTGTCACCGGCCACCAAAATATCGCCGTCCAGGCCAAAATCACCACCAAGTTCCAAGCCTGCAACCGATGTGCTTAGATCAAAATCCAGCTCGCCGTCGCCCGGGTCAGCCACGGTGATATCACCAGCCAGTTCGATATTGGATATCAGCTGCTGGGTTGACGCATCCAACAGCAGACCACGGCCTGAGGCCAAATCAGCAGAATTGATTGTGCTGGTGGCTTCCATGGTAAAATTATGCGGGCCATTGATTGTGAGAGCCGTGCCTGAGCTAACATCAATCGAGCCATCGGCTGTCAGGGTAAGGGTGCCACTGCCATTGCCAATCTCGGCGGTTGAATTGACTGGCGCCGTGCGCGTGTCGCTAATGGACTGGTCCTGCGCCGAAGCAGGCAAGGCCGCAAGGCAGGTCAAAATAGCTAAGGCAGAAGCCTGCTGACGACGAAAAACACTAGAAACCACGCTGTTTCCCCACTCTTTATATTTTATCACCGTTTAATACGGCGTGTTATCCACACTCACTTTGCCAACTAAATCTCGGCACTGTGGTACCCTGATTATGGCTATCAAGACGCCAAGAATGGGGCATATCTATGGCGTTGGTACCAGATAATCGAAGCACCACCAAGCAGCAATATGATATTGTTTTAACCCTCCAGACAAATGCACTTTGTGCTGCGCCTTTTTTGACAGTTTACACCAGCAAGGTTGTGCGCAAATTGTTATTTCTCAGCCAGCGCCACCAGGATCACGGGCCGGGCCATCAGCCCCGCGACAATGCCAGACCAAATGGCTTTGGCAAATGTATAGACAAGCGGCGTAAATATAGGTTCGCCGGCAAGGCCAGCCAGCAGCAATGTTAGGGGGGTAAAAACCAGCAAACCTGCCAGCCCAAACAACAGGGCGCAAAGCCACAGCGCATGGGGAAAGCGGCGCAGAATTTTATGGCTGTATGGTCCCGCATTCAAATCAACAGGCGACAATGTGCCTTTTTTCAATCGGTGTCGCTGGATGGCTATGACTGCAGCGCTCATCAAAAACGGCAGCAAAAATGACGAAGCAATAATATCAGCGCCGTACCCTTCTTCACCGCTCAAAATCACTGGCCCCCCGTTCTTTTTAAGGAACCAGATAATCAGGGCGCCGAGCAGGGCATTCACCACAATATTGGCGGCGGTTTCTTTCTTGATATAGCTGTCCAGAGTATCCTTCACACTGTGCTCCCCCGAGGTTTTTGGTGAATCATTGGCCGGACTGCACAAGCACAGCAGCCCATATCAAGCTGATTTAGCCCGGCGGGCGCATATGTCCAGCCATAGGGGGAATAGGCCAAGGCCGAGATGCCAGCCTAAAATACAAAGCTCACGCTTGGAAGATCATTAAGGCCTAGTCCTGCGAGGAACAGGCTGTCGCCGCCGCCCAGGTCGATAAGGATGCCGCCGTTTTGCTCTGTGGCTGCGGCTTCTACATCCGCGAGAGATGTAAAGTCTGTATTGGTATTGCTGAGCCTGAGTATATCCCCGGCACTATCAAAGTCAGTGATGCTATCATCGCCTTGGCCTGCGGCGAACACAAATGTATCTGCGCCCGCACCGCCAGTGAATATATCATCGCCGCCGCCGCCCCATAAGGTGTCGTCGCCTTCGCCAGCTGACACGCTGTCGTCCCCACCGCCCGAGAATATATCATCGTTGCCGCTGCCGCCCAAAACGGTATCGTTGCCGCCGCCCGAGAAAATTAAATCATCGCCTGTGCCACCTGTTACGCTGTCATGGCCCACGCCAGCGAACACCATATCGTCGCCCGAGCCAGCATCGATCACATCGTTGGTGCCCGTGTCGCCAGTATCACGGCCGCCGTAGATAACATCATCACCGCCGCCTGAATTGATGGTATCATCGCCCACGCCGCCGCCGATTTGGTCATCGCCCGCCGCACCGATGATCAGGTCATCGCCGCCGCCTGCCCACAGCTGATCATCGCCTGTGCCGGTTGTTATTTCCTCGCCTGCATCATAACTGCCGTTATCCGAAGTCAGCGCATCATTCCAGCCGCCGCCAATAAGCGTATCATTGCCGTCGCCGCCAAACAGCACATCACTGCCGTCGTCAGCGCTGGTATCGCCTTCATTACCAAGATTAAGCTGCAAACCAGGGCCGTCGCTGTAGCCGCCGCCGACGATCAAATCATCACCCGCAGCCCCGCCCAGTACATCGTTACCCGCGCCGCCGATGGCAATATCATCACCGTCATCGCCGGGCCCGGCAAAAAGCTGATCATCGCCCGCCCCGCCAGACGATACATCATCGCCTGCATCACCGCGCAGGGTATCATTGTCCGCCCCGCCAACCAAAGCGTCGCCGCCTGACCCGCCGAAAAGCTTGTCGTTGCCTGCATTGCCGGCCAAAAAATTGTCTGTATCATTGCCGAGGAAGATATCGGCTCCCCCACCGCCAATCAATTTTTCAATAACAACGCCATCCATCAGATAAACTGTCTCATGCACCAGCATAAAACTTTCAGGATTGTCGAAGCGAGCATATTTTGCAGTTGAGCCCACATCGATCCAGCCTTCTTTGCTTAGGTCAATTGTGGCTGCCGAGTTGCCTTCAATCACAATTGTATCTACGCCGGATGTATCCCACAGAACTTCATAATAACTCGTACCTTCATAAAAGGTATAAGTGTCGTTACCAACTGTAACGGTTTGATCAACACCGTAAATAGCTTGCAAAGCAACAATATCTGATAACAGCCAGCTCGTGATTTCTTGTTGTAAGTAATAGCCTTCGAAACGACTGGAAAATGTTTCTATATACCCAGAGGACATGATTGTGAAATCAGAGCCACTGACATCTGCCGGTAGCCGTAGTTCCAACGTGTCACCAAAATTAATTGGGTGAGCTAATCCCAACGCATGCCCAATTTCATGCATGACGACTTCATAGTAGCTGTCGTCAAAAGCCGGTTGAACACTGAGGGGTTCATAAAAGATTTGTACGGTGTTACCAAATCCGACCTCGCTACCGCCAATGAAATTTATCTCGTACTGCGGGAACCCTGCAGCACCGGCCCCAAAGGGGAACGAAGAAAAGGAAAAGTTGATCAGCGGTACACCTTCATCAACGCGTTCAAAACTGAGGTCTATATAACCTGAAATACCAGTGAGAAGGGCATCCACTTGTGCAAGGTGGCTATCTTCAAATGCGAATGGCAAAACGTTGTTACCATCGTCGTCCGTGTAATAACCAATGGCGTTCGAAGTGACTTCATTGACAATGGATCCATAGGTTACTGTATTGAGTGCCCAGAACTCGTTATTGCTTCCATCCAAATATGCTGTGACTCTTGGGTCTGTAATCTCTGCCTCAAGTGGATTGACGACTTCGCCATTTTGACTTTTGATAACTGGCATAAAACCCCCAAGTTTGCCTTTAGGTGAGCACCAAAACAAAGTAAGTGACGCTCTTTAGATCAGGGATGCTTTGAATATGTCAACACCTTTATATTGATGTTTTTTACAAAGAAAGGCGCTGGTGCAAATATGGGGCGATGATGCGCAAAATTGCACTCTTTAAAAGTTTCTGGAAGCGACCATTTTTAAAAAGCACAGAGGCGATACAATATTGCCTTGTAAATTTATTCAGTTAGCGGATTAAGGGGAATACATCATGGCACGAGAAATATTTTTTATCAGCGGCAGCCCGTTTGCGTGGCGCGCAATGTTGGCGCTGCAAATCAAGGGGCTGGATTTTAAAGCCACTGAGCTGCATGGCAGCAAGGGCGACAATAAAACACCAGAATATTTGGAAATGAATCCGCACGGCAAAGTGCCGGTAATGAAGGACGGTGATACCACCGTTTATGAAAGCCTGGCCATTTTGGCGTATCTCGACCGTAAATATCCTGAAAATCCTTTGTTTGGCGCCACGCCAGAAGAAGCCGCGCTTGTTTGGCAGCGCACCATGGAATTTGAAACCATAATGCCGCCTATTATGCGCGGCGTTATACGGCCAATATTTTCGGGCACTGTTGATGGCAATGAAGCTGAAATCAACGAGCGCATTGCTGAGTTAAAGGTTGAACTAACACGCTATAGTGGTTGGCTTGACGGGCATGATTACCTGGGCGGCGATACCATTAGCGCAATTGATATTACACTGTATCCCGTTGCCGCCATTGCATGCCGCGTTTTGGCAGCGCAGTCGAACGCCAAGCTTGATCTGGATTTCATGCCGCTGAAGGATCATTTCCCTGCTATCGCAGCCTGGATGACCCGCGTTGAGGCCATGCCTGGTTTTGATGCGGTTTATCCGCCGCACTGGAAAGCTGCAAAAGCCGCTTAAAGTTTCGGCCCTTTCAGGGGCCTTTGCCTTTGCCCGTTCATGTACCCAACTGCACGTCAGTCTGCCCCCTTTGCATGCCAGCTTGCATGGGGCGGGCCGGGACTGCACCTCGGACATTGGCCCACAACTGATATAAAGGAAAGGCGGTTCCATACCGCCCTTTCAAAAGCTCTCTCTCCCCCGAACCCTAAAGGGGGCTTGGTCGGCAGCGCTGCGCATCCTTCCATTGCAGCGCTGCCGACCATTTTTTGCTTTCATATTATTCGGCTTTTGCACCTATGATTGGTTGGACTTATTTTAATCAGGAGATTGCAGTAGGGTGAGGCGTTATATTTGGCTAATATTTGGCTGGGTTTTTGTCGCGCTCGGCGTGATAGGCATTGTGCTGCCCTTGCTGCCAACGACACCGTTTTTACTGGTGGCAGCGGCTTGTTTTTCGCGTGGATCACCCCGGCTTTTGGCATGGCTTTTGGATCATGCGCATTTGGGTCCACCTGTGCATGCCTGGCGCGCGCACGGGGCCATTGCAACGCGCTTCAAGGCGGCGGCGCTGGTTTTTATGGCGGCGTCAGTGGGGCTAAGCTTTCTGTATAATGTGCCGAAAACGGGTCTGATTGTTCAGATCGTGATTTTATCAGCAGTATCAATTTTCATCCTAAGCCGCCCCGCGTCGCCGCCCAAAAAGGACAAAGCCTGAAAGCCCTGTTTGCGGGTCTCCCGCAATCTGATATTTCTGCCGTATCGATAAAATTTGTGTAGGCAGCTGCTTAAGGGAGATTACCAAGAAGACTGAAGGAGCTGAGAATTGGCGTGTTTCGGCCCCCCCTTATCGTAGGTCAAACAATGGGTTACCACCGGCTTTGGTTTTCTGTTACAATCAAATTTGATGAAAAGCAGTCTCGCTAGATTATTGGGGTGTCGGAACAGATATACAGACACCTAGTATAACGGCGTTAGTACGGGGAATGGCGTTGGTTTTGGTATGTGGAATAGCTTTGTAATGAGCATATAAATCATGGCGCGGGTTTTTTCGGTCCGTGATCAGGACTATAGGTTTTTGTGGACAGGACTATAGATATTTTTAACCCCATGAGTTTTCCTGCTGTGTCAAAATTATTGGC
>Ga0316204_10009053_pt1 | contig 13494 bp, 17 predicted proteins | sample 6monrhotite_MG_2_FD_205661 | JGI IMG/M metagenome (GOLD analysis project Ga0316204, IMG submission 205661) | Microbial mat bacterial communities from mineral coupon in-situ incubated in ocean water Damariscotta River, Maine, United States -... | ecosystem: Environmental > Aquatic > Marine >... | reverse complement strand
ATAAGGCTTTTATTGTTGGTGGGGCGGCAGCGTCCGAAAGTGCTGCTGGTATTTTGCAGCTCACACAGGGCCTTGCATCTGGGCTTCTGCAGGGTGACGAACTCCGCTCCGTGCGAGAGAATGCGCCGTTGATTGCCAAGGCGATCGCAGATGTTTTTGGTGTCGCGATCGGGGATTTGAAGCGACTGGGCGCAGAGGGGAAAATCACAACAGAGAAGGTTGTGAAGGCGCTCGAATTGCTTGGTCCAAAGGTTGATGCTGCCTTCGCCAAAACGGAGATCACGGTAGGCCAGGCGCTCGATAATCTCGAAACACGGTTCACCCAGTTTGTGGGCCAGTTGTCAGAGAATGGCGCCATGGCCGGGTTGGCCGCGAGTATCGACTTTGTTGCGGACAATCTCGACAATCTTGCCAAGGCGGCGGCTGTCGCTGCCGCGCTGCTTGGCCCGGCTGGATTGGTCGCGGCGGCGGGTGCTGCAAGAACGGCTATTGGAGCGCTGACAGTGGTGGTGCTTGCCAATCCTTTGGGTGCGCTTCTAGCCGTGTTGTCCGCAGCTGCGGCGGCGATCTATCTCTTTGGCGACAGTTCGCGCGAGGCGGCGGTCCGCCAGAAGGAATATAATGATGCACTACGGGTCTCCACAGAGCTAACCGAGGATGTGAAGCAGGGGGCCACGGACATCACGCGGGCCCGCGCGGAAGAGGCGATCGCAACTTTGGAAGCTGCGAAGGCTGAGAAGTGGTTGGCTCTACAGCGGGCAGAAGCCGCCAAGGCCCGTCTTGAGACGGAGGATCCGCCTGCCTTTGAAATGGTGCGGGGCGGGCGCGGTGACCGGCAGACCGTGATTGACCGGTTGGCTGACCGGATCAAAGGTTTGCGGGAGGGTGTGGAGTCCGACTTTGACGCGATTGCGGCACTTGTGCGGAACCTTGATAAGACCTTTGAGGGTACTAGCGGCGCGGGCAATACGCGCACTATCGCTTCCACCAGCAAGGCCTATGAGAATGCGGTGAAGTCGATCACCAAGGCGACTGAAGCTCTGGAAGCTCAGAACAATGTGATCGACCGAAACACGTTCGCCGTGGCGCAAGCGCGTAAGGTAGCTGAACTGCTCAACGCGGCGCGGCGACAGGAGCTAGAGATTACGCCCGCGCTTCGCGCTGAGATTGATCAGTTGGCGACGGCCTACGCTCGCGCGAAATCTGCTGCGGACTTTGAAAAATCTTTTGATCGGATTGATGAGGAAATCCGGGCGCTGCAGCGGGAAGAACGCCAGCTCGGCCTTACCGCTGTTGAAGCAGATAAGCTGAGATTTCGTGAGGATCTGCTCAACGAGGCACGGCGGGCGGGAATTCCACTCACTGCTGCATTGACTGCCCGGATTGATGCGGCTGCTGAGATTTACGGTCGGACGGCTGACAAGGTTGATGTTTCCAGACGGGCTATGGAGAACCAGATTTCCATTGCCGATCAGTTGCGGCAGGGCATGGTAGATATTGGAACATCTACGTTTGGTGGATTAGACAATATTGAGGATGTGGCGGGCCGGCTGTTCAACACGCTGGCGGAACTTACGTTTCAACTCATAGTCATGAAGCCGATTGTTGAGAGCATGTTCGGGGAGTTTGGGACGGGCTTTGGCGGCGGCAGCGGGGGCTTGGGAAGCCTCTTTGCTGGGTTCTTTGCAAATGGCGGCACCATCCCCATGGGTCAGTTTGGCATTGCCGGGGAGAATGGTCCGGAGCCGGTCATTTCGACGCCTTCTGGCGCCAAGGTCATTTCCAACAAGAATATGGGGTCTCTTTCCAGCCCGAGTCTGCGGGCTGGGGGCGGCGATGTTGTCTATAACGATAATCGCGTCACCCATGTAGACGCGCGCCAGAATGATCCAAATCAGGAGCGGCGGCTTGCGTCGATTGTGCGGGACCAAAATCGTTCTTTTGACGGTCGCTCGGCGGCGGCTCAAGTGAAAGCGGTGCTGAATGGTGGTCGTGTCTCAAGGATCGTTAGCTAGATGATTACCTATCCCTTGGCGATGCCGGGCGGTGCAAAATTTAAGACCGCGCTTATTCGACCCCAGAACGTAGTGGGAATGACGCAGGCACCCTTGAGCCTGGTGGAACAGGTGCAGGCATTTGACGGCAATGCCTGGCACATGCAGCTCACTTTACCGGTGATGACTAAGGCGCAGGCACGGAAGTGGCTGGTGTTTTTGGTTTCCCTTCATGGTATCAAAGGAACTTTTCTTGCCAACGATACCTATAATGATGTTCCCAAAGGAGTCATGAGCGGTGCGCCGGTCGTCAACGGATCGGGCAATAAAGGGTATGAATTGCCGATCCGGGGCATGGATAATGGTCTGACACAAGCGATCGCAGAAGGCGACTTTGTACAGGTCGGTACCGGCATAGATGCAACACTTCATATGGCCCTTGGGAACCTGGATAGTGACGGGTCGGGTGAAGGTGTGCTGGACATCTGGCCGCGTCTGCGCAACGAGCCTGATGACGGTGTGCAGATTATCACGGCTTCGCCGCGCGGACTTTTCCGGTTGGCGACGAACAATGAGGACTGGCGCCGCAATCTTGGCCTTTTTGAAATAACGATAAACTGTGTTGAGGCGGTTCGGTGACAGGGGACGTATCGCCGGGCACCGCCGATGCGGTTGATGAGTCAGTTGTTTATCCGATCGTCTTTCTTGAGATGGATTTTCTTTCTGCGCCGTTCCGTTTTTGCACTCAGGTGGGGACGGTCCATTGGGACGGCAAACTCTGGGTCGGTGCGGGACAGATGCTCGCCATAGACGGGATCAACCAGACCACGGATGGTGGTAAGGCGGTTTCGACCTTCACGCTTTCCGGCATCGCGGTAGATCTCATTGCAGCGATTTATTCTGAGAAATGGCACGGGCGGCGTGCCAAGAGCTGGTTTGGGACCCTTGACACGGGCTTCAATCTCACCGGAGAGCCCCACCGGATTGTTGGCGGGATCATGAATGTCATTCGTGATGAACCTGGCCGCGAGACTTCTGTGTTTGAACTTGAGGTGCGGACTGGGGCGTATAAATACCGCATTGCGAAACCGTGGAAGCAGAGCAATGAGCATCAGCGAACACTTTATCCCAACGACACTTCTGGCCGATGGATAGCAAATGAACGCAAAGTACGCTTCGGCACTTAGGCCCGCGGACTGGTCGGCTCGGCTGGTTGATTATATCGAACAGGTCCGGCACATAGATTTTGTTTGGGGTGAGAACGATTGCGCGCTGATGGCTTCCGCCTGGGTCGAGGAGCTGATCGGCCACGATCCGGCGTCTGATTTTCGGGGGAGGTACACGACCGAGATGGGTGCCATTCGGGCGCTCAAGAGGTATGGAACAGGCACGCTTCTATCGACCTTTGAAGGCATTGTGGGTCCCGTTTGTGCGCCAGCTCAGGTCCGGCGCGGCGATATTGTTGGTTTGGTCACAGAGCAGGGTGAGGCGCTTGGGATCTGCGTCGGCGCTATGGCGGCAACAACCGGACCGACCGGTTTTAATCTGATGCGGCTTCTCTCTGCGGAGTGTGGTTGGAAGATCGGTAGCTAGATGGCGGCTGTTGTTGGGTTTGTCGCTGCTGGGGCTGCGGCCTTCATTGGTGGGTCTCAGGTCATTGGCGGCATTATTGCCAGTGTAGCATTGTCGGCAGTTGGCTCGATCTTTGCGAAGAAGCCGCAAGAGGCTAGCTTTCTTGGCGCGGGTCTCGACATCACTCAAGTGTCGACAGAGGCGCCGGAGCGAGTGGCCTTGGGCGCGGCCCGCCATGCAGGAACCCGGTGGTATGCAGGTGACACGGAGAATGGCGGTTGGGCGCATTTTGTCATTGTCTATGCGTGTCACCCGATCGACGGGTTTGGCGATCTATATGCCGGGGACGAGAAAGTGGAATTGGAGGTCGGTGGCGCGGCAACGGGTAAATATGCTGGGTTTCTCTGGGTCTATGATCATTTGGGTGAGCATGACCAAGTCGTCGACCCGGAGCTTTTTGCGTCTGTGCCCGAAATTCTTGAGACGGACCGTTTTCAGGGCAAGGCCTATCGTTATCTCAAGATGAAGTGGAACGCTGATCTCTACCAGAACATGCCTGAGTGGCGATCTGTCGTTCGGGGCGCTAAAAGTTGGGACTGGACTGACCCTGCCCAGGATGCCAACGATCCGAACACTTGGACATTCTCGACCAATGCGGCGCGCAATATCGCGCACTTCTATCGGGGTATTCCAATCAAGGACGGCAGTGGAACACTTCGCCGCCTTTATGGGCTCAACCTGGAAGATGATGAAATCAACTGGGATGAGCTGACAGCTGCGCTGCATATAAGTGACGAAGACCGGGCCACATCAACAGGCACTCAGAAGAATTACGAAATCAACGGCGTCTACGATGTTGCCGCCGATAATGACGCGACGCTCGAGGCTCTGTTAACCGCTTGCGACGGCAGTAAGACGGATGCTGGCGGGCTGGTGGGACTGGTTGTTGGGGCGCCGCAGGTGCCGGTGATTGATCTTTATGAACGTCACACGCGGGACCTGCCCAAGGTGCAGCCTTACATTCCGTTCGATGAGTTGGTGAATAGTGTCAGCGCCAATTATCGAGGGCCAGACACTCTCTACCAAACCCTTCCAGCGCCGACATTTGTTGATGCTGTTTTGGTGGAAGAAGACGGACAGGAAAAATGGGGCGAGATTGAGCTTCCATTCACTGACAATGCAGCGGCTGTGCAGCGGTTGCAGTATATCTATGCGGGCCACAATCGGCGGCAGGCGCGCATCTCGCTCAAGCTCTCTCTCCGTGGGTTCGGCATAAAGGGAGGCAATTGGTTCACCTGGACTGATGAAACGCGGGGTTGGAACCAGAAGACCTTTTTTGCAGAGGAGGTGGATACACACACGGAAGAGGACCCGAACGGCGTGCCGATCTTTGTGATTGACGTTGAAGGGAAAGAAATTGACGCTGGCATCTGGCCGCTGAACGTTGTCGATCAGCCGGTTAATGTGCCGGAACTCTCTGATCTTCGCTCTAGCTCTGTGCCTCTGGCGCCAACCTGGCTTGAACCGGATATTGCATTTGACCGAGACGTGCCGAGCGTCACGCTCAACCTTGCGACACCAAGCGGCGGCGGCGATGTGACCTATGTGTTTCGCTATCGGAAATCAGGGGCGATCGCATGGGAACCGATACTCGGAAGTTCTGAGCGGGCGTTTGTGCTTTCGCTTGAGCCTGGCGCTTACGACGTTGAAGCACGGGCTCTGTCCGTGCCGATGATGATACCCTCTCCCTGGACGCCAGACGTGCTCACAGTGGGCCCACCCCCCTTGGTGGGCGAAGTGCTGGCGCTTGAGTTGGCAGGGCAGGGGTCGAACCGGATTTTTGAAGGACCTGACGCGGTTATTGATTGGATCAGGGGGTCGGTCAATGCGCCGGGGCTTGACGATCCAGATGGCGCAGACGTGTTTGACGGGGATCGCTATTTTAACGGCTATTCTGTGGAGGTTTTTGCGGGTGCCTGGGATGGGGTCGGAAGCCCGCCGCCGCGTTTGCGGAGCACAACGCTGCTTGATGAGGGGTATAGCTACCTGCTCGACATGAACCGTCAAGACAGCATTCGCCAAGGGCTCGGCATTCCAACTCGGCAGCTTACGTTTTCGGTTCGACAACGGGGGCGCTATGCAGAAGAGATTATCTATTCTGAGCCTACCTATCTGACAGTGACCAATCCGCCCCCGGCTGAGGTGACGGGTATTGAGGTAAAGGAGTTTTTCCAGCGTGGCCGTGTGAGGTTTTCGTTTGCGGGCTCTGGCGATGATAAAGGCGTAGAGGTACGTGTCAGCACCAACCCCGCGTTTGATGCGTCGGCGGGCGAGGGGACAATTGTTTATCACGGGGCCCTGGTCAATGAAGTCTATATTGACGTTGAGCCAGGCGAGACGCTCTATGTCTCCATTGCGGTCTTTGATGAGTTTGGGTCAGATCCGGAAGGTCTGAATTGGTCAACGGTTATAGCGGTTAGTTCTCAGGCTCTCACCCTCTCAGACTTACCGCCTGAAAGCATCGCCTCTATCGAGCAGACAGCGGCACTTGTGACAGACTTGCTGGCGGTCAACGCAGAACTCAGTGCTCAGGCTTCTCAGCTGATTGATATTGATGCCAACATTGCAGGCCATACCACTCAACTTGACGGCGTGGCCTCCTTTATCGGCACGATTGATGGCAAGGCTGTCGCGACGGTTGACGCCAATGGGCACATAGGTGGCTTTGTGGTGGCCGGCGGTGCAGGGGGGACCGTTGATGCGACCTTCCTGGTGGACAGCTTCAACATCGTCGCGCCCGGCTCCAATCCCACACCTCTTCTCACTGTATCGGCAGGCGGCGGCCTGAAGGTCAACACCGCCATCATCGGCAACATGACCGGTGACGAGATTGAAGGGATTGTGGTGAAGGCCGACAAGTTTGTCGGGCCGCGTTTCCAGAATGCCACCAACACAAGCTGGCTTGATCTCGACACCAGCTCATTCTTCTTGGAGTAGGAGATGCCATACTCAATAGGCTATTCCGGCAATGGTGATCCAAAGATGCCGGGGGTGCCGCCGCAAACCCTTGCCATCTTCAACTCTGGTCCCAACAAGAACGATTTTGGGCCGATGAGTGACCCGCTCACGCATCTGGATGATGTGGCGTTTCACGGGGGGGGCACAAGTCCGTTTGACTATCTGCGGATCAATGAAGCTGCAAGCGCCTCAAGCACCGATGCCAGTAGGTCTCCGGTGGCGCTGCCTCAGACTGGGTTTAACGCGACCCTCAATCAAGAGGTGGAATTGTTCACCCATGGGCTTGGCTATCTGCCTTTCTTCTCTGGTGACATTACGGTTGATGGCTACAAGCAAGCCTGCCCTGGCACCATGGTGCCAATCCCTGGGGGCAATCTGAACAATGTGGGTCACCGGTTTGTTGGGTTCACTGCTGACACACAAAAGGTTTACATGCACGCGGTTGGGTTCCTAGCGTCGGCCATGGTGATCCACTGGGACGTGCGTATTTATGATGAGGAGCTGGGTCAGGTATCCACACAGCCACCTTCCTTTGATCTGTCCAGCGAGGGTTTGACCGTGCGGCACCTTGGCAAGATTGATAAGGATCACCGGTATGTCTCTGGGGTTGCTGCGCCGGGGGACTTTCTCGTGTTGGGTAAACAGACCATCAGCTTGCAAAATCCGTCTGGCGGCGGTGACCCTGAAATTCATTTTTCCGATGGTGTGAGGCACGGCGCGCTCACTTCTATCCCGGCGAGTTTTGGGAATGTCAACCCCAACCCGGCCAACAATTTTGTCATTTCAGGAACGCCCGCAAGCCTATGAGTGCATCGTTTGAGGCGGGTCGTTTTGTTCTCAAGAACGACGCGGGCGTCACGATCTTTGATAGCAACAAGCCCATTCAAACGGAGCTGGGACGCTTTTCTGGTGTCTTGTCTCTCCCGGCTCGCTTGCCCGCCAGTGTGCAAGACACGGTGCACGCGGTTGAGCACGACATTGGACCGGCTCCAGTTGGCCTAGAACATATCTCCGGCTGGGCAATGCTCGGAGAGAGTGCGGACCTCATCCCTGCCAACCGGGTGTTTCAGTTTGGTGGCAGCGTGTTGATGTACGCCACGGGCTATGCGTTTGGGTCATTCCTCGACAATACAGCGGCGCAGTATTGGGTGAGCAAGCGAAAGATTAGTCCGACTGTGAGTGGAGGGCGCATAATCATTCGTGAGGAATGGTTCAACCATGGGCAGCGCGCCCCAGGGCAGGCGGTGCGCACCCTTTCGGCCCATACCCTAACTTATGACCTGCGGCTTTCCGCATTCCTTGGAGGTGTCTAGATGACAGTTGCTGTGTATGACGTTGGCACCTGCCAAGTGGTGAACGGTAGCGACATCGTTACGTTCAATGCACCTGCGGTGCCGGAGGATAATATACTCCAGGGCCAATGGTTTCAGGTCGGAGGGGATGATGTCGCCTATCAAGCTGCAGCGAATGCGAGCGGCAACACGGTACAGCTTTCAACGCCTTATGCGGGCGAGACAGATGTCGCTGCCTCCTATGAAGTCACCCGATATTTTCTAGGCGGGGATGTGCCGCTGGTAACGCGGGGCATGAAGGGCCCCTTTGCTATCATAAACCGGATGGCGGAACGCCTGCTTGCGCGAATAAATTCAAAGTCAGATAGCACCCATCACCATGATGCTGCTTACGCAGCGCTAAATCACACCCACGCATTTAGGGAAGTGCTGACAGGTCATCGCAACTACTACGTTAACGGTACGCTTGGGAATGACAGCAATGAAGGCCTCTCTCCTGGTAGTGCGTTTAAGACCAAACAAAAGGCTGTGGATACTGTCGCCGGACTTGATACGTCCATTTTCAATGTGGCCGTCACCTGCACGGCGGACAATTATCCAGCAGGGGTTGTTCTAAAAGACCCTCTCGGCGGTGGCGGCACCATCTCTTTGGTTGGCGACGTCACAACGCCATCCAATTGTGTCATCGCACCAGCAAACACCCATGGAATTACCTGTTTGGGGTCGCGTCGCTGGGGCGTCAGCGGCTTTGATGTGGCGCCGCAAGGCATCGGCCATAGCGTGAATGTTTCATTGGCTGGCGTTTTGTCTTTGACCGCGATGGAGTATGCGGCGACGCAGGCTGGGTATTATCATAACTACTGCCTTGAAAATTCGATCCTCAAAATGCATGGCGGGCATCGCATCAAGGGCAATAGCCAGGGTTTTATGTATGCCTACTCCAATTCACTGATCCAGTGCGTCGCGCAGACTATTACGTTGGAGAACGTGCCCGCATTTCTTGCTGCGTTCATGCGCGCTGGTATGGGCGGACACGGCAGGGTCAATGCGCTGACATTCGTCGGCGCTGGCGCAAACAAGCGCTACATATCCGATGGTAACTCGATCATTGAAGCTTATGGCGGCCCCGATTACTTCCCCGGCAATGTCGCTGGTTCGGTTTCAAACGGGGGGCTGTACCTATGATTGATCATTACTGGGTTCTGGATGATATGCGCGTCTGGTCATCTGCCACGGGTGGTTTTGTGGACGAGGTGCCGGAACACTGGTTGAAGAGTGACCCAGCAAACTCACCGTCAAAGGTTGCTGATGAAACAGCCCTCACAGAGGCTCTGCGTCCCGCGCTGCCGGAGCAAGCCAGGCTGGTCGGACCGACAATAGCGGACGTGCGGGCAGAGGCGGCGCGGCGCATGATCGTTTTACTGGGCGCGGACGATGAGGCCCACATGGACGTGCTGATTTCAAATGGCACGCGGGAGGCTGTGCAGCTGCTGCAGATTGGTCAAGGTAACTGGACAGAAGAACAGGCAACCCGCGCTGCGCAGCTGGAACATATGCAAGCTGCTATTGATGAGGTCCGCGAGCATTCCAACATCTTGGAAGCCATGACCCCGGTGCCTCTGGATTATGCGGATGATGTGCATTGGCCGGAGCTTGGCACATGAACGCGCTGAAGCGTCTCGCTGCCTATCTCTGTGGAGAGAGGTGCCGGGAGCACCGATGGAATGCGGCCATAGCGGCCTGCATTTTTTTCTACGTCTGGTGGGCGGAGGCGGCGAATGCGGCAGCTCTATGATTATTTGCCGGATGCGGTTCTGCTTGTCTTTACATTTCTCGGTGGCGTCTTCTATTCACCCTTGATGGCGGCGATTGTCGGGCGCTTTGTCTTTCATGCACTCCGTGTGGATGAAAAGAGGCGCAAATGGAGAGACCCTATTCTGATAGCGGATCTAGCTATTTGTTTTTTGGCCGTGCTGGTGGCGAGTGGTCTGGTTTCCTATTTCGACATGAAACCCGAAACCCTACCGGCGGTCTCAGCCGTGCTCGCTTATCTCGGGCCGCGCGGTGTTGAGGGGCATCTTGAGGAATTTTTCAAACGGCGGAGGCGGCGGTGAGAAGACACAAAAAAAAGCTGATCGGTGGGGCTGCTCTTGGAGCGGCCCTTTTTATTGGGCCATTGCTGCTGGCGGGCTGCGCGCTCGATGCGGAGCGGGCGTTGACGAGCGATGAGATGCGGGCGTGTCACGTTGCGCAGATTGAGCGGCAAGGAGGTTTTCATGACTGTTGATGAGATGATTGCGGCGGTGATCCGTCGCGAGGGTGGCTATGTCAATCATCCTGCTGATAAGGGCGGGCCCACGAAGTACGGCATCACCCTGGCAACCTACAAACGAGCCACCGGCAACCGCCGCGCGTCCATTGCGGAAATTAAGGCGCTCACAAAACCTGAAGCGGCGGCGATCTATAAGGAACTCTATTTTGTCCGGCCTGGCTTTGGTCGTCTGAATGACGTGAAGTTGGCGGAGCATCTATTCGACTGGGGTGTGAATTCTGGCCCCGCCATTGCTGTTAAGTGGTTGCAACGTGTACTTGGAACCGTCGCGGTAGATGGCAAGCTCGGACCCAACACAGCGCGCAGCGTGAACCAGCGCAATGATCAGCTGAGTATCAGGAAAGCGTTCTTTAAGGAGCGCGTCCTGTTCTTTGCGAGGCTTGTTAAACGCAAACCCTCTCAGGCGGTTTTCATAGAAGGTTGGATGAAACGGGCTTTTGAGTTTTTTGAATAGGAGGAGACCATGAACTGGGACGCAATTGGAGACACGCTGTTGGGCAAGGGTCTACCCCTACTCGGTGGCGTTCTTGGCGGGGGGCCGGGCGCTGCGGTTGGCGGCATGATTGCCTCAGCTCTTGGTGTTGAGAATACGCCGGAGGCTGTTGAGCAGGTGCTTGCCAGCGACCCGGACGCGGTTCTGAAGCTCAAACAACTAGAGAGCGACCACACGCTTGAGCTGCAGCGCATGACATTCGCGGCAGAGACTGCGAACCTGGCGCAGGTCAATGAGACAATGCGCGCGGAACTTGCCAGCGGTGACAAGTTTTCAAAGCGGTGGCGTCCTCTTTTTGGCTACATGTTTCCACCATCCTTTTGCATCCAGATCAACGTCATCTCCTATCAAATGATCATGTCCCCCAATGATGCTGCAAACCTCATCCTTGCAATGACGGGCCTCACAACCCTCTGGGGGATTGGTTTCATGGTTCTTGGGGTAAACATAAATCAACGCTCAAACGACAAGGCCCGCATGTTGGGCCAACAACCCGGTGGCCTCGTGTCGCGGGCCGTTAATGCAGTGTTGCCGGGCCAATAGACAGGAGACAAAGATGGGTAAGGGTATAGCGGCGGCGCGGCGCGCCGGAAGCGCCGAACATGCTGCTGCAATAGAGAACCTGAAAGACCAACTCTTGATCGTTTTTTTGAAACGGTTGGGAGGAAAGGCGCGCATTCCAGTGGCGGAGGTGGATGATACTGGTGGAGATGTACTCTCCTTCAGTTTGGTCGATGGTGAATTCAATTTCGAGACCAGCAAAAAGCAATGACACCTAAATAGATGTGGTGCGCCCTGGTGCGCCTCCCTGTGGACCTATGGGTCCCAACTAGCCCCCGGCTTTGATCGGGGGCTTTTTTTGTGTCTGGCTTCCGGGCGACGCCAAAGAAGGGACCCGAGAGCCGTGGTGCCCATAGGTTATGCGATCGGTCATTGTCCAGCGGATTGATAGGCTGGTATTCCTGCCCCCACATTTGGAGCAGACGGGGCTTAGTTCGTGCCATTGATAAGAGAGAGGGTAGTGGGCGGTTAGGCGGTCTAGATCCACCGGCACGGAAACCACGTCGCAATTGCGGGAATGACACCAGGCATTAAGCCCCGCGAGGCGCTTCTCCTCCCGTCCGGTCAGCAGCTCACCCAAGGTGCGGTGGGGGTAGAAAATGGGTGTCTGTTTCTGGTGCATGGTCTCAATTTGATGCGCGATCGATATAGGGAACTATTCCTATATCTGCGATCGTGACCCGGCAACCCATCTCTTCTAGAATCTAACTTTCGCCATGAAGGTCCATGATCTAGACTCCGGCGATGATTGGAGGGTTTGATGAAGATATTGGCAGGCGACTGGAATGAGGGTGGCACAGCTCGGCTCAAGAAAACTCTTGGCGGACGAGTGACAGGGCTGGTTTTGCAAAGCGGGATGCTGGCTGCGGAGACTGTAGCGCGGGCTCAGGTTGCGTCTGTAGAAGAGATCAATCAAGAAAACAGCGCTTCTGTTTTGGGTAAGGCGGCATGGGGTGCGGCAGGTGCGGCTCTGCTTGGGCCAGTCGGATTGCTCGCTGGGGCATTAGCAGGTGGTAATCGTCAGCTCTCAGTCCTGGCGATCGAGTTCAAGGATGAGCGGCGTGTATTGGTGCAGGCAAAGCAATCAGAAGCCAACCAGATTAGAGCGATGGCGTTTTGAGCGCCTGAAGAAAGTTTGTCAAAAGTTTGTCTTTGCACTGCCCCTATTTCCCCTTTTGTACTCGTTTTTGGTGGTGGCAGATGAACATGAAGCGCAGGAAAGCTGCGGTTTTTTTCACGTGAAACAATCTGCCCCATAGCTGGGGGACAAGGGGTCGTGGGTTCAAATCCCGCCGCTCCGACCATTGTAGAAAGCCGTCTTCTCCTTACTCGTATTTGGGGGAGGCGGCTTTTTCGATTTGGCCGCGGAGGGCGGCAAGGTGGCTGGACAGAAAAGAAGCGGTGAGGCATTGTCCGGCCACGCTCCTATTTGGTCGCATTTCCGAACCACAAAAGTCTGCAACTTTTGCTGGAAATGCTCTGAACGGGCAGATGACACTTAAGGAATGGACACTCCAATGACTGCAATTTACGCCATTGTCGCTTTCATCGCTGTTATGGCGATTCTCAACAAAATGACATTCGGTCGGTTCGACTGATTTTTGATGACGCGTAGCGGCAGTAAAAGCCGCTAGGCCACTTTTCGCGGGCGCGTCCTGTTTCTTGTCGCGCATCCGGACGGAAAACCGGAGCCCACTTTTCCTGGATGCGCTTTATTATCCGTCCAGCTTATCTGGCCGTTGCATCCAGTCTATCAGCGGTTTGGTCGGAAAGGCCCAGGCTATGCCTGCGATTGGATAGAAGATGAGCTGCACCGCCCAATGATCCGGCAGGACGTCCACAGCCAGCCAAACGGCAGCGAGGGTATAGGCGGTCAAGCCAACTAGAATGATGACTGTGCCCAGTAGTTTCCTCACGCCGATAGGCAGGAACGGTGGCTTGTAGGGCTGAGTTTCCATTTCAGAGATCTCCATTCGTGCTCTTCCTACGGCATTAGCGCTGGTTCGCCAAGGTGTGGCGAGAGGTCGCGTTTAGCAGATGGCCTTGTTGCCGGCGGAGCGGCGCGCTATGTCATGTGATTATGACAGCGACCGATATTCAGATTTCTGCAGAAGCGACCGACCGCCAGGTATCGGCCAGGCGCTCCATTGCCATTTGGCTGTTCGTCATCTGTGCTCTTGTGGCGGGGATGGTTGTTGTCGGTGGAGCGACGCGGCTTACCGACAGCGGGCT
>Ga0316204_10009051_pt1 | contig 13496 bp, 25 predicted proteins | sample 6monrhotite_MG_2_FD_205661 | JGI IMG/M metagenome (GOLD analysis project Ga0316204, IMG submission 205661) | Microbial mat bacterial communities from mineral coupon in-situ incubated in ocean water Damariscotta River, Maine, United States -... | ecosystem: Environmental > Aquatic > Marine >... | reverse complement strand
TTAACTGTCTCCTAAAATAATAGACATACCCTCATTAAGTACTTCTATATTATCTATTTCTACTAGTGTTGTTTGTATATAATCAGGTGATACCGACATTGAAGTGACTATTTGTCGTCCATAGTAGTCATGCATCTCATGCAATGAATTAATCAACTCATCTTGAGAACAGTTGTGAAGTTCATCTGGAAGCTTAATCTCAAATTCTTGTGTTATGGTGATTTTTTTCATCTTTTTATTCCTTAAAATAATTTTGGCTCTTTAGCATTCTTAATAATCTCATTAACTCGGCTCTCTGAGAGTTCATACTTCTTTCTTATCTCAAGCCTGCTCATTCCACTATCAAAATCTTTTATAATCTCATCATCTCTATATGTACTTTTATACATTGGGATATAGATGTGACCACCTCCATGCTCTTCAATCCATTCAGGAAACTCCATTGATTTAGCATCTTTGTACATCTGTTCAACTATGTCTAAATTACTTAGTTCATCACTGTTCATGGATCCATCTTTTTTAACACTGGGATTATCTTTTGTGCATCTGTAAGGCTTATCTCTGCTGGTTGAACATACTTTTTTGTGAAGTTATGGTTAATAAAAGCTATAAGAGCTTTGTCACTAACATCTTGAGCATATCTACTCCAGATTAAACGCATTAATGATAGTTGTGGCTCAGTTGCTTTTTCAGGTTCATATATTGGAAGCTCTTCTGTCTCATGGTTCATGTAATCTCTCAACATTACTAATTCATCTATTTTTAATTTAGTTGAGCTTGTGACACCAAAATGCTTCGTAAGTAACTCTTCATAAGCCTCTCTGTCATCTTTGAAGTAGTGAATGTACCTAGATGATAGGTGAATCTGTCTTTTTAATGCTTTTGCGTAATTTGCCTGTTTTTGGGTCATGCTTAGCTCCTTTGAATGGTTTGTCAAGATCAATATGTAAAATAGTTTCACCATCAACTTTTAAAGGATTAACTCCAAAAAAGTAGATATTATTAAGTGCTATAGTTTTTCTACGAGGTGTGTACACACTAGGTCTTTTTTTAGTTTTAGTCTGCTCTTGGGTCATGATTGCTATGCTCCTTAATGTTGTTTTTAATCTGCTCAAATAGTGAACCAATCTTTCCTGTGCATCTGTTTTCAAAATTACCAGTTGAGCGCTCTGGAAATGGAAGTTCTAAATCTGCTTGCCTTTTAGTCTGCTTCTTTAGAGGCTTTAAAGAGTAAAGAGCTATGACGCTATTAAAAGTAATCTTCTTTCTTAGGCCTTTCTCTTTGTAGATTAGACGCATTCTTTTTAGGATTGCATCTTTGTTAGTAAGAAATTCTTGCTGGTGTGCTTTTGAGATGAAGGTAAGTTTTAAAATACCGTTGTGAACTCCAGCATATTTAAAGCCATACTGAAGGTTTCCAAGAGCTTTTTGTAGCTCTTTAATCGCTTGCTGCTCTTCTAGTCCTTTTTGCCATTGTTCTGGTGGTGCATTGGCGTAATATTTAGTGTCGTTTTTCATTTCCAAATCTTTTTACATGCATCTTCGGCTAAGGAGATACTTATCCAGCATGAGATAAACAATATTACTATGGTATCTCCTATTGTAATTGTTACTGTATAATCTGTCATTTATGTTTCCTTGAGGTTTTAATGAATTTTGATGTCGGAGCTTTTCTTGAAATAGGTGTTACTGTTACCATTGCTGTTTTAATACCAACAGTTATTGCAGTAATTGCTATATGTCATAAAGTCAGCATGTTCTTATGTAAAAACCCTACTCGTAGTGACATTCATTCACACAAAAGAGATCAATCATTTGAAACTATGAGTGTTATGGAAATGCCTTGTAATGTTTTAATAGACTACGTGAAAAATCTTTCTATAAGAAGCGGAAAATTTATGAAACCTAAACAAGTAAGAGTAGAAGCCATTAATGGGGAAAATGTACGATGCAGTTGTTCATATTTAAATCATAAAAATAAAATCTGCAAAATTAATTCTGAAAAATGTATCTTCTTTTAAACTCAATAAAATCCGCCTAAGCGGACTCTATAAATTTAAATCTTCCATCAGTTGAGTATATGGTGGATGTTCTTCTAAATATGTTTCTATATATTCAGGGTATTCCTCAAAGAAAGTAGCTTGAGGAGTTTGTTTTAAGTAATAACCCTCTATCCACGCCTCTTTGTCTCTCGCACTTTCACCAAACCTATCTGCGATTGTGATAAGTGTGTCGTACCATGCATCTTCTGTTGATGTGTCTTTGAAGTCAGTCATTTTTTATTTCTCCCATATCTCCAATAAGAATATCATCAAACTCAAATTCATCAACAGAAATGATTTTAATTCCATTGCTACCGTCCATCATTACCCAGCCTTCAATACCTCTATTTTTATCCCAGTTAAACTCTTCAACTACTCCTTCAGTTGTGTAGTTGTTCTTGGCTTGGATTAAATACACATCTTTCATCAATAGTCTTAAGACAGTTTCTGTTATATCACCATTAGAATCAGACAATCTATTCTTAGGATTTGTCCAAAAGTCGTTAAATTCATGTAGCCTCTCATCAGATAAGACACTATGGTCTATCTCTACAATCATACTTACACCAGCGTGTTCAACTTCATACTTTTTTTTCATCTTGCTTCCTCCATTTCTATATAAGTTGCAATTAATAACTCTCTAGCTGTTGATGTGCCAGGATCTAAATACTTTTTATGTGCTCTGTTGTATATTCTCCATCTGTCATGATGTTCAGCGTTTTCATTTCTAGCTAGATGTAAATGATTAGGTAGCATTTCAAGAAGCTCATCAGTTGTTAATATTTCATAGTTCTGCATTATTCAGCCCTCACCAATTCAAAATGTGGATAATCATTAAAGCGATTATCATCAAAATCAGTATCTCTATCCCAATCTCTACCCCAGCGTAGTTTGTGATTGATTTCTCCAGCTTCAAACAGCTCATTGGCTGCACTCATCATTAATCCAGCCAAGTAGTAAAATCTACCCGTATCTTTCCAATCAATTGGATATGGAGCAATATCAACCGCCATACTTGGCATATCTTGGTGTTTACTTCTATTGGTAAAGCCATCAAGTTTGCTTAGACCTTTGTCGAAGTACTCTTTTTGCTTTTCATGAGTTCTGTAGGTCTCTAGAACTGTGAAGTCATAGCTTCTTAGTGCTCTGTGGCAAATCTTACGGATATCTGGATGAGCCATATCAAGACGTTCACGTGATTTTTTTCCAAATCTGAAATCCATGTTAGACTCCAGCTAAATCAAGATTAATCATTTGCCACTCATCATCTATACTGTCGCGTTTGTAGAAGCGAATGTATGATTTAGTGCTAACAATCTCGATTGATTCATCAATGATGCTCATGGCTTCAAGCCACTTTGGATGTTCAATGTTATAACCTTTTAATGCCAGGATCTTCTTAGCATTAACATCACCTTTTTTGTCCACCTCAAAAGCTTTATTAATGAGTGTTTTAATATCTGGTGAAGAGTTTTCAGTTACCTCATGCAAGTACTCATCAATCTTAATCTTTGCAATGTTTAGTTTTTCATCAAAAGTGATGTTATCTGCATTTGATATTTGAACTTTCATTGTGTTGCTGTAGTTTGCTATTGTTAAGTTTCCTTTTTTAGTGTTGGCTTTAGCATCAATGTCATATTTTTCTAAAAGCAGTGCATAGTAAGCTTCAATATCTCCTTTTGCAGCTAGTTTAAATGCTAATAGCTCAGCACTTGCATTGTCTGCTTTTAAGATAAGCTCACCAATTAGTTCATCTTTTAGCTTTTCATCTCTTCTGATTAATTCAGGGTGTGTAGGCTTAGCACTTTTATTTAGCCAGTTGCCATGTTCGTCTGTTTTTGCCATCTGTTCCTCTTTTGTTTTTATAGTAATACTGCGCGCCCGTAGGAAGTACTCTTGGGGTGCAGTACTCCAGCAAATCTCCCGAAGGAGATTTAAGCAGCACTTGGCTCAAATGAATTGTTGTTTGCTTGATGTAAGTGTTTTAGTGCTGTACTCCAGCCCATTGTGTTGTTAATCTTTTGTGTGTAGTAAGCTAGAGCTTTTTTACGGTTCATCCTCTTTGGAATACCTCTTGCGAAATAGTAACCGTGGTAATATTTAAGGTCATGCTTTAAACTTAAGTTCTCACGACGGTAAACTATCTCTTCTCCGTGTGTACGTCTTTTTTGCTTAGGTCTTAAAAGTTTCATGATTGTTCCTTTAGTGTTGTGAACACTTAAATCCCTTAAATACGGGGCTGTTCGCAGTGTTCGCAGTGTCGCATGGGTTAGAGGAGTTTGTATGTTTTACTTTTATTGGCTCCTTCTTCAAAATCCCATAGCTTTCCTATAAATTGTTGTAACATTGTGTTGGCTGCTCTATCTCCTTTGCTAAACCCAGCATTCATAAGCAATTGACTCTGACCAATCCCATTAGGATTTTTCTTCAGAACATCTTTTATTAGCTCTACAAACTCTTCATCTTTCTTGCTCATACTTGCTATGTCTGGGTCTAGCTCTTTTAGAGCTAATGTTTTTACATTGACTGTGAAGCCATTGTCTTTAATCGTATGACGCTCTTTTTCTACTTCAAGAGAGAAGTGCATCGTGTCGTTATAACTTTGACTTAGCGAGAGTTTATATAGGTTGTCAATTCCATTTTTAAACTCACTACTTCCATCCATTGCCGAACCGTTCTTTGTAGTATGATGAATCAGTATGACCGTTCCACCTGCTTCACGTATATTTTTAAATATTGTTAACATGCGTCTTACTTTATTTCCATTGTTCATATCACCATCAACAAAATCTCGCACCGCGTCAAAAAAGAAGAAGCAATGTTTATAATTACTTCCTACTGCCTCCTTGCCAATGTTTTCTAGCAGTTCAAATGGTTCTACCTCTATGGTTGAGCGGTGGATTAAATTGAAGTTGTGGTAGCCATCTAGTAGGTGTTCAATCTTACGCTCTTTAATATTTGAGCGTCCGTTATCCATGTCCATGTAGAATATATCTTTTGGCATGGTATTATCTAGCAGGTATTGTGCGACACTTAGTGTAAACCAAGTCTTACCTTGATTGGACTCTGAGTACCACATGGTAATTGCCTCTTCAACTAAAAACTCTTTGATTAGATAACGAACAGGTGCCTGTAAATCATCTGATGTAAGACGCATAGCATTGTTGAAAAACTTAAAAGGCATATTTATCACCTCCTTTTGGTATATTTGAGTAAGCCTGAAGCTTGATTGTCTGTATTACGTTTTATGCTAAGCTCCAGAGCGAAGTTACAACCTGTTTTCATATAGAGCCATTTGAAGAACTTTCTAATTAACACCATTCTTTATTTTTCCAACAAAGAATGTCTTTTGTGACATAACCTAATATGAAAGCTGCAATTGCCCCAATGACCATTATAAAAAGTTCTAGTTCACACATCTTCGCTCCTTGGTCTGTATATAGTTTCTTCTATATTTGTAATTTTTTCTTTTACTTTTTCTATATCTATGCTAAATGCTAGTTCACCATCTATTCTTTTAAATGGTGAAATTCTTGTCATATACCCAGCCTTTACAAACTGTGAAAACAATACAACTTTTGCTTTTTCTGGTCTTATTATGTGTAGATTTTTTAATATTTTTACTTTTGTTGTAAGTGCCTCGTGAGACATTGCACGTAGTAGCTCAAGTTCAAAGACTTCTTCACGCCTAGGAATTCTAAGTTCTTCTTTGGTGTTGTAGTCATACAAAAAACCATTATTAGCAGTAGGTGCTTGAAGACCAGTATCTTTAATCAGTATGTAATGTCTATCATTTGTTGGTTTAGGTGGTGTTATGAGACGTAAATACCCTGTATTTTCTAATCTTAAAAGGTATGGGTTCAAAGTGTTAGGCTTTAAATTAACAACCATTGCAGCATCACCTAATCTAAACATCTGTTTTCGCCTTATATACTCCCATAAAGACTGAAGATTGTTACCAATCTTTGTATTTTTCTTCTTTAATCTATAGTTGCTACCACTACTGCCCATGTTCTAGCTCCAGTTGTTTAAATTGCTTAAGTCCACAAGACTTAATGTCATTTACTTTAGCTGCGCCCTCAAGTCTTAATATAAGCACTTTGATTTGTCGTAAGTTTCCATATTTTGTTGTAAAATACTTAACTAGGTCATCTTCTACTTCTATATCTGATAAAGAGCAAAATTGTTTAATGTCCTCAAGTCCAGTGGACTTAAATTTAACAAACTCAACTATACGGCTGTAATAGTGTTTATGTTTTTTGAATTTTGCATCTGATTCTTCCATTCCAACAAATAATATTGGAACATAAGCTTCATCATGCAAGTCACGAACCGTTTCTAAAACTTCATATCGTGTTGAGCGCAGTAGGGTGTCTATCTCGTCAATGATAATGAGCCTTGGATTACCTCTTAAGTCATTCATTGCTCTTGCATAAAGAGTTGAACTAGTTCCTTGACGATCTAATCCAAGAGTGTCACATAAGTCTCCTAGAAAAGATGACTTAGTCCAAGTTTGACCAGCTCTAAAGATTAATGTTCTATGTTGCGCTGCAATACGGTCTAGGCTCATTGTCTTTCCTTGACCGAATGAACCATATCCTAGACATATTCTAGGTGCTGATGGTGGTAAAGCCAATAAATTGGAAACTGCTTCGTTAAGTGTGTTATAATTCTCTGTTTTTATAAAAGCTTCTTTCATAATAGATCCTTTTAAAAATCAATCAATCGCAAAGGTCTGTGCTCAAACTTCCCTTTGCTTCTTTGTTAGCCTTTAAGCACCTTCTTGTTTTTTCCATCTTTCATATTCATCATAAGCATTAGAATATACGGTAGATTTTTCCTCTTTTAACTCTTTGACTTGCTCACTTATGTCATTGTGCTTAAGCTCCCAAACAATACGCTCGTGCATACTTTTAAACATGGGTCTACCACTTGGCATTAGTTTCTCACCTTTCATATTCATTGTGTGAGACTCTTTTGCTTTCTCTTCATCTTGAGCAACCTGCGCTCTAACGCTTTCTTCCATTGCTAGTATTACTTCAGTCTGTTTTTTCGTAGTAACGCTCTGTATTGGAGCAATTGGAGCAGCATCTATAATGTCTATAATAGTTGGATCATGCTCTTTTGAGTAAGCATCCCATTTTTCTACTAGTTTTGCACTCTCTTGCATAAGCTTGCGAGATAATACTTTTCCAAGTGCATACTTAGCCCGACTTAATCCTAGGAACTCAGGGTCTTCTGCTACACAAATTGGTTTATATGACATGCTAAAGACGAAAATATGACCTCTATCTTCATGATCCATAATTAGAACTTTAGTTCCAATGTATTCATATAGCTCAACTGCTACATATTCCGCACCCTCATAATGAATGCCTTTTTTACTAACTGTTCTTAACTGAGTTTTACCAAGAAGAATGTCTAGCATTCGTGGGTCGCTTATGCTCTTTGGTGGAATTGGAGAACTTTCAAACTTTTTCTTAGGTGTCGTTTTAATACCACCATGAACTCTAACACTGTATATTCTCTCATTCCATTTGTCGATTAGCTCTTCTAGTTGAAGAGCACTTAATGGAGTAAATAATTCCTTGTCTCTTTTAGAGAAAAAAGTTTTGAGTATTCATCTTTTCCCTTTCCAAATTGCGCTTGCCAAAGTTTGCGAGACTCAATCTGTCCTTGAAAGTCTTGCTTGGATTGTATTTGTGAACGTTCAGCTACTGAATGCCCAATATAGCCCTCAACTTGCTCAAAAAGGTTAGTTCCCAGTGTTCTAAAAACTCTTTCTACATGAGGTTTTTCATCTCCACTAAATGGTGGCACGGTTATTTTGCCAATATCTAGGTTATAGAGTATGCTCTCAATGTGGTTAGATTGGTAGTCTTTACCATTATCTAATATGACGTTATCTGGAACACCAAGTCGCAGTATTGCTTTTCGTAAAAGTCTTGCAATTGAGTATGAGTTTGAGCGTTCATCAAGATGAAACACTACCATTCTAGAATATACATCAACAGCAGCTAAGACACACATTCTTACACCATCACTTGTAATTACATCAGCTGGTGTACTATCTAGTTCCCAATGAGTATTTACAGCATTTGCAATCTCACTTTTACTTCCAAAAGCTGCTAAGTATTTATTCTTAGCATCAGCTGGGTTCTGAGCAACTGCATGTAAAATATGATTTTTATTTTTCCAATCATTTAGGTATCTTATTAGTGTCTGATAGCTACACATTGCATCACCGTATTGCATACACATACTTTCATGTATTGCTTTAGGTCTCATCTTTGTATTTTTTCTGGTCAATAAGCGAACAGCCATCTCTTTCATATCTTCAGTTAAAACTTTAGAACCTTTTTCTCTACCACGTTTATCTAACATTGAGACTGGAACGCTTCGTCCTGCTTTCTTAGCTTCACTTATCTTATCTATCCATCTATAAATTCTTGATGCAGTTGGATTTAATTCGTCATATTCAATGCTAAGATGTTTTAAGAACTCGTTCATACTTTGACTAGCAAGTCTAATAGCATATAGGTTGCAAAGCCTAATTGTCAAAAGTGCTTTATGTTGTGCTTCAGCAGATGCACTGTAAAAATCGCTCATATCAGGTGCATGAACAATATTGTCTTCATTTTTTTCAAAATACTTACGATATTTTTGTGGAAAATTTTCTATTAAATAGTGCTTTACTGGTTTGGCTGAACCTTTAATTGTTTTATTGATGCTGTCAATATCTTTGATCATTTTATGAATAGCTTGTTTGCTATATCCTGAACGTTCAATAATATCTTTAGCTGTAGCATATTCTTTTTTCATAACAGCCTCCTATGCACTCCTGATTTCATGTCCTTCAAAGTTCATGTACTCAATACCCTCAAGCTCCAGAGCTTCACGTATCTTTTTGCCTTTTTTACCTTGAAGCTTGTTTTTACGAGCTAGAAAGTTTCTAAAACTAAAATAGAGATCAATAATCTCGTAACGTTCTAAGAAACCCTCAATTGTCAACTGTTTTTCGTGTAACTGCTCAACAATGTAAGAGTTAAACGTCTCTTCTTGCGCCATTTTTTAACCTTTTATAGTAAATTTTTAAATCAATTAATGCCCCGCAGGAAATGCCCTTGGGGTACGCAAATAATCGCGCTTCTAGCGGTTTAACCGCTACAAACTCAAATACCCACGGCGAAGTTTCCTTATGTTAGTATTTTGTTGTCAAACTAAAAAACCTAAAGGAAACTTCGTAATGGCTACTTCAAAATGTGCAAAATGTGATTCAACTAGATTTGAGATGAAAGAAAACACACCGAGCGGAACAAGACTTAAGATGCAATTTATTCAATGTGCTTCATGTGGGGCAGTCGTTGGAACGACTGACTATTATAATGTTCCTCTAATGTTGAAGGAATTAGCTGAAAAAATGGGATTTAATCTTCTAACTTAAAGATATTACTCTTTTTTCGTAGGTTGTGGAATAGCAGCTAATGCTTCATTAGCAAATTGATTAATCATCTTAATGTCATTTCTAATGATTGCTGAACCAAGTGCTATTCTTGCCTCTTGCGACATTCTTTTAAATCTATCTTTTGTCATTTTGATTAATACTTTATCTTTACACATGTGTCTCCTTTTTAAAATATTTACGGCGAAGCCCCATGATGAGTTTCTTAGGGGAAGCGGAAAAGAACTTTTTTGTAGTTCTGGGGCTTCGTAATAGATATTTATAAACCCCGTCGAAGCGGGTAAATAAAGAAATTTCTAGTATTATAGAAGTTGTAAAAATAGCTAATAAAGCCCTAAGAGAGTTAAATGAAAATGGCTTTAATATTCTTATTGAATCTTCATCATGTAATGACAAAGAATATTGTAAGATGCGTAAGTTATGCTAATGTTTAATAAACTCTTTCTTTTCATTAAGAAAGAAGTTCTCCATGAATGTGTGAATATCCATAAACCTTTTTTACACTCTCATCTTCTCCTAAATATCTAAAAATGACTTTTTCTTTATCTGTATCAAAGATGAGTAAAGAAGGAAAGTTCTCTATTTGAAGGTACTCTCTTTTACCCATTAGGTTTGTTTTTAAATCTTTATCTTGTTTAGTAGAATATGCACTCCATCTTTTTATAAGTGTAGAACTTTTTTTCATTAATTTCTGTGCTTTCTTTTTACTTTTATTAAATACCGCTTTACTTGTTTTAAGCATTGGCGCTTCAGCAATCAATTTTTCATTATTAGCTATCACAAACAATAGGCTAATATCTTCTGCAATCATGCAATCTGCAACTGAGCCTACATGTTTAAGTAGTTCCATTGAAAAGTATTCTGTTCCATTTATACGAATGCCAGACTTGCCAACTGTTCGTTGTACAGAATTAGCTTTAAATGTTTTCATTAATTTATTCTTTTTCATAATTTTTACCTTTCAAAGCTCACTAAAATGAGCTTTTTTAAAGTAAAGCTTTTCTAATGACCTTCTACACATCATTAGAACAAAACGGACTTAGGTTTTACGTGTCAATTCACCACCATCCAACGACGAATGGGTGCGAGCCTAAGCTATAAAGTCAAAATTAACTCATTTGTCTTACAAATTGCAAGATTTATGAAATTAAATAAACACGATTGAGGAGATTTTAGAAACTTAACGCTAGAATTACTAAGTCAGTAAGTAAAACTAATAAGTAAATCAATCAATCAGCATAATTATAGACCAATATTGGCTATATGTCAAGCTAAAATAGGCTAAAAAATGGCTATACATGATAGAATTAAGCAAATAAGGCTTGAAAATAAGCAATCTCAGCAAGAAATAGCAGATATATTAGATATACAAGCTACTTCTGTAAGCAAATATGAGCGCGACATAATCAAACCATCATCGGACTTGCTAGCAAAGATAGCAGAAAAGTACAATATAAACATAAATTGGCTACTTAATGAACAAGGTCAAATGTATTTTGGTCAGTCAGGTGACAAACAAGTAAATAATTCCCATTATAATGTAAGGCTAATCTCATCAAATGCAAGTGCTGGTTATGGTGACTTAGCATTGGATTCTGAAAGTGATGAAGTCATACAAGTTTCTAAGAACCTATTTAGGACGACACCAAAGGAAGATAACCTTAGAGCTGTAAGAATTGCTGGTGCCAGCATGGAACCAATACTTCAAGATGGTGACGTAGCAATATTTTGTAAAGGTTCATCTTATGACAAAGAGGGTCTATACATTATCAATAAGGGCAATGAGCTATTTATTAAAAATCTATCTGTAGATTTGCAAAACAATCTTCATGTTGAAAGTTCAAATCCTGCATATAAAAGTTTTATGGTTCCATTTGAATCTCAAGAATATACTTTCATTGTTGGGAAGGTTCTTACTACAATTTCTAGCTATTAAAAGCATTTCCGTTTTAATGGTATTTTAAAAGATAGTATTTTCTTAACGTAGTAATTCCGTTTTAATGATATTCTCAAAAACTTAAAATGTATTATTTGATACACTTTTGCAACACTTGAAAATTAAATAGCAATTCCACTTTAATGGTATTCTAAAAATATATATTGGCGGAATTAGTGGAATTACTAAGCGGAATTGCTACACTTTGACAACACTTGTAAAAACTCATAAAAACAATCCTAACAAACTTTTTGCACTATTTTTTTCATAGCTATAAAACCCTTAGTTTAGGCATATGTAGAACTTTTTAATAGATAAAATTACTAGTATTTAGTGAAGAAACTGCATAAAAATGCACGAGAGTGAAAAAACTACATCACTTACATTTATGAAACACTTGAATTTATTTTGTTTAAATGGCTAAACTTGGGGGTTTAAAGAGGATAAATCAGTAAAAACTATCACTTACATTTCATCTAGCCCTCTACATTAAATCTTCCAGTTAAACTCTTCAAACAATAGTTCAAAAGTTTCATCAAACCCAGCATTAATTATAACTCTTTTATTTGAAATAGGATGTATAAAACTTAGTTTAGAGGCATGTAGTAATAATCTTTGGCTATCAAATTGATTTCTAAAAAACTTTGTGTGTCGTAAATCTCCATGAGTTGTATCACCAACAATTGGATGAAAGATATGTTTCATATGACGACGAAGTTGATGTTTTCGTCCAGTCTTTGGATTTAACTTTACAAGTGAGTACCTAGATGTCTCATGTTTTCCTACTTTAAAAGGCAGTTCAATTGTATCTAAGCGTTCATACTCTGTAATTGCTTCTTGGGCTTCTTTATCTTTATTGGCTTTAGAGTCTGTCATTTTGTCTAAAACCTCTTTTAGGGCATAATCAATTCTCTCTTTTTCATTAACTATTCCACGTACAATTGCTACATACTCTTTTTGTGTCTCTCTAGCTTGAATTATATTAGACATATTTTTTGCCATCTCTTTATTTAATGCAAAAAGTAAAACCCCTGAAGTTGGTTTATCTAATCTGTGTAGTGGGTAGACATATTGATTGATTTGATCTCTCAGAATTTGAACAGCAAAGCGAGTCTCACGTCTGTCTATCAAAGACTTATGAACAAGTAGTCTTGATGGTTTATTTATAGCTATAAGGTTTTCATCTTGATAAAGAATTTCTAACATAAAATAGATTATACAATTAACTTGAAGTAGATTATGCTAGAATGCCAAAAAAAAGAGCTACTATGAATAAATTTATTTCCAACATTAAAACCGCTATTATTGCCACTATAGATTCTAATAACCGTCCATTTTCATCATATGCCCCGTACATCTATGATAAGAACCGTTTTTATATCTATATATCAGATATTGCAACACATGCAAAAAATATTCAAGCTAATCCTAATGCTTCTCTATTTTTTACAGAAGATGAGAGTAAAACTGAAAATATTTTTGCAAGAAAGAGAATCTCTTTACAGTGTATGTCAAAAAAGATAGAGCGAGATAGTAGTCGTTTTGAAGAGATATTATCTATGTTTGAGAATAAGTTTGATTCTTCTACTGTTAGTATGTTAAAAAAGATGACGGACTTTAATCTTTATGAGCTAGATGTACAATCTGGTGAGGCAACTTTTGGTTTTGGTGAAGCTTATACTATTGGAGGTGAAAATATGAATACATTAATTCCTCGTAGTGGCAGTGGTGGACATAAAAAATAGCTCTATTTCTTACTGTTTGGAATAGTAATAGTAAATGTAGTTCCACTACTTGGATTACTTTTGCAATTAATATCACCACATAAATCTTCAGAAATAAGTTTTTTTATAATATGAAGTCCCAATCCACTTCCCCCGTCATATTTTTTTGTTGTATAAAACTGATTAAAAATATTTGGCAATATTGACTCATCAATCCCTTTTCCATTGTCATTATGTGTGATTATTATGCTGTTTTCATCATGATAAGCCTCTATTATAATTTTAACTATCTTATCATCTTCAGCACCATGTATAATTGAATTATTGATTAA
>Ga0316204_10009048_pt1 | contig 13497 bp, 8 predicted proteins | sample 6monrhotite_MG_2_FD_205661 | JGI IMG/M metagenome (GOLD analysis project Ga0316204, IMG submission 205661) | Microbial mat bacterial communities from mineral coupon in-situ incubated in ocean water Damariscotta River, Maine, United States -... | ecosystem: Environmental > Aquatic > Marine >... | reverse complement strand
CTCGTTCCTCGTCGTCGAAATTCCCCCCCTGTGCTCTGACTCTCGGGTCGTCTGGCGTGCCCACCTGGGTTTGCATCCATTGCGAAACCTGGCCGGTTTTACAGAGTTGGGTCGCAGAACAGCAACACCTGGTCTCCGTCGAAAACCGTCCACGTGTTCGCAAGGTCTTGCCTCCTGATGTCGCCTTGCGGCGAGGCATCTGACGTCGCAACACCCTCTCCCGTGTGACGCTGGGACGTCACGTTCCTCAAAGGTATGCATTCGATGTTGGCGCGCGCCATGCGGCGCGTGCTGGCTGAAGGTGGGGAGGTGAGGGCGCTGTGGATTTCGGGGTGGCTGGTCTTGCCTCCTGATGTCGCCTTGCCCCTGCGGGGGCTTTGGCGAGGGCAGCATCGTCAGGGGGCTTCGGCAGGGGGGATCAGCGGGGCGAGCGCGTCGGCGACGAGGTCCACCACCATCGCGTGCCCCTCGGCGGTGGGGTGGATGCCGTCAGGCTGGTTGTACGCCTCGACCCCGGCGACGCCTTCCAGCAGGAACGGCAGCAGCGCCACCCCTTCCTCTTCGGCCAGCCGCGGGTACAGCGCGTCGAACTCGGCCGTGTACTCCGGGCCGAGGTTGGGCGCGGCGCGCATGCCGAGCAGCAGCACGGTGACCCCGCGCTCCTGGCAGCGGTCGATGATCTGACGGAGGTTGTCTTCGGTGGCGGAGGGCGGCTGCCCGCGGAGCATGTCGTTGCCGCCCAGCTCCAGCAGCAGGATGTCGGGCGCCTGCTTGAGCAGCCAGTCCAGCCGCCGCAGCCCGCCCGCGCTGGTGTCCCCGCTGACCCCGGCGTTGATCACCTCGACGGGCGGCGTACCGCGCTCGGCCAGCTCGTCGGCCAGCAGCGCCGGGAAGGCCTGATCCGCGGGCAGCCCCAGGCCGGCGGCCACGCTGTCTCCCAGGACGATCACCTTGGTCGTCGCTGCCTGCTCCGCCGGCGCGGCCTCCTCGAACGGCGCTGCCGCCGGCGGCTCTGCGGGCGGCGGATCACCGGTACACGCCACAAAAACGAGGAACAGAGCAGTCAGGCCCGGACGCAACGATAGAGGCATGCTCTCAAGTAGCTCACGGACCGCCATGCCGCCCCGCCTCGTGCTCGACGCCCTCACCCGCAGCTACCCCTCCGGGGACGGCCTGCTCACCGTGCTCGACGCGGTCGATCTGCAGATCGACGCCGGCGAGTTCGTCGCGATCCTGGGCCCGTCCGGCAGCGGCAAGTCGACCATGCTCGCGCTGATGGCCGGCCTGGACCGGCCCACGTCAGGCGCGGTGCGGGTCGACGGGGAGGCCATGCACGATCGCAGCGAGGACGCGCTGGCCCGGTGGCGCCGCACGAACCTCGGCTTCGTCTTCCAGTCCTTCCAGCTCCTCGACAACTTCACCGCCGCGGAGAACGTGATGTTCCCTCTGGAGCTGCTGGGCGCCGCGGACCCCGAGCGTCGGGCGGTCGAGCTGCTGGAGCTGGTCGGGCTCTCCCGACGCGCCCACCACTACCCGGCGCAGCTGTCCGGCGGGGAGCAGCAGCGGGTGGCGCTCGCCCGCGCCTTCGCCGCCGATCCGCCCATCCTGCTCGCCGATGAGCCCACCGGAAACCTGGACAGCGCGACCGGCCGCCAGGTGCTCGACGTGTTGATCGCGCTCCACAAGGAGCGAAACACCACCGTCGTCCTGGTCACCCACGACCCGGCGGTGGGGGCGCGCGCCGACCGCCGCATCTTCCTCAAGGACGGGCGCATCGAGCGGGAGGAGCGGTCGTGAACCTCCGGCTGTTCCTGGTCATGCTGCGCCGCGAGCTGCGCGGCTCGGGCAGCCGGGCGCTGTTCTTCATCGGCTGCCTGGCGGTCGGCGTGGCGGCGATCGTGCTGGTGGCGGGGCTGTCGGACGGGGTCGAGCAGGCGATCCGCCTCGAGGGCCGCCCCCTGCTCGCCGCCGACGTCTCGGTGCGCGGCCGGCGGGCCATCTCCGAGGACTTCGACGCGGTCGCCGAGCGCTTCCCCGACGTGCTGCGCGCGGACACCCAGGAGTTCGCGACCATGACCTCGGTCCCGGTGCCGGCCGGAGAGCCACCGGGGAGCAGCGTGATGGTCGAGCTGAAGGCGGTCAGCGAGGGCTACCCCTTCTACGGAGAGCTCGTCGTCGCGCCCGAAGCGCCTCTGATGGACCTGCTCGGCGCGGACGGCGCGGTGGTCGAGCCTTCGCTGCTGGCGAAGCTGGAGGTGGGGGTCGGAGAGACGCTCCTGCTGGGCGGCTCGGAGTTCACCGTCCGGGGCACGGTCCTGAGTGAGCCCGATCGGGTCAACGTCGCCTTCGCCACCGGCCCCCGGGTGTTCCTCTCGCAGGCGGGCCTGACGCGGGCGGGGCTGACGACCATGGGCGGCCGCATCACCCACCGCGCGCTGTTCAAGGCCCCCTCCGCCGAGCGCACCGAGGCGCTGGTGGCGTGGATGAACACCGCCGTCGAGGACAACATCTGGTACAGCATCGAGACGTGGTCGGACGGCCAGCCGTCGATGCGCCGCGGCCTGGAGCGCACCGAGATCTTCCTGGGGTTGGTGGCCCTGCTGTCGCTGCTGGTGGGGGGCGTGGGGGTGGCCCAGACCATCCGGGCGTGGCTGGCCAGCCGGCTGGACAACATCGCCGTGCTGCGCTGCCTGGGCATGACCCCGCTGGAGGTCACCGGCCTGTACCTGGCCCAGACGGTGCTGCTCGCGCTGATCGGCAGCGGGGCAGGGGCGCTGATCGGCACCGCCTTCCTCACCGCGGGGCCGCTGCTGCTGGAGGGGCTGCTGCCGGTCGAGGCGATCGACCCGCTTCAGCCGGCCGCCATCGCGCGCGGGCTGGTGCTGGGCGTGGGCATCGCCCTGCTGTTCGCCGCCCTGCCCCTGCTTCGTATCCGCCAGGTGCCGCCGCTGCGGGTGATCCGCCGCAGCGTCGAGCCGCTGCCGACCTCCCGGTTCGCCGCCGCTGTCGCGGTCGCGCAGCTGGCCCTCGGGGTGTGGGCCATCGCCGCCTTCCAGTCCAGCTCCCTGCTGATCGGCGGGCTCTTCGCCGTCAGCGCCGCGGCCTCGGCGGCGGCGCTGCTCGCCGCCGCCGAGGGCCTCTCCCGCCTCGTCAGCGCTCGCAGCGGCGGGCTGAAGCCGTGGTGGCTGCGACACGGCGTCACCGCGCTGGCCCGGCCGGGGGCCGCCACCCGCGCGGCGATGGTCGCCCTCGGGCTGGGTGTGATGGTGGTGCTCGCCACGGTGCTCATCCAGCGCCGGCTCGGCGCGCAGCTCACCGACCAGCTGCCGGAGAACGCCCCGTCGGCGTTCCTGCTGGACGTGCAGCCGGACCAGTGGGCAGCCGTCGAGGCGATGGTCGGGGACGCCGGCGGCAGCGAGGTGCGCAGCGCGCCCATGATCGTGGCGCGCATCGCGGAGATCGACGGGACGCCGACCGCGGACCTCATCGAGGGCCTGGAGCCGGACGATCGCTGGGCGCTCAGCCGGGAGCAGCGGCTGACCGCCATGCGCGAGCTCCCCAGCGACAACGCCCTGCTCGACGGCGCTCTCTGGCAGCAGGAGGGGGTCGACGAGATCAGCCTGGAGCGCCGGTTCGCCGATCGGCTGGACGTCGGGCTGGGATCGGCGCTGGTCTTCGACATCCAGGGGATCCCGGTGGAGATGACCGTCACCAGCATCCGCTCGGTGGACTGGACGAGCTTCAACATGAACTTCTTCCTCGTCGCCGAGCCGGGCGTGCTCGATGACGCGCCGCAGGTGAAGCTGGTGACCTTCCAGATCCCGGCGGAGGCCGAGACGCCGCTGCGCGACGTGCTGGCCTCGGAGATGCCGAACATCACGCTGATCTCGGTGCGCGCGCTCCTGGAGCGGGCCGGCGGGCTGCTCGGGCAGCTCGGCGTGGGGGTGCAGCTGGTGGGCGGCTTCACCTCGCTGGCGGGGCTGTTCATCCTGGCCAGCAGCATCTCGGCGAGCACGCTGCGGCGCAGCCGGGAGATCGCGCTGCGGAAGACGATCGGCGCCAGCCGGGCGAGCACCATCGCCGTGCTGGCGATCGAGTATGCGCTGATCGGCGCGGTGGCCGGCGGCATCGGCGCGGGCGGCGCCGCGCTGCTCTCCGGGTTGGTGATCACCCAGGTGATGCAGCTGTCCTGGTCCCCGGAGCCGGCTGTGCTCGTCGTCGGGGTGTTCGTCTGTATTGCGTTGGTGGTGGGCGCCGGACTGGCCGGGAACCTGCGGGCGCTGCGCACGCCCCCGGCGGCCTCACTGCGGGGCGAGTAGCGTCTCGAGCAGCGCGGGGTCGTCGGTCATGATGCCGTCGACGCCGAGGTCGATCAGCGAGCGCATCTCGTCGGGGTCGTTGATGGTCCAGACCTGCACCGCGACGTCCTGGCCGCGGGCCCGCTCCAGCAGCTCGGGGGTGACCACCTCCAGGCCGGGCACGCGCAGGGGAACCTGCAGGTAGCGCGCCGCGGGGGTCTCCGGGCCGCCGGTCAGCCGATAGCGCACGACCTCGGACATACCGAAGCCGGTGTGCGCGGCGGGCTCAGCCTCCCGCACGGCCTCCAACACATCCGCGGAGAACGCCGCGATCACCGTGTTCTCCACGGCATCGTACTCGCGCAGCAGCGCGAGCACCGGGGCGATGATCGACGGCTCGGTCTGCTTGAGCTCGACGATGAAGTGCTGCCCGGGGAATGCCGCGAGCACCTCGCGGAAGGTGGGCACGGTCACCCCGGCGCCGCGGTGTGGGAAGCGCTGCCCGTCGGGGGTGAACCGGTAGCCTGCATCCAGCGCCTTCAGCGCGGCCAGGCTCATCGATGCGATCAGCCCGGTCCCGTCGGTGGTCCGGTCGACCGTCTCGTCATGCAGACAGACGATCGTGCCGTCCGCCGTGGCCCGCAGATCCATCTCCAGCACGTCCGCGCCAGCCGCCAGGGCCGCGCGCATGGTCGAGAGGGTCTCCTCCGGACCGAGCGCCGCGCCGCCCCGGTGGGCGATATTCTCGGTGCGTGAGGGGGGCGACCTCACGGGCGGAGTCGGGGGAGCGGCGCAGGCGAGCAGGAGGGCGAGCATTGTTGGGAACCTACCCTCCCGCTCGCGCCACCACTACATCGGAATGTCGGTCGTGATGGCCGGCTCCAAGGCGTCGCGCGTCGGACGCTTACGCTCTCTTGGGGCTTCTGCCCCGAGCCTTCACGAAGAGGAGGCCCGTGCGCTCGATCAGGGGGCGGCTGTGTACACCGTGAGCGGCGTGACGGCGGGGGCGCCGTCCCCCCAGGCCACCTCGATGGCCGCGCTGAACATCATCCTCGGATCACCCCGCGAGGTGAGGGTCTCGGCCATCAGCGCCTCATCGGGGTAGAGCGAGACAGTCGTCTCTGTTCCATCAACCCGAACGAGCACGGGCTGGCTCAGGTCGAGCATGTGGTGGTTGAGCCGCACCTCGACGGCGGCGACGTCGACAGCGGACACGGTGACGGAGTTGTCGGCGGGGTCGTACGAGGCCTCGATCGAGCCGGCGCCGATCACCGCTTCATCGACGGCCAGCCAGTAGGAGGACAGCTCTCGGCCGTCCCGGTGGGCCCAGCCTGGCAGGGACCACACCACGGCGCGGGGCCAGGGCTCGCGGGTGTAATTGTCGAGCCAGAAGACGGCGTTGCTGTCGACCTCGACGGAGGCGCGGTCGCCCGAATCGAGCCAGGCGTCGTAGTCCGCGATGACCGGGTAGGTGCTCCCCGAGGGGTCGCGGTCGCTCCACGGGCTGTTGTGGCTGCCGTCTCTGTGCAGGTACAGCGCGTGTGTGTACAGCCCGGGGTGGGCGGCCTCCAGCGCGTCGAGCTGCTGGGCGTAGCGGGCGGCCTCTGTGTGGCGGTCGTACGCGGTGTCGTACTCGCCCATCTGTAGGAGGTAGGCCACGTTGGCCGTGTTGTCGGCGGGCATGCCGTTGGGGTGTCCGGCGGACATGTTGACGCCGGCGAAGCGGTCCGCCAGTCGGGGAGCGATCTGATACACGCCGTCGCCGCCCGCCGAGAACCCGAGCAGATACACGCGGTCGGGATCGACGTTCTCCTGAACGATGAGCCGCTCGATGAGCTGATCGTACAGCGGGTAGGACTCCGCCTCGAAGTGCAGGTTCCAGTTGTCGGTGATGCCCCGTGGGGCGACGTAGATGCCCTCGGTGACGCTGTCCCGGTAGTACGACTGCATGGCGGACCACTGGGAGTCGTTGACCGAGGCCGTGGTGCCGCCGCCGCCGTGCAGGGCGATGTACAGCGGCACGGGATCGGTGGCGCTGCCGAGGCGCTCCACGGTGTACCGCATGGTGGCGCTGCCTTGGGTGAGGGACTGCTCGACCGCCGCTCCCGCGGGGGTGGGCGTGCTCCACTCGGTGGGCGCTCCCGCCACGTAGGCGGACCACAGCTCAGCCTCCAGCGCGTCGAGGTCCGGCAGCGTCGCCCCGGTGTCGCCGGAGTCAGCGGTGTCGCCGGAGTCACCGGAGTCCGCGGTCTCGCCGGGGATCTCTGTATCGTCCGCGTCACCCGTATCGCTGCTGTCGACAGTGTCGCCGGGGGGGGCGGTGTCCTGAGCGGCGGTGTCAGCGCCCACGGCGGGGGGCTTCGAGGTGGTCTTCGGTCCGCAGCCTGCGGTCAGAGCAGCCAGGCAGGCGAGGCGCCATCGATACATGATTCACCAGAGAGGAGCGAGGGTGTGTCGCGGATGTACCCGGGGATAACCAAAAAGAGGACTTGTTGAGCTCGCCCTCGCCCGCTGAGTCGGGGGCGATGTGCATGCTACGGTTCACCAATGCGTTTAGAACCAGGGCTACAGGTCGACACCTACATGATCCAGCGGCAGCTGGGGGCGGGGGGCGGCGCGAGCGTCTGGGAGGTGCTCGATCCTGCAACCCGCGAGCGCTTCGCGCTCAAGATCCCTCACCTCCAGACGACCCTCGCCGAGCGCCTGCTCCGGGAGGGGCGGGTGCAGGCCGGGCTGCGGCACCCCAACCTGCTGCCGGTGCTCCGGGTGTTGGAGATCGACGGGCGGCCGGGCCTGCTGATGCCGCTGGTGCGGGGCCCCTCGCTGGAGGCCCTGCTCCAGCACTATCGGCCTGCCCGGGACGAGGCCCTGGCCCTGTTTCGGGGGGTCACGGCCGGGGTGGGCCACGCCCACGCTCAGGGCCTGATCCACAGAGATCTCAAGCCAGCCAATGTGTTGCTCGACCCCGGTCCTTCGGACGCTTCGCCGCGCGACCTCGCGCCTCGGGTCGCTGACTTCGGGGTGGCCAAGTCCCTGGACCTGGATGGGCTCAGGACACGGACCGGCGCCGTGCTCGGGACGCCGGCCTATATGGCGCCCGAGCAGCTCAGGGACGCCTCTCGGGTCGACCACCGAGCGGACCTGTGGTCGCTGGGGGTGATGCTCTACGAGCTGCTGCTGGGGCGGCGGCCCTTCGCGGCCGGCTCCTTCCCGGCGCTCATCCATGCCCACGGCCTGGGGGCGGAGCTCTCCGAGCTGCCCAGCGGATTCCAGGGGCTGATCGCGGCGCTGCTCCAGCCCGACCCCGCCGCCCGCCCCTCAAGCTGCGAGGCGCTGCTGGCGTGTCTGGAGGGGCTTGCCCCCCAGGCCGGAGGTCTGCTCGGCGCGGGCGGAGCCCTGGCCCTGGCGGCGGCGGCGCTCTCGCCCCAGGAGCTCGCGGAGGGGGGCTACCTGCCTCGGCGGGGGGCGACCTTTGTCGGGCGGGGGGAGGCGCTGGTCTCCCTGGCGGCGCTGTTGGGTCCGGAGGGAGAGGACCGGCTGATCACCCTCACCGGTACTGGCGGCACGGGGAAGACCAGCCTGGCGCTGGAGCTGGTCCACCGCCATCCCGAGCTCTGGCCTGGGGGGCGATGGTTCGTTGATCTGACTGAGGTTCGGGACGCGAGCGGCCTGCTGGAGGCGGTGGGCTGGGTGCTGGAGGTAGACCTCGGCCGGGATCCCCAGGGCCAGCTCGGCCGGGTGATCGAGGGGCTCGGGCCGGCGCTGTTCGTCCTGGACAACTTCGAGCAGCTCGTCGCTTCGGGGCGGGCGGTCTTGAACGCCTGGCTGGCCGCGGCCCCCGAGGCGCGCTTTCTGGTCACAAGTCGCATCCCGCTGCAGGCGGAGGGGGAGCGCGTCTACCCCCTGGACACCCTGAGCCAGGAAGAGGCCGTCGAGCTCTTCCAGCGGCGGGCGCGGGCGGCCCGGCCCGGGTTTGTGGTGGACGAGGGCGCCCGGCCGGCGCTGCTGCAGGTGCTGGCGCTGCTCGATGGCCTCCCGCTGGCCATCGAGCTGGCCGCGGCCCGCGCCCGCACCATGAGCCTCGACCGACTGTTGGCCTACCTGGATCGACGCTTCCAGGTGCTCACCTCCCGATCCACCGAGCTGCCGCCTCGCCAGCGCAGCCTCCGGGTCGCCCTCCAGGGCTCGTGGGATCTGCTCAGCGAGGCGGCACAGCAGGCGCTGGCACAGGTCAGCGTGTTCGAGGGGGGCTTCACGGCCGAGGCCGCCGAGGCCGTGATCGAGGTGGCGGGTGACCCCTTCGTGGACGACCTGCTGGCCGAGCTGAGCGACGCTGGCTTGCTGCAGGCGAGGGGCAGGGGGGGCACGCCCCGCAGCGCGATGTTGTTCAGCATCCAGGAGTTCGCTCGGGAGCAGCTGAGCGATTCGGACAGCCCCAGGGCGCGGCACGCCCGATACTTCGCCGTCCTGGACCGCCCGAGTGGGCAGCGCCGGGCGCCCTCGTTGGCGCTCCTCGAAGACTTCGAGAACCTCTACGCCGCCGCGCAGTACGCCATCGACCTCGAGCTCCCCGAGGTGGCCGCCAACTGTGCGGAGACCTGCGGGCGGTGGGTTGAGCACCGCGGCGCCCCGACTAGGGCCCTGGCCCTGCTCCAGCGGGTCAGGGGAGGGGAGGGGCTGCCCCCGGCGCTGCGCATCAGGCTCGCCGTCCGCGAGGGCCGGCTGGCCTTCATCGCCGGCGATCTCCCCCGGAGCCTGGCGGTGGTGGAGGCGGTGCTCGCTGGGGAGTGCGAGCCGAGCGAGCGCTGCCGGGCCCTGCTGCTCCGGAGCCGCGTGAGTCAGCGGAGGCTGGCCCCCGGGCGCGCTGAGGAGGACATCCGCGAGGCGCTCCAGATCGCCGAGCGGCTGGGGCACCGCAGGCTCCAGGCCGCCGGGTGGAAGGAGCTGGGTCAACTCATCAGTCCGATCGGGCGGCAGGAGGAGGCCCTCACCGGGCTGCGGAAGGCCGTCGACCTCTACATCGCCCTCGGCGATCAGCGCGGCGAGGGGTCCACCCTGGCCTATATGAGCGATCTGTTCGCGCGCATGAATCGGCTGGACGAGATGGAGGCGACCTTCGGGCGGGCCAGCGAGCTCGCCAGCCTGACCGGGGACGTCGACCTCGAGCAGAGCATCGTCTACTTCAGGGCGTTGATGCAGCAGCAGACGGCGCAGGTCGACGAGGCCCGCGTGAGCTGGGAGCGCTGCATTGAGCTGGCCCGACGGCACGGCGCCACCCTGCGCCAGATGGTCGCGACCAACAGCCTGGGCACGCTGGAGTTCCGCATGGGGCGCCTGGGGCAGGCCGAGCGCGTCTTTCGGCGCAGCCTGTCCGCGATCCGGTCCGGCGAGGCCAACGAGCTGGCCCGTGTCTCGCTGATGAACCTGGGCTACCTCTGCTTTCGGACGGGCCGCGGGGAGGACGCGGAGGAGATGCTGCTGCAGGCCGCCGACATGGCCGAGCGGGCGGGCTCCGACAAGGAGCTGGTCTACACCCTGGCCTGGCTGGGCGATCTCTACACGGAGACAGGCCGCGGCGCTGAGGCGGCGCCGGTCTTGGAGAAGGCCCTGACCGCCGCCGCGCGATCGGGGGACGATCACGTGCGCGGTATCGCCTGGATCTACCAGGGCAGTCATCTGTTCGCCTCCGGCGCCCGGGAGGCCGCGGACCGCGCCTTTGACGAAGCGGTCGCCTGCCTGCGCCGGGCGGGGCACCCGTTCTTCGAAGCCATCGCGATGAGCACCCGCCTCGACGCCTCCCTCACCTGGGACGACGACGAGCTGGCCTGGGAGCGCGCCACGGCGGCCCTCCAGGCCTGCGAGCGGGCTCGGGCGCCGGTGGGCCGAGGGCGGGCCCTGGGTTGCCTGGGCGAGCTCGCCGCTCGCCGCGGTGATCTGGCGGCGGCCCGGGCGCGGCACGAGCAGGCTGAGGCGTTGCTTCGGGCCGCTGAGGATCTCCCCGAGCTGGCTCGTCTGCTGGTGCGGCGGGCCGAAGTGGCCCTGCGCGCGGGAGAGCTGGAGGCCGCTGAGGGTGTCACGGCCAGGGCCGCTCAGATCATCGAGAGCATGGGCTGCGGTCCGGAGGCGCCGCTGGCTCGCCAGCTGGGTAACCTCAGACGCGGCGGGGCTCAGAGGCGCTGATCCGTACACAGTACAGTTGGAGTGACTGCATCGCCGAGGTACCCTTGGTGTCATGCGTCTGAGTGCTTTGTTACAGACCTGGCTGTGTCTCGTGGTGGCTGCCTGCACCAGCCAGCCGAAGGTGCCAGAATCGCATGGCAACGCCATCGGAGAGCATGCGACGGATGACACGGACGCGGAGCCCCCGGCGGACACCGTGGATGGTGAGCCAGAGGATCCGGTCGAACCCGCGCCGACCGAGACCCTCACCTACGATGGCACCGACGAGTCCTTCATGAACCCCGAGCGGGGCATCCATGAGTGGATGGACCTGAACCAGAACCGCTGGCCGGATCATGCCTACGAAGACGGCTACACGCTCGCTTACGCGGCGGCGCTGCTCGAAGACTATCGAGACGGTCCCATCAGCGATGAGTACCTGGGCGAGATGGAGGAGGGTCTCAGCCTGATCGCTGACTCGGGCATCAAGGTCTTCATCCGGTTCAAGTACAACAACGGCGAAGGCGACGACGCGTCACTGGAGCAGATCCTTGAGCACATCGCGCAGCTCGGCCCCATCGTGACCGAGTACGCCGACGTGATCACCCACCTCGAGGCTGGTTTCATCGGGTACTGGGGCGAGTGGCACAGCTCGACGAGCGGGCTCGACGAAGACACGGCAGCCCAGCAGCAGCTCCTCGAGGCCCTGATGGACGCGGTGCCCGACGACATGATGGTCGCCGTGCGCACCCCCATGCACAAGGAGGCCCTCTACGGCGAACCGCTGACGGAAGACGAGGCCTTCACCGGAACCTACAAGGCACGCCTGGGGCACCACGACGACTGCTTCCTGGCGACTGAGAGCGACGCGGGCACGTATGACTACACCGACATCGAGCGGTGGAAGGCGTTCGTCGTCGAGGACACCCGCTTCACCCCCAGGGGCGGTGACACCTGCAGCGCCCGACCAGAAGAGGATCGCGGCGACTGCGAGACCGCCCTCGCCGAGCTCGAGTCGATGCACTGGTCCTATCTGGGGGCCACCGAGAGCCTGCCCCACTTCGATGACTGGCGGGAGGCCGGCTGCTTCGACGAGATCGAGCGACGCATGGGCTACCGCTTTCGCCTCGTCGATGCCGAGGTGCCGCCCATGGTGCGTCCAGGTGGGCACTTTGAGTTTGGTGTGACCCTTCACAACGACGGCTTCGCCGCGCTCTTCAATCCCCGGCCGGTGCGGCTCGTGCTCGCCGGGGACAGCGGGCGCCACGTCCTGGATCTCGACGTGGATCCACGGCGGTGGGAAGCCGGGGACGATCACCGGATCGTGGCAACACTCCAGCTGCCTCTCGACATGGTCGAGGGGGACTACACCTTGTCGCTCGCGCTGCCGGACAGGGCCGAGGCCCTCGCGGACGACCCGAGGTACGCCATCCGCTTCGCGAATGTCGATGTCTGGGATGAGGGTGAGGGGGTCAACGTGCTCGGGGTGATCGGGGTGACGGACGATGCCCCGGGCACGGTCGACGAGTCCGCGGTGACGTTCGGACAGATCGACGGATGACGTCCCGGGAGTTCGGACTGTTGAGCGTCATCCGAAATCGACTGTAGCGGAACGCCCGGCCGCCTGAAGGTACCGATTTCGGCGTTGTTGTCTTTACAACCGCGACCGCTGCTATTGTAAGAACGTCTTCTCGAACTTCAGGACGGTGGTGTTGCGCGAACGCGCGGCATCCACGTATGTGACGACCTCGACGAAGCCCGCCTTGATGAAGGCCGTGCGGCTGCCCACGTTGTCCTGGTGCACGGTCGTGTACACGGTGTCCATACGAGCCATCAAGTCGAAGATCCCGTCGCTGCGGGATGCGGTCGCCACGGCGGCGGCCAGGATGCGCGTGCCGCAGCCGCGCCCCCGGTGCGCCGGGTCAACGACGAACTCGTGGATGAATCCAGTGGCGTCGTGTCGCTGACGGCTGGTTCCCACTTCGCTCCAGTACTCGCCTCCGGGCTCCAACGTCACGAAGCCCATCAGGGAGCTGTTCGACTGAGAAAAGGCGCCCCACGCGAACGCCTTACCGGTGGCAATCTTTTTCAGGTGTTCGCGAACCGGGCCGTCCGGGATGTGGTTGTGGGGTGTGGTGCCGTGCGTCTTGTTGAAGGTGAAGAGGACGTCGAGGCTGTACGATGGCGGCACGCGGCGGACGTCATAGTTGGTGGGTGGGTGGGTGATTGTTTTGGATGATTCGAGCGACGCGGCGTCGAGATGCAAAAATAATGATCCGGCTGGAGTGTGACTGAAGAGGGGAGGAGTGGAGGGGGAGAGCTTGCGTGGGGTGAAGACCATACCCCGAGGCGGCCAGGGGGTGAGGTGACCAATTGGCGGTCAATCGTGATGAACCGGACGACGCTGCCACCTGACGCGCGGTGGTGGTGCACGCACGCGGAGGCGCGTCGTGGCGGCGAGGGGAGCGACTCTCGCCCTGACGACTCCCGCGATGTCGCGAACGAAGAGCGATCTGAGCGCGGAGCGCGACAGCTCCGATCGCCAGAGCCGGTGCTCCTCCTCTCCTCTCCTCTCCTCTCCTCTTTCAGAGCGACTGCTTCACAGCGACTCCAGCGGCTTCAGAGCGGCTGCTTCACAGCGACTCCAGGGCGGCTTGACCGCGCCGTACGGCGCGCGCCAACTGCGAATGCGTATCTTTGTGGAACGCAACATCCCAGCGCCGCACACTAGAGGGTGTTGCGACGTCAGATGCCTCGCCGCAAGGCGCGTCCGCTCGAACTTCAGCGCTCCTGAGTCGCTGCTTCTGAAGCCCTCCCCCTGTCTTCTGGCAGCTTGCGCTGCGAGGGGGCGAGCCCCCTGTGACCCCCCCACCTTCAGCCAGACCGTGCCGTCAGGCGCGCGCCAACTGCGAAGAGGCCCCTTTGAGGAACGCGACGTCCCAGCGTCTCACGCGAGAGGGTGTTGCGACGTCAGATGCCTCGCCGCAAGGCGACATCAGGAGGCAAGACCTTGCGAACACGTGGACGGTTTTCGACGGAG
>Ga0316204_10009047_pt1 | contig 13501 bp, 12 predicted proteins | sample 6monrhotite_MG_2_FD_205661 | JGI IMG/M metagenome (GOLD analysis project Ga0316204, IMG submission 205661) | Microbial mat bacterial communities from mineral coupon in-situ incubated in ocean water Damariscotta River, Maine, United States -... | ecosystem: Environmental > Aquatic > Marine >... | reverse complement strand
TGACAGAAGTAAATTCGTGCATTAAAGGCCAGTCAGTTGACCCAACGGTTCAATTAGAAGGTGAATTACCAGACGATATCATGGCTGGTTTGTTAGAAATCTTTAACGGAATGTCAGACACCTCAATGTACGAAACTAATGTATCGGTAATGAGCGGAGGAGTTCATACCATAACAATGGGTTCTGCCGTGAAAATGGTGAAATTTACTTTGCATAACGCAACACATCCAACAGCTGTGAAAATAGTTGATTTGATTAATTCTGGATTACCACAGGAGCAAAACCCTCTTTGGTTGTTTGAAGAGCCTTCGAATAAAACTTACTAAGTCAACTTTTCACTTAGAATTCTAATCTCAATAAAAGGAGATATTTTCTCGTAAATAATATTGTTAACAGCCTCTAATATTGGCATTTCAACACCATATTCTTTATTGATTTCAACAATACATTTAGTGGCATAATAACCTTCAGCAATCATGTCCATTTCTAACTGGGCAATCTTTACTGAATATCCTTTACCTATCATGTATCCAAAAGTTCTGTTTCTTGAGAACTTTGAATAAGCAGTCACCAATAAATCTCCTAAGTAAGCAGATGACTTAACATCTCGGTGAATAGGGTGAACTTCGTCAATAAAATTCTCAATTTCTTGAATGGCATTTGAGATCAGTACAGATTGAAAGTTATCTCCATATCCTAATCCTGAACATACACCAGCCGCAATCGAATAGACATTCTTAAGTACGGCCGAATATTCGGTTCCGAAAATATCATCTGAAATAGTAGTTTTGATATAACGGTTAGCTAACCTTTCGGCCATGTAATCAGCAATGTCCTCATCTTCGGCAGCAATTGTCAAATACGATAGTCGCTCAAGAGCTACCTCTTCTGCATGACAAGGTCCACAAATGATACCAATGTTTTCATAAGGCACATCTAAATACTTGTGATAATATTGACCCGGAATCTCATTTACTTCAGGTACAATTCCTTTAACAGCTGAAAATACAATCTTGTTCTTCAATAATGCCTTTGGAAACTCTCCAAATAAACCATGTAAAAAGGCAGAAGGAGTAGCAATAATGACAATGTCTGAAGGTTTGATTATCTCTTTGAGATCAGTACTCACATTAATTCTGTCAAGATCAAATTCAACTGACTGCAAGTATTTAGGATTATGCCTGTACTTCAAAATATGTGCAGCTGAAGCTTCATTATGCATCCACCAATTGACAACACCTTCTTGTGCTGTTAGGATTTTCACTAAGGCTGTCGCCCATGACCCTCCTCCAATTACCGCTATTTTTTGTGCCTTTTCTGCCATATTTCAGGGGTAACAAAAATATAAAATTCTCAGACATAGCCTAAGTTATTGAACGCTAAGAAGTCTGTATTGCAAACTTTTTAGATGAATCTTGATATATGACCTATCAAATTCCTATTTTTAGAATGAAATGAAACTCTACGTATTAGCTTTTCTTGTTCTATTGTGCTTCAATAGTCTCAATTTAATTGCACAAGTTGAGAATTGGCAGTTTGACAGGATATCTTTAAAGGATGGTCTCTCAAACACGAATGTCAATGAAGTGATGCAAGACTCCAAAGGTTATTTTTGGATTGCAACTCAGAACGGTCTAAACCGATACAATGCATACGAGTTTAACGTATTTAATGCCGATCCTGAAAATGAAAAAAGCTTAAACGGAGATGTAGTAAGTAGTGTTTTTGAGGATAACGAAAATCGAATTTGGGTTGGTACTCGTTTTGGTCTTAATGAGTACGACAAAAAGAATCGCAATTTCATTTCTTATGAATTAGAAGTTTCAGATAATGATGATCGCCAGCCATATATTACGGACATCCTTCAGCATGATGATAATAAAATATTATTAGCAACTATGAATTTCGGGCTACTCAGCTTTGATAAAAATTCTAAAACTGTTGAGCCCATATTCCCTTTAGAAGAAAATGAAAATTATATTGCTCCAAGGTTTGTGAGAACTCTCATGATTGACTCTGATGATAATCTATGGGTCGGGACTAATGGTCATGGAATCTTAAGGTATGATTTCAAAACAAAAGAGATCAAAAGTTTTCATAATACCATTAACGATATATTTCCCGTTGAACTTTCATTTTGTTTTGATTTGCACGAAGATCAAAAAGGAGATATTTGGGCCGGAACCTTCATTGGCGGACTAATGAAATATGTTCCCGAAGAAGATAATTTTCGATTGATTAAAAACCCTCATAATCCTGAAGCACAAACTAAAAATGGGGTGATGGCAATATCTGAAACGTCAAAAGGCCAGTTGATATTAGGAACAAACGGTGGGGGAGTGCATGTTTTCGAAACTGGGTCTGAAAAATTTATCAAGCATTATTTGAATGAACCCTCAATGAGCTCTTCACTCTCTAATGATTTTATTGTTTCAATTTATAAAGATAAAGAGAAGAATATTTGGATTGGAACAGAAAACGGAGGTATATCGGTTTACAACCCCAATCGAAGAAAATTTAAATCCTTTAAAAAAACAGGAACGTCCATCAATGATTTACCCGGATCTACCATAAACGCCATTTATGAAGACGATAATGGAATTTTATGGATAGGAACAGAAAATAATGGTTTTGCAAGTTTAGATCGGGATTCAATGACTTATAAGCAGTTTACTGTTCCTAATGCTCAAAGAGATGCTTCAAATACGTTCATCAAAGCAATTATTGGAGATGGGCAAGGCGGAATTTTTGTAGGTGCAAATATGGGTGCACTCAGTCAGTTTGATAGAGAAGGGAATATGTTAATTCAGTATTCAACTAGTCTACAAGCTGATAATCCGAAAGCTTTGTGGATGGACGATATCAGATGCTTGACGCTAGATACCAAAGGAGTACTGTGGATTGGAGGATATCGCGCTTTTTCAAGCAAGGTCGGAGAAGATTTTGAATTAATTTGTGAATATCCAAAAGAAAGCGGTTTATGTTTTGAAGCGGTGAGCCAAATATTCGAATATGATAATGATTATTTACTAGTGGCCTATTTGAGTCAAGGGTTAAGATTTCATCATAAAGACAAAATGAAACTCGGACCCCATATTACGATTGATTCAGAAGAATACCCAGGTCTATTGAGCAATTCCGTTAATGTGGTGTATCGTGATTCAAAAGATAGGTTGTGGCTAGGAACTGATAAGGGACTCAACTATATGAAATCAGATACTTCTTTTGGCGCATATTCGAGTAAAGATGGCCTGCCTTCCAACCAAATTTTTGGAATTCTTGAAGATGACGAAGGTAATTTGTGGATGAGCACAGCCTTAGGTTTATGCTGCTTTAATCCAGACCAAGAGACATTTAAAAACTATTACGAAGAAGATGGTCTCCAATCAAATGTATTCAGGTTTGGTTCATATTTTAAAAGCGAAAGTGGAGAAATGTTCTTTGGAGGTGTAGATGGCTTCAATGCTTTTTACCCCGATCAAGTTAAAATGAATCAAAAAATTCCAAGAGTTGTTTTCACTGATTTTCAACTATTCAATAAATCTGTCATGCCTGATGACAATTCTGTGCTTGATGCTGTAATTGAAGAAACATCTAAGATAGAGTTGGATTATGATCAGTCTATTTTTTCATTCGAGTTCGCGGCTTTGAATTATACACTCACCGAGCAGAATGAATATGCATATCAATTGATTGGATTTAATGAGGAGAAGCAATATATCGGGAACAGACGATACATTACTTTCACCAACATTCCAGCAGGAGAATATACCCTTAAAGTGTTCGCCTCAAATAATGATGGGGTTTGGAATAATGAAGGAGCATCAATTGAAATTGTAATTCATCCTCCTTTTTGGCAAACGTGGTGGTTCAGAATTTTAGTTGGTTTGTCCATCATAGGCATTTTCTATGCGTGGTACAGATGGAGAGTAAATTCTATTGAAGCCCACAGCAAAAAATTGGAACAACAAGTTAAACACAGAACAAAGCAGGTTGTTGAACAAAAAGATGAGATAGAACTTCAAAAAGAACTGGTTGAGCAAAAGAATCAAGATATGATGGATAGTATTCGCTATTCTAAGAGAATTCAAGATTCATTCTTACCAAACCATTCTGAGTTTGAAGATTTATTTACTGATCACTTCATAGTTTTTAAACCAAAGGATATTGTTTCGGGAGACTTTTATTGGATGGAAGCGTTAAGTAAAAACTCAACAGATTATGTGATGTTAGCTGTAGCCGATTGCACAGGTCATGGTGTGCCAGGAGCAATGGTTTCTGTTCTAGGAAATAATGGCTTACACAGAGGAGTTACTGAAATTCAATTAACTGACTCGGCTAAAATTCTTGACAATCTCAATGATTACGTTCAAAAATCTTTTGACAAAAGTGATGAGACCGTAAGAGATGGAATGGATATAGGCCTATGTACTTTTAATTTAAAAGAGAATAAAGTCAATTATGCTGGGGCTAATAATCCGCTTTGGATAATTAGGCAAGGAGAACTTATTGAATACAAGGCAACCAAACAACCAATTGGAAACTATTCTAAGAAGATACCATTTGAATCAAACCTCATTGATCTTCAGGCCGGTGATTGGGTCATCATGTTGACTGACGGATACCCTGATCAGTTTGGAGGTGAGAAAGGTAAGAAGTATAAGTACAAGAAATTAAAAGATAAACTTAAAGAAGTGTGCGCCTCAAAAGCCGGTAATGAAATTGAAGAAGCAATGAATACAGAAATGAAGTCATGGATAGAAGGTCATGAGCAAATTGATGACATATGCATTGTCGGGATAAAAGTTTGATTACCAATTTAGCTATCTTGTTCACAACTCCTTTCTAATAATCGTCCTTCGAAAAAAACTTTTGTTTAATTTTATTGAACAATATCTAAACAGTATTGTTATAACCTTATATGGCGGTCTACTCAATTAAAGATTTAGAGAATTTTACTAAAATCAAAGCACACACTTTGAGAATTTGGGAGTCTCGCTATGCCCTTTTAAATCCTGAGAGAACAGATACTAACATCCGTTACTATTCTGATAAAGACCTCAAGAAGATTCTAAATATCAATTTGCTTTATCAAAACGGATTAAAAATTTCAAAAATTGCAAAGCTCACTGAAAAAGAAATTTTTCAAAAGGCCTCAGAAATTTTACTAGATTCTAATGTTGAAGGGCGAGATGAAATAAACTCTTTCGTCGAAAATATTTTAGAACTTGATGAAAGTTCTATTCAAGAATCCTTGAAAAGGATTAATCAAAAAATAGGTCTTGAACGATTGTACACTGAGGTGTTAATTCCGCTTTTAGAAAAAATCGGAACACTATGGCAAGTAGATGCAATTACGGTTTCGCATGAACATTTCATGTCAAATATATTACGTGAATTTCTTATTTCTCAAATAACATCCATAGAGACCAATAGAGTATCTAAAGGTAAAGTCGTTTTGTTCTTACCTGAACATGAAAAACACGAACTAAGTTTGTTATTCTATTATTACTTATTGAAGAAAAAGAACTTTGACTGCTTTTACTTAGGTCAATCTGTTCCAATGAAAGATTTGAGATCCTTTGTAAACGAAACAAAGCCAGACATTATCATAACTAGCTTAATTGCAGAAATTACAACTGAGGATTTTCAATCGCTTTTCACTGATTTAATTCAAATAATAGATGCCGAAAAAATCTATGCGGGTGGCTATCAGCTGGTGAAGCACAGACTTGATGTTCCAGAAAACGTGAATGTTGTTCAATCAATTGATGATATCAAGATAGATGTTCAAGTAAACTAACTGAAAACCTTCTATTCTTTATAGGTAAATCTGATCATTTTGGTCGGATTTTTTTGTTTTGTGCCAAGTTCATATTGTATTTAAGGGCCAATTCTCTAACATTTTGTTTAATGTCGTTAAACAAAATTTGAATTATTTTAAATTAACGTAATCCTTTTATAATAAGGGGTTGATGTCATTTATACTGTTTTATTGTTTAACAAATATTTAAAAAAGTTAAACAAAAATTTGGATTTGTCATTTCTGTTGAACTATATTTGTTGAACGATAAACAAAAAACGTTAAACAAAATGACAGCATTTGAATTTAATACCCGCGTAATTGATCTAAATGAATTTATTAAAGGCTTCGCTTTTAAATACACAAGGGATGAATCTCTTGCTGAAGATCTTGCCCAAGAAACAATTTTAAAAGCTCTTTCTAATAGAGAGAAATTTAGAACCAACACAAATCTTAAAGGATGGTTGAAGGTGATTTTAAAAAACACTTTCATCAATGCTTACAGAAAGAAATCAAATCAAATGATTTCATACAATTCTGAAGATTACAAGGTGATGACAGGTGAAGCTGATGAGTATACACCAGATCACATGATGATGACACAGCATATCCAAAAATTAATCAGTAACTTGGAAGAAGACCTTTCTAAACCTTTCATGATGCATGTTGATGGATTTAAGTACCATGAAATTGCTGAAGAAATGGATTTACCATTAGGCACAGTGAAGAGCAGAATTCACCAAACAAGAAAAATTTTATCTAGCCAATTACAAAATGACTAAAACAGTTGACATAATCGGAGCTGGACTTTCAGGACTCTATGCTGCATGTTACCTTTCAAAAAAGGGATACAAAGTGAACGTCTATGAGAAGAACGAGAGTGCCGGCGGACGTTCAAGAGTTTTCGAAGCTGAAGGTTTCACCTTTGACATGGGACCCTCTTGGTATTGGATGCCTGAGTTGATTGATAAAATGTTCGAAGATTTAGGAGAGAACCGCAAAGATTATTTCAAACTTAAAAGACTCGACCCAGCATATAAAGTATTTTGGGATGAGGAATCACCTACAGATATTCCGGCAGACTTTAATGAACTGAAAAATTTGTTTGAATCTTTCGAAGAAGAAGGAGGGGTCAAGCTTGAGCAATTTTTGAATGATGCTAAAACAAAATATGACATTGCTGTAGATCAGTTTCTTTTTCAACCCGGTTTAAAATGGGGCGAAATCATGTCATTTTCAGTGTTTAAAAATGCCATGAAGTTGGATGTATTTAAATCAGTTGATAAAGATGTATCGAACCGATTTACCTCTGCTAGAGCACAAGCAATTTTGAACTTTCCTGTCTTGTTTCTTGGTGAAATGCCAAACAGAATACCTTCTCTTTATACCTTAATGAATTATGCCGATTTAAAACTCGGAACTTGGTATCCTGAAGGTGGTATGGGAGCATTGGCAAAGGCTTTAGAAAAAATAGCAATGCAAAATGGTGTTGAGTTTCACTTCAATGCCCCGCTTGAAAGTATCCATTGTGAGAACGCAGAGGTCAAAACATTTAAGGTTGGAAACAAAGAATTAGATGCTACACAAATAATTGTGAGTGCAGACTATAATTATGTTGAACAAAACATCATTCCCAAAGAACACAGAACGTACTCTGAAAAATATTGGGATAGTAGAAAATTAGCTCCTAGCTGTTTGATCTATTACATTGGAGTAAATAAAAAAATTCCTGGTCTTACCCATCACAATTTATTCTTTGATAAAGATTTAATTGAGCATGGCAAAACCATTTACGATAATCCTGATTGGCCTGAGGCCCCTTTGTTCTACGTCTGTGCACCTTCAAAAACTGACAAAGATGTGGCACCTGAAGGTTCAGAAAACTTATTCATTTTAATACCAATTGCACCAAATTTAGAAGACAGTCAAGAAGTCAAAGACAAGTACTTTAAAATGGTGTTGAATAGAATTAGCATGCATACTGGTGAACAATTTGCCGACAACATTGTTTACAAAAGAGACTATTGCATTTCAGATTTCAAAGAAGATTACAATGCCTTTAAAGGTAACGCATACGGATTGGCTAACACACTCAGACAAACGGCCAATCTAAAGCCTAAAATAAAGTCAAAACTTAAAAATTTAACCTATTGCGGACAATTAACTGTTCCAGGACCGGGAGTTCCTCCGGCTCTGATTTCAGGACAAATTGTTGCCGATCATTTAATAGCTAATCAATTATGAGAGAATTGTACGACCAATATGCCTACAAGGCATCAAAGTATGTGACAAAGTCATACAGCACTTCATTTTATGCAGGTGTAAGATTTCTAGATGAAAAAATTAGAGATGATGTTCATGCCATTTATGGTTTTGTTCGTTTGGCTGATGAAATTGTCGACACTTTTCATGAACAAGACAAACAAACTTTATTGGATGAATTCAGACAAGACACTTATAAGGCTATTGAGAATGGAATTTCATTGAATCCAATTTTGCATTCTTTTCAAATGTCTGTGAACAAGTATGGTATTGATAGAGAATTAATCGATCAGTTTTTACATTCAATGGAGATGGATCTCAACCCTCTTGAGTACACACAGTCAACTTATGAAGAATACATACTTGGTTCGGCTGAAGTTGTAGGATTGATGTGCTTGAAAATCTTCGTTTATGGAGACAATGATGAATACTTGAAATTGAAACCATACGCTATGAAGCTAGGTTCTGCCTTTCAAAAAATCAATTTCTTAAGGGATTTGAAAGCTGATGTTGAAGGATTAGGTAGAATTTATTTTCCAAATGTTGACCATACAGGAATCACATTAGAAGAGAAGCTAGCCATTGAAGATGATATTCAAAAAGAGTTTGATGAGGCATACATTGGTATAAAAATGTTACCCAAATCATCAAGGTTTGGAGTGTATGTGAGCTATGTATATTATACCAAGCTTTTAAAGAAAATAAAAAGGAAGGATACAAAGGAGTTGATGAATGCTAGAATTAGAGTTTCAAACAAATCAAAAATGGCATTGTTTGCTAGCTCATATGTTAGAAACTCAATGAACTTGCTATGATTATCTACTTTCTTATTTCATTGCTGCATGTAAATGCCGTTGACATGTCTGAAGTAAGAAGGTTGTTTACAATTGCTTCAAAAAACGAAGTAGCAAATACTCAAATGTTTGAGTTGACTGACGGTTATACAATGGATTACAAACCTGTGGTTTATGCCTATCATGCAGCTGCAGAAATGACTAAAGCGAATCATACTGCATGGCCGATTTCCAAACTTTCACATTTTACAAAAGGTAAAACACAATTAGAAAAAGTAATAGCGAAGTATCCGCAACTTTTAGAATTAAGATATATTAGATACGCAGTGCAAAACGGGAGCCCTAGTTTCTTAGGTTATAAAGAAAACATGGCATCCGACAAAAAGAAGATAAAGGCTAACATTAATAAACAAGATTGGCCAGCAGGATTTAAAAAGACTGTAAATACAGTAATTGAGCAATGAACCCAAATCATTACCATACAATTATACTAGGAGGAGGTCCCGCCGGAATTGCCTCAGCCTTAAGGAGAAGAAAAAGAGGCGAAAAGGTACTTTTAATAGAGAAAAATAAGCACATTGGTGGAAAATTAGATTTCTACGAATGGGAAGGTTATCGCTGGGATAAAGGTCCTTCTTTGTTTACGCTCCCGGCATTGATTGACGAGCTTTTTGAACTTTATGGTAAAAATCCGAAAGACTATTTCAATTATAAATTGATTGATGAAAATTGTCGATACTATTTTTCTGACGGTACTCATTTCATTTTTCACTCTGATCCAATTAAGCGAAAAGAAGCATTAGCTGATTTTTTCTCTGAGAAAGAGATTCAAATGGTTGAGAATTACATCTCAAAAATTGCCAGTACTTACGAAGCCATAGGCGACTTATTTATTGCTTCACCAAAAAGAGGATTTAAGGATATGTTTAAAGGAGAAATTCTAAAGCAATATCCGAAGTTCATGTCTCGTCAAATGCTTTTATCATTGAATAAGTACAATGAACGAATGCTAAAACATCCAAATTTGGTTCAGCTTTTTAACCGATACGGAACTTATAATGGTTCTAATCCTTATAAAATGAGTGGTCTCTATTCAATGATTCCACATTTAGAATTGAACATAGGAACCTATTTTCCTGTTGGCGGTATGCGAGCAATCGCAGATTCTCTGTCTAAATTGGCTGATGAAGTTGGTGTTGAGGTAAGATGTAATCAAGACACTAAAGAGGTTAGAAAAGAAGGCGAAATATTCAAGGTCAAGCTTGAAGATTCTGAATTAACTGCTGATCAATTCATCTGTGCAATTGACCACGTTAACTTCTATGAACATATAATGCCTGATGCTCAAATGCTGACGAAGTTCAAAGCCGTTGAGAGATCAACAACTGCAGTTGTATTTTATTGGGCCATTGACGAGAACTATCCTGAAATAGGATTACATAACATTATATTCTCAGCTGATTATGAAAAGGAATTCAAACAACTATTTGAAGATAAAGTAGTTCCTGATGATCCTACTTTTTACATACACAATAGTTCTGCCGTTGAAGAAAACGCAGCACCAATAAACGGACAAAATTGGTTTGTGATGATTAACGCTCCAGCCGGCACTCAGCCAACTGATGAAGAGTTAGAAAGATTAAGAAATCAAGTCAAGTCAAAGCTTAAAAAGCATGTAGGAATTGATGTTGAAGGAAAAATCTTACATGAAGAAAGATGGGATATGCAAAGAATTCAAAAAGACACGGGTTCCCATATGGGTTCATTGTATGGTGCGGCCTTTAATACCAAAACTTCTTCGTTCACAAGACACGGAAATAAAAGTAAAACGCATAAAAATCTGTATTTTGCAGGAGGTTCAGTTCACCCAGGTGGCGGAATTCCTTTGGTACTAAAATCGGCAAAAATTGTAGATGAATTGATTGAACAAAATGGCTAAGGCAATTTCATATTTCGGATTAGTTCTAGTAATATTTCATGTAATTGGAGTAGGGCTATTTTTGTATTTGAATTCTGCACCGAGTTTATCTTACCTAACTATTTTGGGAAGCGCAATTTTAGTTTTAATTGCTGAAGAAAACCGTGTCAAATCGGCGATAGTTTTTGGGATTATTTTCATTACAGGGTACCTGATTGAACTAGTTGGGGTGCAAACTGGCTACCTCTTTGGACAATACATCTACCAAGATGCCATGGGCCCACTAATTTTCGGTACACCTGTAATAATTGGTGCAACTTGGTATGCAACTGTGGCCGGCGCAGCAAATGTGAGTAGATATGTAAAAGCACCAATTTTAGCTCAATCAATACTAGCAGGATGCTTAGCTGTATTGATGGATATGCTTATTGAGCAAGTAGCAGTTTCATATGGTTTATGGCAGTGGGTTGGGGGTGAAATACCAATATATAATTACGTTTGTTGGTTCATATTCGGATCAATATTTGCCTTCATTTATCTGAAATTAACCGAGAATAAAAACAAAGTTGCCTTTCATTTGTTTTGGATATGGATTGGCTTTTTTTCAATTTTAACCCTATTTAAGTAATGACAATTCTATTAACTACTCTGGCAGTATTAGCTGCATTCTTTGGCATGGAGTTCATGGCTTGGTTTACACACAAATATGTGATGCATGGTTTATTGTGGAACCTTCACGAAGATCATCATCAGCCAACACCTGGTCCTTTTGAAAAGAACGATTTATTCTTTTTGATTTATGCAATCCCTTCATGGCTGTGCATCATGTTAGGAACTATGTGGGAAGTTTGGCCAGCAGTTGGCTTTGGGTCAGGAATAGCACTTTATGGTTTAGTATATTTTTTAGTGCATGATGTCTTGATTCATAGAAGATTCAAATGGTTTGATAACACTGATAATGCCTATTTTAAAGCAATTAGAAAAGCTCACAAGGTGCATCACAAAAACAGGTTCAAAGAAGAAGGGTCTTGTTTTGGAATGTTGTTCGTTCCAAAGAAATACTTTGCTGAGCAAAAACGCTAAGCGCTATCGATTACATCTACCTCATATTAATGGTGCTTACTCCGCTGGGCCCAATCGGCCTTAGTTTTGACAAACGAGTGCACTACGTATCTCAGTGGAAGTGGGCTTTTCTTGCTGCAATAGTAATAGCGATTCCTTACCTTATTTGGGATGAAATCTTTACTGCCAATGCCTATTGGGGTTTTAATTCGGATTACTTAGTGGGTACATATTTGGGAAGTCTGCCAATTGAAGAAGTTTCCTTTTTCATTGTAGTTCCCTTTGCGTGTACCTTCATTTATGCCTGCGTCAAATACTATTTCAGAAATGTGAATTTGAAATTGTTCAACCTCATTTTTTACATTTTGTTTTTTGCTTACATGATTTGGGTGGGCGAAATGGGTGTTGAAGGATGGTATACAAGAATTGCAATTAGCCTAGGGTTAATCTTAAGTCTTTACCTCTTTATCAAAAGAGAAAAGTACGTCTTTATCCCAATGACCTTCGCCTTTTCACTGCTCCCTTTTTTGCTTGTTAATGGAATTCTTACCGGTTCATTCATAGAGAAACCGATTGTCTGGTATAGCTCAGCTCAATTTTCTGATATGCGATTGTTTACCATTCCTCTTGAAGATGTGGTATACGGTTATGGATTGATCGTCTTGAATATTTTGCTCTTTAGATTTTTTGTCAAAAAGTTTGGGAGAGGGTAGCTAAGAATCTTACTATCTTTATCCTCAATGAAATGGCTAAAACAACCATACCCTTTCATATTTGAAGGTAACAACATTCAGCTCAAATTGAGCTTGATGATTTTCGTTTTTGTTTCATTGTTTCTCTACATTTTCAAACCTTTCAATTTTGAAACAGTCATCTTGATTGAAGATTGGAAAGCCGCCCTAATTTATGGAGCAATCGCCGGATCTGTTTGTCTCATTGTTACGAAATCATTCATTGCCTTTGCGCCTAATTATACCGCAGAGAAAAATTGGACCATTGGAAGACAACTCTTCTTTCTGAATTTTACATTGTTGAGTTGCACTATCATGAACTTTGTTATTTCACATTTATTTAAAATCCATGATTTTTCAGGAAACACCTTATTTGAAAGTGTAAAACAAGATTTGATTTACACTTATTCAATTGGCTTTTTCCCGGTTTTGATTGTCACTTTAATTGGTTTTTATGTTCGCTTAAAAAAGAACTTAGCTGCATCCGAAGAATTAAACAAAAGAATTGAATCTGCTCCACCAAAAAAAGTGGAACAAGATGTCAGATTAAGAATCCCTTCTAACGCAAAAAGTGAAGATTTAGAAATCAATTTACAAGATCTGATCTTCGTAATGGCTGACGGAAATTATGTTGAATTCCATTTACACTCTGATGGAAAAACGAATAGAAAGATCATCAGAAATACCATGAGAAATGTGGCCGACCATTTAGATGATTTTGAGTTTTTATTCAGATCACATAGAGCATATATTGTGAATTTGAACTACATACAAGAAAGTTCAGGGAATGCGCAAGGGTATCAATTAAAAATGAGAAATACAGATGCTGTTCTCCCTGTATCGCGAGCAAAACTGGCAGATTTCAAAGATGTCATTGAGTCATAAATCCAAAAAATCACTTTGCATTTCGTCCCAAATCTTTGTCAACTAC
>Ga0316204_10009046_pt1 | contig 13502 bp, 14 predicted proteins | sample 6monrhotite_MG_2_FD_205661 | JGI IMG/M metagenome (GOLD analysis project Ga0316204, IMG submission 205661) | Microbial mat bacterial communities from mineral coupon in-situ incubated in ocean water Damariscotta River, Maine, United States -... | ecosystem: Environmental > Aquatic > Marine >... | reverse complement strand
CCGTAAAGCAAGTATGACCGTCACTGATGAGGGGCATGCAACCGGAACGGAACCACCTAATCATAGGAGTTATAATATGTCTGAAGATAAACTCACCGAAACCGGCGTCTCGCGCCGGGAACTGCTAACCACCACCACCAAGGTCGCGACGCTTACCGGTCTTGGGGCTGTCGCCGGCGCTGGGGCGCTGATGACCCCGGCTGATGTTAGAGCCGCCGTGAAGAACGCCAAGGCCAATGTAGAACCTGGTGAACTTGATGAGTACTATGGCATCTGGAGCGGCGGTCAGTCCGGCGAGCTTCGGGTTCTCGGTATGCCGTCGATGCGTGAACTGATGCGGATTCCGGTTTTTAATCGTTGCAGTGCGACGGGCTGGGGGCAGACCAATGAAAGTCGCAAGATCCTTACGGAAGGGCAGCTCCCTCATGAGGCGGCTTTCCTCAAAGACAAAGGTGGAATTCATCTGAACGGCGACACCCATCACCCGCATATGTCTTTTACCGAAGGCACCTATGATGGGCGTTATGTCTTCGTCAACGATAAGGCCAACACCCGTGTTGCTCGTGTTCGTTGCGATATCATGAAGGTTGATAAAATCATCACCATCCCGAATGCCGCCGACATTCATGGCCTGCGTCCACAAAAATATCCGCGCACCGGATACGTCTTCGCCAATGGTGAACACCGGGTACCCATGCCGAATGATGGTCGTGATCTGGAGGATACATCCAAATACCGTGCTGTCTTTTCCGGTATCGATGGCGATACCATGAAGGTTGCCTGGCAGGTGATTGTTGATGGTAATCTTGATAACGTTGACGCCGATTACCAGGGTAAATATGCCATCGCCAGCTGCTATAACTCGGAAGAAGGTGTGACTCTGGCAGAAATGACCTCGGCAGAAGCTGACTGGTGCGTCATATTCGACATTGCCGCCATTGAGGCTGGTGTCAAGGCGGGTGACTTTAAGACCTTCGAAGGCGACACCCCTGTTCTGGATGGTCGCAAGGGCTCCAAATACACCCGTTACATCCCGATCCCCAACAGTCCGCACGGTGTCAACGCATCGCCTGATGGCAAATATATGATGATCAATGGTAAATTGTCACCGACGGTATCGGTGATTGAATTGAGTCGTCTGCCGAACCTGTTTGCCGACAAGATCAAACCGCGGGACGCGATCGTCGCCGAACCGGAATTGGGTCTCGGGCCACTTCACACCGCCTTTGATAATCGCGGCAATGCCTACACAACGTTGTTCCTCGACAGCCAGGTCTGCAAATGGAACATCGACAAAGCAGTTCGCGCATACGCGGGTGAAAAAGTCGATCCGATCGTTCAGAAGATCGATGTCCAGTACCAACCGGGCCACAACCACACGTCCATGGGTGAAACCAAAGACGCCGACGGACAGTGGCTGATATCGCTCAACAAGTTTTCCAAAGACCGGTTCATTAATGTTGGGCCGCTAAAACCGGAAAACGAGCAGTTGATCGATATCTCCGGTGACGTGATGAAGATTGTTCATGACGGCCCGACTTTCGCCGAACCTCACGATTGCATGATCGTGCACCGTTCGCTCCTCAATCCAGACAGCATTTACAAACGTAACGACCCAACATGGGCCGATGCGGCTGCCATGGCCAAGAAAGACGGTGTCGATCTCGAGGATGCTGAACACGTCATCCGGGATGGCAACAAGGTGCGTGTCTACATGACCTCTATTGCACCAAGCTTCAGCCTGGAACAATTCAAGGTCAAGCAGGGCGATGAAGTTACGGTGATCATCACCAACATGGATGATCTGGATGATCTGACCCACGGCTTTACAGTTGCAAATTACGGCGTATGCATGGAAATCGGACCGCAGGCGACGGCTTCCGTCACCTTTAAAGCCGACTTGCCGGGTGTACACTGGTTCTATTGCCAGTGGTTCTGCCACGCACTCCACATGGAAATGCGCGGCCGAATGCTGGTTGAGAAAGCCTAGGCTAGAAGCTGAAGGACCTGAGATTGTGGTTAAGCTGTTGTATCAAAAGCGCAAGGGGAGGGGTGCCGGGTTTGTCCTGGCAATCTATCTGATCCTGTGTGCCGCTAATGTAACAGCCGCCACCATTTCGGTGTCGCCGGGGGCGGATAACCTGAGCAAAGCAATTGCTCAGGCTGTGCCCGGCGATGTCCTTCAATTGGCCTCCGGCGTTCACAATGGCCCGGTCACCATCGACAAGACTTTGAGTCTGCTGGGAGATGCGGGCAGCATTGTGAAAGGGTCTGGCGTCGGCTCGACAATCACCATCGCAGCTACCGATGTGACAATTAAGGGGCTGACGATAACCGGATCGGGTGATGCACTGAAGACAATGGATTCGGGTATTTTTGTCAATAAGGCCGGAAACCGGGCACTGGTTGAAGGCAACCGCATTCTAGGCAACCTGTTTGGGGTTTATTTCTGGGGGCCCAAAGACGCCGTTATGCGCGGCAATACAGTGGTTGGTATGAAATCACATCACGTCAATTCACGAGGTAACGGCATCAGTCTTTGGAATACACCGGGCTCCATCGTTGAAGATAATGATTTCAGCTTTGGCCGCGATGGTATTTTCACGACAACAAGCCGTAAAAATATTTTCCGCAACAACCGGTTTCGCGATGTGCGGATTGCCGTCCATTACATGTACACCAACGATAGCGAAGTCAGTGGAAATATCTCAGAAGGCAATCATGTCGGGTTTGCGCTGATGTTCTCAAAAAAACTGGTGGTCAGGGGAAACCGCTCCGTCGGTGACCGTGATCACGGTATTTTACTGAATTTTGCAAATTCGTCCGTGTTTGAAGGTAACAGCGTCGAAGACGGAAAAACCAAATGTGTGTTTATTTATAATTCCAACAAAAACCTGTTTTCGCGAAATCAATTCAAGGGCTGCGCGATCGGCATTCATTTCACGGCGGGCTCAGAACGTAACACCATGACATCCAATGCCTTCATCGCCAACCAAACTCAGGTCAAATATGTTGGGTCCAGAAATCTCGATTGGTCCCATAAGGGGCGGGGAAATTTCTGGAGCGATAACCCGGCCTTTGATCTTAACGGCGATGGAGTATCTGACACGGCGTATCGGCCTAATGATATGGTTGACCGTGTTGTCTGGGCGCATCCGACAGCTAAACTGTTGTTGAACAGTCCGGCCGTGCAGGTGTTGCGCTGGGCACAGTCGCGGTTCCCTGGTTTGTTGCCGGGCGGTGTGGTCGATACGGCCCCTCTGATGACGCCTCCGCAAATTGAGCTTTCGGAAAACCAACCAAAAAACCAAAAGGCAAAACCATGAGCACGGCCACATTGCAATTTGAAGGTGCAGGAAAAATTTACGACGGAAGGGTAGTCCTGGACAACGTCTCGTTGGATGTTGCGGAGGGAAATATCGTGGCTCTGGTCGGTCACAACGGTGCTGGAAAAACGACGATGATGAAGCTGTTGCTGGGGCTGATCCGCCCAAACAGCGGCAAGGTCAGTATCCTTGGTTTCGACCCGGCTGGCCCGGAGGGAGCGGAAGCCAAACGTAATCTAGGGTTTTTGCCGGAATCCGTGGCCTTTCAGCAGGCCATGACAGGACTGGATGTCCTGAACTTTTATGCACGTTTAAAAAAAGCCGACCTTCGTGCTAACCCCGAATTACTGGAGCGTGTGGGGTTGGCGGGGGCGGCAAAACAACGGGTTAAAACCTATTCGAAAGGCATGCGGCAGCGCTTGGGGCTTGCCCAGGCGTTATTGGGCGCTCCTCGGGTAATGTTGCTTGATGAACCAACGACCGGACTTGATCCGGCACTCAGACGTAATTTTTATGACAGTTTGTCGGCTCTAAAAAAAGACGGAGTGACAGTTCTGTTATCATCGCATGCCCTATCTGAACTGGAATCCAGGATCGACCGTGTGGCGATCATGAACAAGGGCAAGCTTATGGCCAGCGGCACCTTGTCTGAACTTCGTAATCAAGCTCATGTTCCTGTTCGTATTCGTCTGCGCACCCGCGACGGACAGGCGGCTGATATTGCCAATCAGCTAGGTGGTGCCGAGATCAGCCGGGTAAACGGACAAATCGTTGAATTTGTCTGCGCACCTGAAGACAAGATGATGTTGGTCCGCCGCGTATCGGAACTGGGGGTCGCTGTCGAGGATATGGAAATTGACCTGCCGACCCTTGATCAACTGTATTCGCATTACCGCGATGAAGGCGGCCTGCAATGAGGGCAATGTGGATCATCGCCGGACAGGAAATTCGTGACGGCTTTCGTAATCGCTGGATCGTTGCCCTGACACTGGTTCTAGCCGGCTTCGCTCTTAGCCTGACCCTGCTCGGCAGCGCACCCGGTGGTACGGTTGGGGCCAGCCCGCTTCTGGTTAGCGTCGTCAGTCTGTCCAGCTTGACCATCTTCCTGTTGCCACTAATCGGTCTGATGTTGTCCTTCGACGCCGTGGTCGGCGAGGTTGAGCGCGGCACTATGTTGCTGCTGCTGACGTATCCTGTTGCCCGCTGGCAGGTGATGATGGGTAAATTTCTTGGTCATATGGCGATTCTCACCTTTGCGACGATTGTCGGTTATGGCCTGGCAGCCATTGTTGCCGCCAGTTCCGGCGATGCTGTGGAACAGGATACCTGGTTGGCCTTCGCGACGATGACTGGGTCGTCTATTGTTCTGGGCGGCGCGTTCCTGGCGATTGGTTATCTGATCAGCACGTGTGTACGCGAACGCGCGACGGCTGGCGGAATTGCCATCGGGGTCTGGTTGTTTTTTGTTTTGATCTACGACATGGCTCTGTTGGGCCTGCTGGTCGGCCAAGGCGACGCCATTGCTGGCGGTGCGTTTCATGCCCTGTTGCTGGCTAATCCGGCTGATGTTTACCGGCTGTTTAATCTGGGTGGTTTTGAGAATGTCGCCACACTTTCGGGAACAATCGGCATGATGGGCGATGTGAAACTCTCTTTCTGGGTGCTGGGCGCGGTACAGTTGGCTTGGGTGATCGTCCCACTTGGTCTTGCCGGCCTGTTGTTCAGAACGAAGGAAATATAAAATGCGGATGCTGAGGTCAATTTGTCTCGCAGTTGTTCTGACTTCAGGGTTGTCGGGTTGTGGGAAAGAAGAGCGGGTGGAAATTCCACCGCCAGCTTCCCTCACCCAGGAAGCGATCGGCTATTACTGCAACATGACAGTTAGCGAGCATCAAGGCCCCAAGGGACAGATCATGTTAAAAAGTCAGGACAAGCCTGTCTGGTTTTCATCGGTTCGAGACACCGTTGCTTTCACCCTGTTGCCGGAAGAACCGAAAGACATTCTGGCCATCTATGTAACGGATATGTCGAATACTGGTTCCTGGAAAAATCCGGAAAACGGTGACTGGATCGAAGCCAAGTCGGCGCTATTTGTCATTGGCAGCTCTAAAAACGGCGGCATGGGTGCGCCTGAACCCATACCGTTTGCGACACGGCAGGCAGCCGAAAATTTTACAACTCACCACGGCGGCAAGGTCGTCGCTTTTAGCGAGATCCCTGAAAGTTCGATTCTGGGACCGGTTGAGGTGGGAGATCGTCATGACAGTAAGGAAAACGGCGGATGAATTCCTCCCTCACCAGACGCAGATTTCTAACAATTTCTGCCAGTACACTTGCCGCCAGCATTGTCCCCGGCGCTGGCCCGATGGCAAATCCGTCACCAGTCCGCTGGCAGGGTATCGCCATGGGGGCGAGGGCAGAACTGATCCTTAATCATCCCGTTCGTGAAGAGGCCGAATTCGCCCTGAAACTGGTCCATGATGAGATCAGGCGATTGGAAAAAGCCCTTAGTCTGTATGATGAAAATTCCGCTCTTTCCCGATTAAATCTGGCAGGTATCTTGAATGCGCCGCCTCTTGATCTGATCAGGTGTCTGGACGATGCACAGCAGATTTCCCAAATCACCGATGGTGCATTTGATGTGACCGTGCAGCCGCTCTGGGAGTTATATGCCCGCCATTTTGCCGACGGACCTGACAATCTCGTTGGTCCTGGCGCAGCAGAGATCGCAACAGCCAGAGCGCTTGTCGACTTCAACAGCATTCAAATCGGCACTCAAAAAATTTCTTTGTCCAGGCCGGGTATGAAAATAACGCTGAACGGAATCGCCCAGGGGTACATTACGGACCGTGTTGCCGAATTGTTAAAAACGCACGGGTTTGAAAATGTTCTGATCGATTTGGGCGAGACCCGAGGGCTTGGTCACCGGAACGACGGATCGGACTGGCGGGTTGGAATCAGGGCTCCGGATGGATCCGGTAAACTCATTCGGAAGCTAGCGCTGCATAACAAAGCCATCGCCACATCGGGCGGTTACGGGACGACCTTTACAGCCGATGGAGCGCACCATCACCTGTTTGACCCCAAAACCGGACGGAGCGCCGATCGTTGGGACTCGATGAGTGTGATTAGCGGCGATGCAACACGAGCGGATGCCCTGTCGACGGCATTTTCCAGCATGTCAGAAACCGACATCCGCCGCATTGCGGACAAGATGAACATATCTGTCATTGCCAGTAATGACGCCAGCGACCTCCTGATTAACCTGTAGCCAGATTTTTGTCAGTCGTGGTTTCGCCAGACCAAAGGAGCGGGCAATCTGACGATACCACCAGGGTATTGTCACAATAACTGACAGCAATTACGGGATTTGATCCCCACGATTTTTAGAACAACCGCACTCGCACTTTCCCATATATCAAACGCCTTGGCGTGTAGATCGTGCATCTCATCTTCGTGGTCTATCCGGGCCTTGTCGCCACCATCTGAAAATACCGCGCAAGGCTTCAGTCCTGGCCTTGAAATCCTCATTGAAACGCCGTCGTTTCGTCATCGTCGTATTCCTCCATTTCCCGCCCGTCTCATCTGATCCCCTGCGCCTTCAGTCACACGAATGTCACACAAGGCCTGTATTGTGGCGGCTTCTTTGATCATGGGCTTTGGGTGAATATCGGTATGGAATATAAGAAGCGGGGCACCTTGCATTTGGTCGTTGGCCCGTCCGGTGTTGGCAAGGATAGCATCCTCGATGGAGCGCGCACGGTTCTGGATGGGCACCCTGATTTTGTCTTTCCCCGACGATTGATCACCCGTCCAGAAAATGCCGGTGGCGAAGATCACATCGCCCTGACGGAACTGGAATTTATCGAGATGGAGCGCTCCGGCGGGTTGGTTTTAAACTGGCGCGCACATGGTCTCCGTTATGGCTTGTCCACGTCTATCGAAGAGGATCTGACGGCGGGTAGAAATGTCGTCGCCAACGTCTCACGCGGCATCGTTGGCGAAGCCCGGTCACGTTTGGCCCCGATCGCCGTCGTTTACGTTACCGTTGGGACCTCCGTCCTTGAGCAACGCCTACGCAACCGAGGGCGAGAGACGGAGGAGGAAATATCGAAACGTCTGGCGCAGACCCATGCATATGGCATTCCGGATGATCCGGATACCCGCGTTCTGGTCAATGACGAGACGCTTGAGAAATCGGTCAAGACGTTTGTTATTTTTCTGCACACTGCGACACGAACCGAAAGAAGCCTTGCGGCGGTAATTTGAATTTTATGTATCCATAACCCGACCGCTTCAATTCAGCGTATCGCCGAGAAACGGATACCGTTGGTCTATCAGAAACGGTGCATCTGGTTCAGGTTGCTTGAAGACGGTCAGTCCATCAACCCGCATGTTCATCCGACAATCGGCAGCGAAGATATCCTGTAAGGTCTGTTGGTAGATAGACCGAACGTTTTCCGGAAACGATCCAGTCAGCGTCAGGTGAAAGCGGAATTCTTCCATCACATAAGGATAACCCCATTCGTTCAGCAGGGCCTCCTGGCGTTCTGACAGACCCTTGTTCCGCCGATTTTGCAGTTCGCCGGTCTTTGGCAGCAGGCGGAAATGATCAAACACCCGGACGCAGTCAGCAGCGAGCTTATTCACGGCAGCGGACGGTACCCGTGGACGAAGCACGACAAAGTTGCCCAGACTTTGCACCGCTAACGGAGACGTTTCGAACGGTCTGCGCATGCGGCAAAAAGCTTCGACTGCCTGTTGAAGGTCCTCCGCTGTGCGACCCTTTGCCAGATGAAATGGAGGTTTCAAAGTGGCGTGAAAACCGTATCGCCGCGGCGCCGCGGTTGCCGTTGCAATATTCTCTCCAGCCAGATTTTCAGACGTCGGCTGGGGGAGCACCTGCCCGGTCCCTGCGTCCCGTCCGAGCCATGCGCAGCCTTTCTTCCAAAGGCTACTCTCACTCGATGGAGCAAAATACAGTCCATAACGGGCAGTGTCAGAAGGCACGGTCACCAGCCCTCATGCCGCATCCTTATAGGCCTGCATGCTAAACACACGGTCGGCGACCTGTTCGCGGACCTCGGCGTCATGGAAAATCCCTACGATGGCGGCACCACGGGTCTTCGCTTCCAAAATCAAATCAACTACGGTTTGCCGATTTTCAGCGTCCAGCGATGCCGTCGGCTCATCGAGCAGGAGGACCGGGTAGTCAACGGAAAAACCGTGTGCGATATTTACGCGCTGCTGCTCTCCACCAGAGAACGTCGCCGGGGCCAGTGACCACATGGCTTCGGGAATGCGCAATCGTGACAATAGGGTGCGGGCCTTTTCTTCCGCTTGCTCAGGCGTGACGCCGAGGTTACGCAAAGGTTCACTGACGATATCGAGTGTCGGGACGCGGGGGATAACACGCAGGAACTGGCTGACGTAGCCAAGCGTATGCTTGCGGAGTTCGAGAATTTGATGTGGTTCGGCTGTGACCAGATCGATCCACTCGTCGTCACTGCGAATATGAATGCTTCCTCGCTGAGGCAGATAATTGGCATAAAGAGACCGTAGGAGAGAACTTTTTCCGGCGCCTGATGGTCCATGTAAAACAACACATTCGCCGGCGTGAACTGCGAGATCAATGCCCCTCAGCACAGGCAACGTCACACCACCCTGATTATGCAGCGTGAACGTTTTATACAGGTCTTCAACCCTGAGAACGGGATCTGTCATCATAACCTCTAAGGTTGCAGAACGGAGGAAACAAGAAGCTGAGTGTAGGGGTGCTGAGGGTCGTCCAATACCTGATCTGTCAGGCCGTGTTCGACCACCTCACCCTGGCGCATCACTATCAGGCGGTGTGCCAACAGGCGGACTACCGCTAGGTCATGGGTGACAATAATGGCGGATAATCCCAAATCGGTGACCAGGCGACGTAATAAATCGAGCAGTCGCGCCTGTACGGATACATCCAGCCCTCCGGTGGGTTCATCCATGAACACCAAACGGGGCCCGGAGACCAGATTGCGGGCGATCTGCAGGCGTTGCTGCATGCCACCGGAAAACGTGATGGGTTTGTCGTCGATCCGGTCATCAGAAATTTCAACCCGGTCCAGCCAGTCAGTGGCCGTCTCGCGAATACCACCATAATGCCGTTCGCCGACGGCCATCAATCGCTCGCCCACATTGGCACCTGCGGACACCCTCATGCGCAGACCGTCGCGTGGGTTTTGGTGAACGATGCCCCAGTCCGTGCGCGTTAACATACGGCGACGCGATTCCGGTGCCTGATAAATGTTGATGATGTCGCCAGTGCGGTCTCTGTACTTTACTGAACCGGACGTGGGTTCTAGTCGTGCAGAAAGGCAGTTCAGCAATGTGGTCTTGCCGGACCCGGATTCACCGACAATGCCAAGGACCTCGCCGGAATAGAGGTCAAAGTCTACGTTACGACAGCCAACGCGGCCGCCATACATTTTGCTGATGTCATTTACCTGCATCAATGGTTGACGGGGGGTGGTCATCTGTCCGTCTCCTATTCGGCGGCTTGAGGAATAATTTGCGGCAGACCCGTGCCTTCGTGTCCGGCGTCCCGACGATCCGTGCAGTAGTCGCTGTCCGAACAAACGAACATCCGGCTCCCCATATCATCGACCACCACTTCGTCGAGATAACTGTCGGCGGCGCCGCAGAGCGCACAATCGTGATCCCATTTCTGGACCTCGAAGGGGTGGTCCTCAAAGTCCAGACTTTTGACGCGGGTATAGGGCGGGATCGCGTAAATTCGTTTTTCCCGTCCGGCACCAAATAATTGCAGGGCGGCCATATTGTCCATTTTCGGATTGTCGAATTTCGGAATTGGCGATGGTGCCATCAGATACCGGCCGTTGACCTGAACCGGATAGTTGTAGCTGGTGGCGATGCGCCCATATTGAGCGATATCCTCATATAACTTCACATGCATGGCACCATATTCTTCCAAGGCATGCATGCGCCGGGTCTCACCCTCGCGTGGCTCCAGCCACCTTAAAGGTTCCGGAATGGGAACCTGATAAATCAGAATTTGGTTTTCGGACAACGGCTTTTCCGGAATACGGTGACGGGTCTGGATCAAGGTCGCTTCAGCTGTTTTTTCCGTTGTTTCAACGCCGGTCGTGCGGGCAAAGAACTTACGGATGGAAACCGCGTTAGTCGTGTCGTCGGCCCCCTGATCGATGACCTTCAATATATCGCAGAGACCAATCACCGCTGCCGTCACCTGGATGCCGCCGGTGCCCCAGCCGTAGGGCAGCGGCATCTCGCGGCTACCGAAGGGCACCTGATATCCGGGGATCGCGACGGCTTTGAGAATGGCTCGGCGGATCATCCGTTTGGTTTGTTCATCCAGATAGGCGAAATTGTATCCGCTCAACTCTTCTTCAGGAGCGTGGTTCATTCAGCAGCCTCCTTCATTGCAATTTCTGACTGCTCCTCTCGCAGCGCCCTGACCGTACTGAGTTCACCTTGAAAATCGACGTAATGCGGCAACTTCAGATGCTGGACAAACCCAGATGCCTCGACGCTGTCGCTGTGATAAAGGACGAATTCCGCATCCTGGGCTGGGGCGTCGATTTCTTCGCCGAGTTCTTCGGCGCGCAGAGCCCGGTCAACGAGCGCCATCGCCATTGTCTTACGCTCGCAATGTCCAAATCCCAGGCCGTACCCTCGTGTGAACTGCGGCAGTACGTTCGCAGATCCCATGAATTGGTTGACCATCTCACACTCGGTAACGGTGATCTCACCTACTTCTATTGGAAAACCCAGCTCCTCAGGTATGATTTCTACGGCGACATCACCCATCCGTATCTCGCCGACGAACGGGTGGTTGTTCCCGTACCCGCGTTGGGTGGAGTAACCAAGCGCCAGCAAAAATCCTTCATCTCCACGCGCCAGGTTTTGCAAGCGGGTGGCTCTGTCTGCGGGAAAGTCCAGCGGTTCCCGTGTCAGATCGGAAACCTCAACCGTCTCAGGGTCGGGATGTTCCTGTTCGATCAGGTTTTCTCCGTTCAGAATCTCAGTGACACGGGGAGCCAGAAGATCAATGCCGGTTTCCATCTCTTCGACGGGCGGGGGAACCTCGCCCTCAGCAGCCAATTTGAAATCCAGCAATCGATGTGTGTAATCAAAGGTCGGCCCCAGAACCTGCCCGCCCGGCAAATCCTTATAAGTTGCAGAGATGCGCCGTTCGATGGTCATGCGGCTCGTATCAAGAGCCTCTGTCATCGCTAGGCGGGGCAGTGTCGTCCGGTAGGCGCGCAGAAGAAAAATCGCTTCGACCAGATCGCCGCGGGCCTGTTTGATTGCCAGGGCCGCCAGTTCACGATCATACAGCGATCCTTCCGTCATCACCCGGTCAACGGCATAGGCCATTTGCTCGGATATCTGTCGCAGGGTCATTTCTGGGACGTCCAGGTCACCCCGCCGATCTTCGGCGAGCAGTTTATGGGCGTTGTCGATGGCTTTTTCGCCACCTTTTACGGCAACATACATGGTTTAAAACTCCACCAATGTGGTTCGGGGAAGGGCGACCAGGTCAGTGCCACTTGTCAGCACCAGATCGATGCCGCGCGGGAACAGGTAATGATTATCCGCCCACTCGACCCAAAACAATTCTGACAGGCCGTCAACAGCCAGTCGCGTCGTATCCTGAATGCCTGGGCCACTTAGCTGAATGCCCGCGTCTGTTTTGAGCCCGCCGACCTGAATAATCAGCGTTGTGGAGCGATCCGGGTAATCTTCCGTCCCCTGGGCAAAATGTTCGAGGGGAGGGACTGTGCCCTGATCACTGATGATGGCGAAGGTGGCGCTGGAAGAAACCGCTGCCATCGGACAGGAACAATGAAACTTGAGCCAGGTCGCCGCATTACTGTCTTGCAGGTGCGCCCCGACCCAGACCGGTGTTTCAAAATCGGCCATCGCCAGCAGGAAAGCCCCTGTCGCCGGATGCAAAGGTGCAGGTGGTGCGACATCAGCACCGCAGGAGACGATGGTGCCCGGTCGCGACATGGCGTCAAGAACCGCGCGGAACGTGACCTGAGACTCGTTGATCGGATCAGGAAAACCCGGAAGTAGATCGGTGTTATCGAGCACGTTGAGCATAGTTATCCTTCTCCCCGGACCATGGTAAAAAAGTCGACGCGGGTCGACTGAACCTTTTGGGATCGCTGTTTCCGGTTAGCCGTCTGTTGAGTTTCCAAGGGTTGGATCAGGGTCCGGTTCAGATTTTCCCGATATCCACTGGTTTGCAGCATGGCATCAAACGCGGCGGCCAATTCGGTTTTGCGTTTGTCGCGGCCCGCCACATAGGCGTGGCCTGTGGTGCCGTCCTTCAAGCGAACAACACACCGTGTCAGTGTCATTTCCCCCAGATTGAACCTTCCGCCAGTGCCACCTGCACGACCGCGGACCATGGCCATGCCGACTTCCGGGGTGCGGAGCATGGTATATCCGGGCTTGTCCTCAAGCGAACGCCAGGCGGTCTCAAGGGTGTCAACCGGGGCGGTCGCCAGTATGCGCATCCAATGTTGGCGATCTTTGATTTCCGGATTCAGGTTGTATTGATTGCTCATGGACATATCCAAAATTTGTATAGACATCTATATCTTATCTGGTTTAGTAATCTGCAACATGATGCCTGTAAAGGTTTCAGCATGTGAAGTTTCTGTGACACCGCTCGACCCGAAGTGTCCGCGAGGAAGTTAGGTAAATGGAATTTACGAGAGAACCGGGACTGGCTCTGTGGCGACGGATTGCCGGAGAAATTGAATCCGAGATTATGACAGGTGTGTGCCTGCCCGGTGAAAAACTGGCGACGGAGGCAGCCTTCGCCATACGGTTTGGCGTCAATCGCCACACGGTGCGACGGGCAATTGCGTTTCTTGTTGAGAAAGGCCTGCTGCGTGTCGAGCAGGGCCGTGGCACTTTCGTTTACGAACACGTTGTTGATTACGTGGTCGGAAAACGCACGCGGTTCAGTGAAATTGTTGCCGGTCAGGATCGTGAACCTGACGGCATTCTGATTTCGGCTAAGAAAAAAAGGGCTGATGCGGTCACGACGAAGGCGATGGGGTTGGCAAAAAATACCCAGATATTGGTGTTGCGGACCCTTGGGAGTGCCGATGGCAGACCCATTAGCCTGGGTGACCA
>Ga0316204_10009045_pt1 | contig 13504 bp, 14 predicted proteins | sample 6monrhotite_MG_2_FD_205661 | JGI IMG/M metagenome (GOLD analysis project Ga0316204, IMG submission 205661) | Microbial mat bacterial communities from mineral coupon in-situ incubated in ocean water Damariscotta River, Maine, United States -... | ecosystem: Environmental > Aquatic > Marine >... | reverse complement strand
CTACGCCTGTGGATCGGAATTTTTATCAACACAATCCTGAAAAGGCGCCACAAGTGCACTCAAAACACCCTGTTTATTATCGACGAAGCGGCGCAACTCGGGCGTTTGAATGAACTGCAAAGGGCTCTGACTCTGATGCGGGGATACGGGCTACTCACCTGGACTTTCTGGCAGGACCTGAGTCAGTTGAAATCAACCTATCCCAACAACTGGGAGAGCCTGTTCAACAACTGTCAGGTTCACACCACTTTTGGCATGACCAACCTCAACATGGCGAACAAGGTTTCCGACTTGTATGGCACCATCGACGGTGAAGCGGTTCTTGACCTTAATCGTGGTGACCAGTTCGTCCAGCTGCCGGGGCAAAGAGTAAAGTTGATGCGGCGTCCCAACTATATGACGGATGCCATGTTCGAGGGATCTTTCGATAAAAACCCATTCTTTCAGCCAATGGATGAAAAAAAATCTCGACACAACACCAGCCACCAAAAACGCGGGCATCCTCCTGCAGCTTCGGGCGCGGAAGCCCTGGATTATCAGGTTTCCCAGTGGTTAAAGGAAGAGAAGGAAGAGATTAAAGAGGTGGCCTTGGGAAATAAGTACGGCACCAGCAAGGAACGTTCAGTCTTGAGCGAGGCAAATTCTTAGCGACGCAAGGGCCTGTTCGGCGTCCCGGATTTCTTCTTCGATACGCATCTTGTCGCGATGATCAAGCTTCTCGTCTTTTAAACCTTCCTCGACGACGCGCAGTACGTCCGTAGCTTCAAGAACCGTACACGTTGCACCCCGGTGGACTGTATCTGCCGGAGCCTCCGCGTTGTCGCCCCTGTCGGCAGCGATAAAAGCCGTTCCCTCCATAAAGTACGTTGCAAGGCGAATATCGGGGGCAACGCGGATCAGGTCACGAACCTCATCGGGGGAAAACAGTACACGTTGATGCACACGGGCGTAGAGGGTCGCATACTTCATCCCCATTTTCTGGGCGATCTCATCCATCGTCCACCGTTTCTCGGCAACCAAAACAGTGTAGACAATGTCCGCAAACTCAGTTCCGCGACGGTCCGTCATGTTTCCATTTCTCCCCAATCTTGATTATACAAAGCTCCCTGCCTCTCTTCCTAACATTACAGCAGTCAGAAGATAGAGGCTAATGCTTGTCAGGCTCAGGTGACGATATCCTTACGGTCTGGGTAACCGTTACGGGCACAATTTGGGCACACTGGGATTGGCAATGCCAGAAGGCGAAAATTCCGCAACCGAAAACCCCTTGATTCCTCAAGGGGTTGTAATGGTGGAGCCGATCGGGATCGAACCGACGACCTCGTCATTGCGAACGACGCGCTCTCCCAACTGAGCTACGGCCCCGTTATCACTGGTGCCCGCCAAGAGCCCTCGGCGGACTGGCAAGATAATGAGATTTGGGCAGTTGGTTTGTCAAGATACTGACGGCTGGAAAATCTTTGCCTGGCCTTGCGCGGGCCTGATGTGGTGGTTACCTTATGGCCCAGTTTCAACCACCAGGACCGCTATCACCATGGACATCGTTTTGGGGCCGCTGCTTCAGGTTATCTTGATCGTTCTCGACCTATATGTGTGGGTCATTCTTATCGGTATTATACTGAGCTGGCTGATCGCCTTTAATGTGGTCAATTCCTACAACCGTTTCGTTCACATGATCGGTGACGTGGCGCACCGCATGACCGAGCCGTTTCTGGCACCGATCCGGCGTGTTCTGCCGAACTTCGGCAACCTTGACCTGTCGCCGATGGTCTTGATTCTGGGGGTTATTTTTGCCCGCGGGGTTGTTGAGAGGCTGCTCTATAACCTTGGCTGAGGCAGTGTCTCCATTTGAGAAGACAACTAAGGGGGTACGGGTGTCCATCCGCCTCACACCCAACGCGGCAAAGGATCGCATCGACGGCATCGTCGCCGACGCCCAAGGAAATGGCGTATTGCGGATAGCAGTCACGGCGGTTCCGGAACAAGGTCGCGCAAACAAGGCGATGATCAAGTTTCTGGCCAAAACCTGGCGATTCCCAAAATCGTCGCTGTCGTTAATTCAGGGAGCAAAAGACCGCAACAAGGTGCTGACGATTGAAGGGGACACGGTTCAGCGTTATGCCTATCTGCTGGCCTGGTCCCGTGAACTGTTTAAGGAGTAAGAATTAAAATGTCTGAATCGAATATTATTGACGGCAAGGCTTTCGCAGCCAATCTGCGCGAACGGGTCGGTGCTGAAGTGGCAACACTTAAAGCCGACCACGGTTTGGTTCCGGGCCTGGCCGTTGTCCTTGTCGGCGAAGACCCCGCCAGTCAGGTTTATGTGCGCAGCAAAGGCAAGCAGACGGCTGAGGCCGGCATGGAAAGTTTTGAGCACAAGCTGGATGCGGCGACGCCAGAAGACGAGTTGCTTGCGCTGATCGACAAGCTGAACACCGACGATGCGGTGCACGGTATTCTCGTCCAGCTGCCGTTGCCGGACCATATCGATGAAAGCAAGGTATTGGCCGCCATCAACCCGGACAAGGATGTCGACGGTTTTCATGTCATCAATGTCGGGCGCTTGTGGACCGGAGCGGACGCCATGGTGCCGTGCACGCCCTACGGCTGCATCCTGATGCTGAAAGAAGCCCTGGGCGATCTGTCGGGTAAACGCGCCCTGGTGCTCGGGCGCTCCAATATCGTCGGCAAACCGATGGCGGCGTTGCTGCTGGCGGAAAGCTGCACGGTTACCATTGCGCATTCGAGAACCAAGGACCTGGAGATCCGTTGCCGCGAGTCAGATATTCTGGTGGCGGCAGTCGGGCGCCCGGAAATGGTCAAGGGCGACTGGGTCAAGCCGGGGGCCACGGTCATTGATGTTGGCATCAACCGCATCGACGCGCCGGAGAAGGGTGAGGGTAAAACCCGCCTGGTCGGGGATGTGGATTTCGGTGAAGCCAGTAAGGTTGCCGGGGCGATTACGCCGGTTCCGGGTGGTGTCGGCCCGATGACCATCGCCTGTTTGCTGCGCAACACGGTGGTCGCCGCCTGTCGCCAGAAAGGCATCCAGGCCCCCGACATTTAACGGCCTAACCATTTGATAAATAACAAATTGCTGCACTTTATGCTGCACACTTCAGGTGCAGCATTTTGGAGGCGTCGGCAGGTCAGCTCTTGAATTATCCGGGTGCCCGACAGGGCATCCGGCGCGCGGGTCAGGCGGCGTCGGCAGGGGCCAGCAACGCTTTTCTGGCAGGCGTGCTGGTATCTTTCAGGTTTCGCTGAAGGCGGGCGTTGCGTTCTTCCAGGTGACGGATTTCCATCTCCGCAGACTCGATCCGGCGGGTTAATTCGCGGGCTCGTTTGCGTGATCTTCCTGCGGCCAGCCATGCCGCCATGCCGCCCCACAGAATACCAACCATCAGGGCGGCCAGGATCAGAGCGAACAGGGGAATGCCGATTGCCGCCGGGAACGGCCAGAAATCAATCGTAACCGCGCCGCGGTTGACCAGGGAAAAAATGATAATCACCAAAGCCAGTGGAATGGAGATGATCCAGGATATGAACTTACTCAATGGTGTTGTCCTTATCGGATAAAAGACAGGCAGCTCATGACCCGCCCGACTCAGTCACCCGTATTGGCCACTCTAATCAGCTACCCGTATTCAGGCGTTCACGAAGCTGCTTCCCGGTCTTGAAATACGGAATGTATTTTTCATCAACCTTGACGGCCTCTCCGGTCCGCGGGTTCCGTCCGGTGCGTGCGCCGCGTTCCTTCACCGAGAACGCGCCGAAGCCGCGAAGTTCGACCCGATCACCGTTCGCCAGTGCTGCGGTAATTTCTTCAAAAATGGTGGTAACAATGCGTTCGACGTCACGCTGATATAAAAGCGGGTTTTCAGCGGCCAGAAGCGCAATCAGTTCGGACTTGGTCATAAACGCTCCTCTGTTTCTCCGGTGCTTTTATCGAAAGCCCGACGAGTTTTTGTGTTGATCATCATCATTACAATGCAGGGTGCCAAAGAGAGATCACCCCGTCAAGTCTAAGTCGTTCAGAAAGAAGCGTTTTTCCAATCATCCCACTAACAAGATCCCGCCAGGGTTCGTCATCATGAGATATATCGATGTCTACGATCGGTAGGTCTATGGATATTTTTTTCTCGTCGGCCAGCCAACTGCGAGCATCTTCAAGAGACCCCATGGCATCGACAAGGCCTTTGGATTTTGCCTGCCGTCCGGAGAACACTCTGCCATCGGCAAGGGCCAAAACGTCTGCCCGACTAAGATCACGGCGTTCCGTCACCATGTCAACAAACTGCTCGAAAAAATCCCCAATCACGGCCTGGATGGCAGCGCGCGCATCGTCGCTAAACGGCTCCATTGGATTGGGTTGGGCCTTTAACGGGCCGCTTTTTACAATTTCAGGTTTGATCCCGATACTGGTCAAAAGGCCTGTAATATCAGCGGTTTGCAGGATTACGCCGATCGAGCCGGTCAGCGTGCCGGCACGGGCGTATATGCGATCAGTGCCGATGGCGGCCATGTAGGCGGCTGATGTCGCCGTCCCGCCCATCAGAGCAACGACGGGTTTATCGGCAGAAATTTTGCGAAGCTGAGTATAGAGGGATTCGCCACCGACGAAGGTTCCGCCAGGGCTGTCGATGGTGACGATCAGGGCTTTTACATTGGCGTCGTCGGCGACCTCTCTCAGGGCTTGGTCGCGGATCATATCATCCAGAATAACGCCCTCTATGGAGAGCCTGGCAACATGATCTGATTGTGGGGAAAAGCCACCAATGCGGCCAACGGCGATGATGATCGCCAGGGCGACGGCGCTGACGCCAACGATCCGCCAAAAGATCAGGCGCCGTTTTAAACGGCGCCTGTCAATGATTGCATCTGACTGTATTGACATTATTCAGTGTCCGGCAGGCTGGCCCGGACCATCGGTCCGGACCATACCATGTTCAAACAAATCAGGCGTCTTCGCCATCAGCGGCTTCTGCTTCGGCCGGTTCATCATCTGATTTGGCCTTGGCTTTGGTCTTTTTTGGGGCAGCCTTTTTCTTGGCCGGTTTTTCGTCCCCGTCCGCATCATCAGCTGCCTTGTCATCTGCTTTTTTAGCAGCTTTCTTGGCAGGCTTCTTTTCCGCTGCGGCGTCGTCTGCTTCGGCTTCAGCTGGTTCAGCTTCAGCTTTCTTTTTGGGGGCGGCTTTCTTGGCCGGTTTTTTCTCTTCTTTCGGCTCTTCTGCAGCAGCCGTATCAGCTTTTTCCGCCAGTGCAGCACCGAGAATATCACCGAGAGAGGCACCGGAGTCAGAAGATCCGTAGGCCTTCATGGCGGCTTTCTCTTCCTGAACTTCGAGCGCCTTGACCGACAGGGTCAGGCGACGACCGGACTTGTCGATCTGGGTGATCTTGGCATCCAGTTTCTCGCCCGCAGCAAAACGGTCCGGACGTTGTTCGGAACGTTCACGGCTAAGCTCTGTTTTACGCACAAAGCCCTGCATCTGGTCGACCATAACCTCGATACCGTTGTCGACAATCGCCGAAACCGTACAGGTGACAATGTCACCTTTTTTCAGCTCACCTGCGCCCGATACAAACGGATCGGAACTCAGCTGTTTGACACCAAGAGAAATACGCTCTTTGTCAACATCCACATCAAGGACCTTGGCGCGAACCGTATCGCCCTTGTTGTAGTCGGTCAGGGCTTCTTCGCCGGTTTTGTCCCAGCTCAGATCGGAGAGATGGGCCATGCCGTCGATTTCGCCTTCAAGGCCGATGAACAGACCGAACTCGGTGATGTTCTTGACCTCACCTTCAACTTCTGTTCCGACCGGGTGACCAGCGGCAAAGGAATCCCATGGATTGTCCATGCACTGTTTGAGGCCAAGTGAAATCCGGCGTTTTTCCGGATCGGCATCAAGAACCGTAACTTCCACTTCCTGAGAGGTGGAGACAATCTTGCCCGGATGAACGTTTTTCTTGGTCCAGCTCATTTCAGAGACGTGAACAAGGCCCTCGACACCGGCTTCGAGCTCAACAAATGCGCCGTAATCGGTGATGTTGGTTACACGACCGGTGAAGCGGGTTCCGTTCGGGTATTTGGCCCCGACACCTTCCCACGGATCAGCCTCAAGCTGTTTCATGCCGAGGGAGATGCGCTGGGTTTCAGCATTGAAGCGAATGACCTGAACCTTGATGGTCTCACCAATCTGCAGAGCTTCGGACGGGTGGTTGATGCGTTTCCAGGCAATATCCGTAACGTGCAGCAGGCCATCGACACCGCCAAGATCAACAAATGCACCATAGTCGGTGATGTTTTTGACGACACCTTCGAGGACCTGACCTTCGGTCAGCTGGGAAATCAGTTCAGAACGGGCTTCCGAACGGCTTTCTTCCAGGACGGCGCGGCGTGATACAACGATGTTGTTGCGCTGGGCATCCATTTTCAGGATCTGGAACGGCTGTGGTGTTCCCATCAGCGGGCCGATGTCGCGAACCGGGCGAATGTCAACCTGTGAGCCAGGCAGGAAGGCCACGGCACCAGCCAGATCAACAATAAAGCCACCTTTGACGCGACCGAAGATAACGCCGTTCACCCGAACATTGTCGGTGAAGGATTTCTCCAGTTCGAACCAGGCTTCCTCGCGACGGGCTTTCTCGCGGCTCAGGCGGATAACGCCTTCGCGATCTTCGTAACGCTCGACATAAACGTCGACATCGTCGCCAACGTTAAGGTCCAGGTCCTGGCCCGGGGTGCCGAATTCTTTCAGCGGCACGCGGCCTTCTGATTTCAATCCGACGTCGACAACGGCGACGTCGTTTTCAATGGCGAGGATGGTGCCTTTCAGCACACGGCCTTCAAAGCCTTTTTCGCCAATTGATTCTTCAAGAAGGTCTGCAAAATTCTCTGTAACGGGGGGGAGTTCACTGCCGCCAGCGGCGGTCTCTTTGGCTGGAGCCATCGGGTCTTCCTTTCTTGTGTTTTCTGGCCAACCGGTTGGTTCCGGTGGTCTCAAAGTTAATCCAAATCCGCAAATGCCGACCGAGTGCCGGTGCGGGGTGATATGTGACCTCTTTTATGAGGTTTCCTTAAATCCTGGAATTGATGAATTCTAGAGCCTCTGCGAAGGCCTGCTCGGCATCCAGATCACTGGTATCAAGCAGCTTTGCGTCTTCGGCGGGCTCCAGAGGAGCAGTTGCTCGTGACGAGTCACGGGCATCACGTTCCTTCATATCTTCCAAAACGCGGGCATATATAGCTTCACTGCCCCGGCCAAGCAACTCCTTTAATCGTCGTTCGGCCCGGACTTCCGCGCTTGCCGTAATGAATAGCTTGACCGGAGCGTCGGGGCAGACAACGCTACCGATGTCCCGGCCATCCAAAACCGCCCCATTTGCACCGTCGGGCGGGGTCGCGGCAAAGTCCCTTTGAAACTGCAACAAGGCGGCGCGTACGCCAGGAACCGCAGAAACCTTGGACGCCGCCTGACCAATGTCTTCGGTTCTGAGGTCACCTGCGTTCAGGTCATCGGCCTCAAGGGTTTCGGCAATCGTCGTCGCAAAACCAGCATCTTCGGGGTCACCGCCCTGATCCAGAACCTTTTTGCCGACGGCCCGGTAAAGCAGCCCGGTATCCAGATAGGCGAGGTTGAAGTGTTTGGCCATGTGCCGGGCCATGGTGCCTTTTCCGGCAGCGGCCGGTCCATCAATCGCAATGATCATCTGCAAATCCTTACAGTCCTTTAGGGAATTAATTGTCCTATACGCTCCTGATATCGGCACCCAGACCGTTCATCAGTCCGGCGAAATCGGGAAAACTGGTCTCAATGGGAGAAGCGTCATCAATGGTCATGGGCTGTTCGCTGACCATGCCGAGCACCAGAAACGCCATGGCGATGCGGTGATCAAGATCGGCATTGATCATCACGCCGCCACGGGGCGCTTGACCGGTTCCCTGAACGATCAGAGTGTCCTCGGTCTCTTCGACCTCGACGCCGGCGGCGGTTAGTCCATTCGCCATGGCCGCCAGCCGGTCACTTTCCTTGACGCGAAGCTCGGCGAGCCCGTTCATGCGTGTTGTGCCGGTTGCAAGGGCCGCGGCAACGGCCAGAACGGGGTATTCGTCGATCATTGAGGGGGCCCGTGCGGCAGGCACATCGACCCCGATCAAGGGTCCGGCGGTTACCGTCAGGTCGGCCAGCGGGTCGCCTGCGCCGCCGCGCTGGTTATCAATTGAGATGGATGCCCCCATCTCTTTAAGCGTGGTCACCAGCCCGGCGCGCAACGGGTTGATGCCGATGCCCTGCAATTTAATTTTTGATCCCGGCACCAGCAAGGCGGCGACCATGGGAAAAGCTGCCGATGATATGTCGCCGGGCACAACAATGTCCGCGGCTTCAAGTTCCGGCTGTCCGCTTAAGGTAATCCGCCGAGAGCCGTCGTCCTGGTCGGTGACGGCGACTTGGGCACCGAAATGGCGAAGCATCAGCTCAGAATGGTCTCGCGTCGGCTGGGGTTCGATAACGGTCGTTTTACCGGGCGCATTCAGGCTGGCCAGAAGAATGGCGGATTTGACCTGAGCCGAGGCCACCGGCAACGTGTATTCGATGGGCAACACTGTTTCCGGGCCCGTTACGGTGATCGGCAGGCGACCGCCGTCTCTGGAGGTGAACTGAATACCGGCCTCGCGCAGCGGCGCCATGATCCTCTCCATGGGGCGACGGCACAACGAGGCGTCGCCGGTGAACGTCGACGAAAAGGCTTGCCCGCCGACCAGCCCCATGAGCAGACGTACGGCCGTGCCTGAGTTTCCCAAATCAAGAACCTGCCCGGGTTCGCGTAACCCGCCGACGCCCCGTCCGGTCACCCGCCAGACGCCCTCTGTGTCCCGGTTGATGTGGGCCCCAAGGGCGCGCATGGCATCGGCTGTGGCCAGGACATCTTCGCCTTCCAGCAGACCTTCAATCCGGGTTTCGCCGATCGCGGCACCGCCCAGCATCAAGGCGCGATGGGATATGGATTTGTCGCCCGGGACCCGGACGTCACCGATGAGCGATGATGATTTCTGTGAACAAATTGCGTTCAACCAAAGTCCCCTTTTGTATGACCACACGGCCTCTGCACATATTCCGTAACTCGGCCGCTCTCTAGCATGATTTTCAGGGGGTTTACAGACTTTGTATCGGTCTTGGCGGCCCTCATGAGGTTCATTGATTTCCTAAAAAATGAAAATTCCGTATTTTGGTTTTGACAGAGGCGTCTGAAAATGGCAATTGGCACATTATTAATGAAATTAGTGAAACGATCCAGTCGGAGAAATAAGCGTGGCTAAACCGGATTTGGGAAAAAAGCACGTCTGCCAGAGTTGCGGCGCAGCATTTTACGATCTTAATCGCAAACCAGTCGTTTGCCCTAAATGCGACGCCGAGGTGGTGGCAGTTGTCAAAGGACGCAAGGCCGCTCCTGAAAAGGCCAAACCTGCAGAAGAGAAACCCGCAGAAAGCAAGGATAGCGAAGAACTTGATGATCTCGAGGGCATCGACGTTCTGGAAAACGACGACGATGATGACCTCGCTGATGATGAGGAAGATGACGAGCTGATTGAAGATGCGTCCGATCTTGGTGCCGACGACGATGACATGTCGGAGGTTAAGGAGCACATCGATCTCGGCGTTGAAGACGGTAAAGACTAAGCGTTCTTGCAGTTTGGGGCGGCGGCATAGCGGGAGCCCAGAACTTAAATTGCCGACGGCCCCGGTTTTTGCTTGCCAACCGAGGGCCAGCAACCGTATTTTCCGCCCCGGCGAACCCAACGCCGACAGGTAACATAATTTTGGGGCCGTAGCTCAGTTGGGAGAGCGCAACACTGGCAGTGTTGAGGTCGTCGGTTCGATCCCGATCGGCTCCACCAATCTTTTCAAGGGCTTAGCGATTTCCCGCTAAGCCCTTGATTTGTCTGGGTCACCCTTGGGTCACCTCCAGAACCCAAAACTAAGCCGATTTTACGTTTCATAGGCTCCCGACCAATCGAAGGTACAACCTAGCAATTGAAGGAAGCCTGTATTTTCTCAAATGCTGGAATTGCTTCGACAAGGTCTTCCAAAGCGTCATCGGGGATGGGGCGCCCGTGAGCGGCATCATTACGATATTCGTAGACCTTCATTACTTTGGCTAGAAGTTCTTTTTCAAGAACAGGGTCGGTATCCAAACGGCAATATTCCTTCACCACTTTATGTATAGAGGGGTATTGTTTGTTGTCTTGTTTATCACTGAGAGCTTCAATCTGAGACGTCAGAGACTTTGACAAACCCTTCTCGTATAATCTGAGGAAGCGTTGCTTCGTATTTTTGGAGATATCTCCAATTTGAGGTGTTAGGGTTTCCGCGACAAATGCCTCAAACGATCCTGCAAAGTCGACTACCGCTCGCCGTGCGTTAGCTTCGAAAACATGCAGCTTAGCGGATTCGAGTAACTGCAATTGAAACGAAAGTGGACTGACTTCTTCTGCCGTAGGGCGGACCTCGTTTTCGACCTTTGGCGGACCCGCAGAAAGCCTTACCAGCTCGAAGCTTTTGGAAGGAATGTCTCTTTCGACCACTCCCTTCTCGTCAAATTGTCTAAAAGCAATCTTGTTGAAGTGAGCGGGTACAACGTCGGGAATGTCACAACGTCCCGATGATAGACGAAGTGCGCTGACAAAACCGTTCAATGCCCCGACTCCGGAGTGGATAACTTCAGGGTAGCTGGCGAAGTTCTTGTAAATAATCTCTGTCGGCGGCCCACTGTCATCAATGCTAGGACGTCCGGAGAGAAGGAGTTGAATGTGCGACTGGGCATATAAACCAGCTGGGTCCATTATGGCTTCGATTGTTGCGCCTTCTGTGGACTGCCATGTAGCGCGGGGGTTTTGGACTGCTACGTGACGCAGAAAGGCAACATTATCTTTCAGTCGATAAGCCCCTTCGAGAGCTGGCAGAACGAAAGGGAGTTGTAACTGAACCCATGCAAACGGTGGATCGAGCAGTGACCAGAACTCTTTCTCTGCTGCTTCGCTGCAAGAGTAATAATCGAGACTTCGACACTCGGTGCTACCTTTTCCAAACCGATACTCATGAAAAAAGAACTTGCTGAGATCGAATCCGAAGCCATTTAGAATGATCTTGATTGCCCTCTCTTTCCCTGCAGCGCTATCAAGATCCTCAGCAATGACTTTCTCAAATATGATTTGAGCCGTTGATGTTTCCTTAGGTATAGCCTCGCGCATTAACTCTATTGCCTCATCTGCCTGCGGATCACCCTCCTGACGGAGGCGAAATAGACGCATAGCCTGGTAAATCTTGTGCGCTGGTAGAGCGTCCTGTTCGTCTTTAGCTAGGTAGTTTGAAATTTGATTCGGGAGGTCATTGATCGGTTTCGGCCTCGGAAGACCTTCACGTTTTGCAATCGCGATCCATTCTAGCTCGGAGTTGATCTCTTGAGTAATTTGCTTGTCTGTTGAGGTTCCCGACACCCTTAGTTCCGGAATACCATCTAGAGATCTAGAAAGATGCATCAAGCTTCGCGCAACTCCACCCCAGTTCCCATCGCGCTGTTTAGGCACAGCCATTGACGGATAGAGCGTAGGTATATGCAGTGATGAAGATTGCTCGTTCTCGTTCTCGTCAATTATTTCCATGATTGGAGGGAACCCACCAGTTCGGGATGAAAGCTGATTTAAGAGCTGTTTTAATTCGGCGGGGAACCAGATAGGGCCAACTGCCATGGCAAATCCTTCGTAGTAAAAAATTCATTATTGCTAATAAACATTAGTGATGGATTAGGGCATGTTTCGATTAAGTTACGTGATTGCCTGACAATACCACGACAGAGGTCCTCCTACTAATGCAGTGAAGCCCTCCCATCAACGATTACAAGATATTGTGACAAAGGCTCCAGGAGTCGATTTAGGCAATAGCCTTTGAGAGTCCCACAGAGACTCACTGAGACGTATATCGCCTGTCCACCTGCGTTCTTAGAGGGCAGTCTTTGCTTTTGCGCAAGGCTGCCAGCTATGCTCGATTGGCCAGCCAGCAAAAAAAGTTTTCTATTTCGCGGGCATAAACATTTGACTGGGCAACGGTCTACAGGTCATGGCAATTGTAGGGATTTTACCCCCTACCCCTTACGGGGGACAGTCGGTCTGGATATCCCCGCCCTATCATCGCAGCCCTACATGCCTGCCTTCGAATACCCCCCCTACCTTAATTGAGCGCGCGCAAAAAATAGACTACCCAACGGTCTATGTTTCCTGGAACCTACAGAGATTGGAGCCCCCCCTCCTTGTAGAAGGCGCTCCCCTGCTAAGGGAGTATACGAGCGTGAGTATCGGCACCAACAACAACATCAACACGACGCCATTATTTTCATCGTGCGGAACAGAATTTCCGGGGTCGTGCGTTCCCCGTGGCGGTCAAGTCCCTAGAAGGACCCAGTAGGCGCTCCCCTGCTAAGGGAGTATACGCTCACGGTTCATGGCAGGTTCAACAATCAGAACACCGACCTGAAAGGGCAATCTCGTTCTCACGCGGGACGACCGGCGCGCTATCGCCCCGCATCACTTATCAATATGCCAGGAAGAACCAGTAAAATCTGGTGACGGCAAAGTGACGGGTGAAGGCCGTTCAGAAAATGGCCTATAAGTCATTGATTTAATGCAAAAGAGTGACGGGTGTGACGGGTGTGACGAGTAAACCTGCTTTTACTGCAGGGGGGGCTTAATAGGTACACACAAAATACACAGCTAGACCACATCATGTAGTCTACATTTTTCATCCTATATAAAAAGAACACCCGTCACACCCGTCACACCCGTCACTCTTTTGTTTAATCCCAATCACTTAACTGTAAAAACTGGCGGCCACGACTGCCGTCACCACCTGTCACACCCGTCACCTTTTTGTTTGTTAACAGACATTTAGAATTTTACGTGGTTACGGCATGTTTCGTGTTGCCGTTTGGAAATCATGGGGGGTAGGGGGGACAGTGCGCCATAAGCGTACCCACAGGTTCGGACATGACTGCGGACTCCTGAAGTCCGTTATCGGCACAGAAGCGGTCGTGAATCAGATGAGATTTTGATCGATAGTAGATGGCAATTCGGCAAGAACAGTGAGCGGCAATAATAGGAGCGATACTGAACGAATTGGATAAGACGCCAAAAACGATTGGGGAGAGCTAGCCGTATTTGGAAAAATACACGCGATGGGATTGACGGAGTTGGGCGCGGCGACCATCTATGTCATTGGCACTCGCATCCACCTTTAAGAACAAGATCAAAACATAATATGCGACAATTTCCTGAAAACTGGCGAAGGCCACTGACCGGTGTTATTGCCGTCATGCTGCTGGCCCTCACCTTTATGAATATGTCTCTCGCGTTTGACAGCGTTTTCCAAGATGGTGACAGCCAAAGTAATGTACCCTTCGCAATCTCCTTGGATAAAAGTTCAGGCATCTCAAAAAACGACACGCATCA
>Ga0316204_10009044_pt1 | contig 13505 bp, 15 predicted proteins | sample 6monrhotite_MG_2_FD_205661 | JGI IMG/M metagenome (GOLD analysis project Ga0316204, IMG submission 205661) | Microbial mat bacterial communities from mineral coupon in-situ incubated in ocean water Damariscotta River, Maine, United States -... | ecosystem: Environmental > Aquatic > Marine >... | reverse complement strand
CCGTATCCCCTACGCACAGTGCCGGTTCTCGAGCCAGACGGCAGCGAGAAGCTCTGGGGTCGCGGTGCGCCCGAGGATGGAGCCGACCGGGATGTTCAGGTCGAGCATTGCGAGTGGTTCGGTGCTGCCGGCCACCGACACGAGCTCCACGGCGTCGACGCCGCCGATCTTTGCGGCGACCCGGCCGACATCAGCGGGAAGCCGCCATGCATCGGCCACGAGGCGAGTCTGTTCCGGAGTCGCGGCGAGGAGGGCATCGGTGACCCAGTCACGGGCCCCGTTGTCGAGATCCTGGTCGATGATCAGTGCGGTCACGCCGTCACGCTGACGCCAGCGAGCCGCTCGGGCCTCGAGATCGGTGAGATCATTGACGATCAACCATGCAGGAACCGAGTCGATCCGCTGCTGATGGCTGAGAATGGCGATGTCGGTGGTCCACAGCCCGCTGTTTCGGCCGATTGTCTGGACGGCTTCGAGGCTGTCGGACGCGTTGCCCACGAATGCGATGATTCCGGACGTGGGCAGCGGCGGGGGCATCGGGGCGTCGTCGAGCCGGTCGAGCATCGCCCAGAGCAGACCGGTTCGAGGCGCCCGCTCGGTCGAGAACACGCTGCTTCCACGGGGCGCGTCTTCAAGTGCCACGACAGCCGGAACCGTGACATCGTTGAGTTCTTGTTGCGGCGGGTTCGGGCGAGTGAGGACGTCCACCACCCCGACCGGCGAGGCGGAGGGAGCAACGGTCGTGGTCGCCGCGGCCGGGGCAACCTTCACTGCGGTCCCGCCGGAGCCGGCAGGCGGCGTGATAGCTGAACCGCCAGGAACCGGTGTCTCGTCGCCGAAGAACCGCTCCATGGCGTCGTCAAGGGAATCTATGACCGGTGTGGCCGTGAACTGGTCCTCGAGGGCGTGGCGAACCATCGTCTGGAACGAGTCGGGGTCATCTCCGGCGGGACCACTGCCGAGCCCAGCAGTGTCCAGGCCGGCATCGCGAAGCTCCTCCTCCTCTTGCTGCAGGAGGGCGATGGCCGCGTTGGTCTTTGCCTGGTTGGATCGCGCCCAGACCTCGTACCACTCCGAGGCGAAGAAGCCGAAAACCCCACCGCGGCGCACGCGATTGGCAGCTTCGATCTCCATGTTGGGACCGAAACACAGCCGAGCCTCGGCGAGCACCTCTTCGAGGTCTGGTCCTTCGAACAGCATTGCCTTCATCACGGGTTGCTACCTCCTGGTAGGGGGATGCTTGCGGGGTGGCTCACGGTTCCGACCGTGACGAGTTCGGCCTGAGGGCCCAGTTCTCGGAAACTGAGGATGGCCGGGGCGCCGGGAACGCCTGCGAACAGCCGCAGAATCGGGCGGCGAAGACTGGGTGAGCAGACGAGGACGGGCTCGGCGCCTCCGGCCTCGGCTTGCTGGGTCAGTTCTCGGATCTGACCGACGATGGACTCGATGGCCGTGGCGTCCAGCGTCGTCGCCGCAGCCTCGGCACCGAGCGCGGCGCTGAGCTGTCGTTCCAGCATCGGGTCGAGTGTGATCACCGAGAGTTGGCCGTCGATGGTGAAGCGTTCGGTGATCGCCGGCGCCAGGACCTCACGGACGGCTTCGACGAGGTCGTCACCGGTGTGGGCCTGGCGGGCTCGTTCACCGAGAACCTCGAGAATCCGCACCATGTCACGAATCGGAACCTGTTCGCGGAGGAGCTCCTGCAGGACCCATTGGACCTGCGGCAGGGCGACGTCGCTGGTGCCGAGATCGTCGACGACTGCCGGATCCGATTCTCGAACCAGATCGAGAAGCCCCTTGACGTCTTGGCGCCCGATGAGTTCGGCAGCATTGCTGCGTGCGACCTCGGCCAGGTGTGTCGTGATGACCGACGCTCGGTCGACCACGGTGGCCCCGAGGGTTTCCGCGTGGCTGGCGTGGGAGTCCGGGACCCACTTGGCGGGCAGGCCGAAGACGGGTTCGACCACAGGATCACCGGGAAAGATGCTGAGATCGTCGGCGATCACGAGTGCACGTTCGGGGGGTGCGATACCACGGGCCACTTCGACCCCGTGCAGCAAAATGGCGTAGCTCCCGGGTGGGAGTTCGATGTTGTCGCGGGTGCGGATGGCAGGCATGACGAGGCCGAGTTCCAGTGCGACCTTGCGGCGGAGAGCCCGAACCCGATCGAGCAGGTCCCCGCCTCGTGCGGGATCGACGAGATCGACCATGTCGGCTGCGACCTCGAGGCCGATCGGCTCGACTCGCATGGCTCGACGTAGTTGGGCGGGGTCATCGGGATCGACGACCGGCTCAGGGTCGGCCAGAGACTCTTCGGTCTCTTCTGCCGGTGGCCTGTTGAGCCGGACGCCCGTGGCGATCGACGCAGCGCCGATGACGAGGAAGGGAACCACTGGGAGACCGGGCACAAGGCCCAGACCGACGACGAAGACGCCGCCGATCATGAATGGCCGGGCCTGGCGGGAGAACTCACGGGCAACATCGGTGCCGAGGTCGGAGTTGCCGGCGGCTCGGGTGACGATGATGCCCGACGAGATCGAGATGAGCAGGGCGGGGATCTGCGAAACGAGGCCGTCGCCCACGGTGAGGAGGCTGTACGTGGTGCCGGCCTCGCCGAGCGACTGCCCCTGCTCGATGACGCCGATCACGAGACCACCGACGAGGTTGATGACCGTGATGATGATGCCGGCGATGGCGTCGCCCTTCACGAACTTGGACGCACCGTCCATGGCGCCGTAGAAGTCGGCTTCGGCGGACACGTCTGCGCGTCGCCTCGTGGCTTCGAAATCGTCGATGACGCCGGCGTTCAGGTCGGCGTCGATGGCCATCTGCTTGCCCGGCATGGCATCGAGGGTGAATCGGGCACCGACTTCGGCCACGCGCGTGGCGCCGTTGGTGATCACGACGAACTGGATGACGACGAGGATCAAAAAGACGACCAGGCCGACGATGATGCTGCCACCGATCACGAACTTTCCGAACGCGGAAATGACGTCGCCGGCTTCGCCCTTGCCGAGGATCAATCGGGTCGTGGAGACGTTCAGCCCGAGACGAAACAGTGTGGCGACAAGCAGGAGTGCCGGAAATGATGACAGTTCGAGGGCTCGGCTGACGTTGAGCGACGCGAGCAGGATCAGCACCGCGAAAGCGATGTTGAGCGTCAACAACAGGTCGAGAAGGGCTCCCGGCAGCGGGATGACCATCATGACGACGATCCCGACAACCGCTGCCGGCAAGGCCATGGTTGCGTTGCTTGAACGAGGCACGCGTCTCCCGAGAATGGGGTCCGAGCCGTCCGTGGCCGAGAATGGAGCCTGATCCCTCGGCTCCGGGAACCAGTTTCGGCAACTCAGCCGATGAGATGCTGGGTCGTTCGCCTCAGCTGACCAGGGACTTCAGTCGGTCGGGGAGGCCGAGGGCATCCACCTCGGTGGGCAGAACATGGATACCGCCGAGACTGCGACGATTGCCGAGCCGCTGGACGAACGCGAGCAGCACGGCGACGCCGTGGAAGAGTTCTGACGGCACGGTCGATCCGACGTCACAGACCCGGAACAGCGCCCGCGCGAGAGGCTTGCACTCCACGACCGGGACCGCATTGACCAATCCTTCGCTTCGCAGCTTGAGTGCAGCTGCCCCTGAACCCTTGGCGACCACCACCGGCACACCGACTTCAGGGTCATAGGCGACTGCCACCGAGAAGTGGGTCGGGTTGACGACGATCACGCTCGCGTCGCTGGCATTGGCGAGGACTCGATTGCGCGACAGCTCCTGAGCGGCGCGACGCATACGGCCCTTCACCATGGGGTCGCCATCGGACTGCTTGTGGTCGTCTTTGACTTCCTGCTTCGTCATCATGAGGTCGCGCAGATGGTTCTTGCGCTGGACGACGAAATCGGCCGCCGACAACAGGAGGCCGCGGCGCGCGCCGCGGCGGGCGAGGTCCAAGAGGGTGCCGCCCACGAGGGCGAGGGCGTGGCCGAGCTCGATGTCGGGGCGGTTGCCCATCTCCTCACGGATGTTGCGGATGATGGGGATCGCAACGAGGGCGACGGCGCCGAGGCGCATCGTCGCCTTCGCTGCCTCCCACTGGCCCTTGATGGAGACGATCCGCTTGAGCCCGGCGACCGGATTGAGCCGTTTGGGCTGTGGTTTCAACGATTTCGGGGCGAAGACGGGTCCGGTCTGTGCGATTGACGCGGCCAACGCGATGGCGGCGGATCCGATCAGAAGCGGGAGCGTGAGCTGGAAGGTGTCGACGAGTGCGCCGCGAACGGCGAGCCCTGCGTTGGCCATGGTGGGGTCCGCTGCTGCGACCCGGATCTGGGTGATGCGTGTGCTCAGCGTGTTGCCGGCTGACGAGATGTACTTGGGCAAGGCGAAGGTGAAGACCAGCACGAGCAGCCACGGCACGATGTCCTGTGAGCGGGGTACCTGACCGTCGCTTTTTGCCTTCTTCTTGCGCCGTTCTGTCGGCTTCTCTGTCTTCTGTGCCCTGTCTCCGGCCATCGATCAGCCCATCCGGTAGATCACTCGGGAGGCCTGGTCGGCCAGGTTGTGCACGGCCCAGGGCAGCACAGTCAGCGCGGCAGCGATCGAGGTCACCAACACCAGCGCCTTCACGGTGAGGCCGAGCATGAGCACATTCGCCTGCGGAGCGGCACGAGCGAGAAGTGCGAGCCCGATCTCGGTCACGACCAGGACGGCGGCGATCGGGAACGCGATCTCGAGTGCCGCGACGAAGAAGATCCCCAGTCCACCGAGCAACGCCGCACCGAGCTGATCGAGCGACGGTCCGCCGAGCGGCGCTGCGTCGAACGACCGCATGTATCCACTCATGATGAGGAGGTGCCCGCCGCCGGCGAACAACAAGACGCTGGCGGTCAGGCCGTAGAACCGGGCGATCGGCGCGTTCTGGTTGCCCGAGAGCGGGTCATAGACGGCGCCGATGGCGAGACCGCTCGCGAAGTCGACCATGGAGCCGGCCATTTCGAACGCCACGAAGTAGACCCGCACCACGAAGCCGAGCGCGACCCCAACGAAGATCTGATAGGCCACAGCGACCACGAGGTCCGCGAATCCCAGCGAGATCTCCTCCGCCGGCACCTTCGCCGCCATCAACCAGGCCAGGGCGACGGCCACCGCAACCCGGATCCGGGGTTGGAGCACGGCGCCGTTGAACGGGGGCGACGTGGTCAACCACGCGGTGGTTCGAGTCATGGCGAGCAAGAACGCAATGAGCGCGTTGGGGGTGGCGGCGACCTCGAGCATCGAGGGGTGCTAACTCTCGATCATCCGCGGAATCACCTCGAAGAGTCCCTCGGTGAACGAGACCATCTCCTGCATCATCCAGCCGCCGGTGAGCAACAAGACGAGGCCGACGCCGATGAATTTCGGCACGAACGCGAGCGTGGGTTCGTTGAGCTGGGTGGCACTCTGGATCAAGCCGATGAACAGGCCGATGCTGAGCGAGGTGAGCAGAACGGGGGCCGCGAGTTTGGCGGCCGCCATCATTGCCTGGGATGCGATTTCCAGTACAGCGGACTCATCCATGGGAACTCCTTTTGGGCGCGAAGGCGTAGAGGCGGTGTGGGCTAGGTCTTGAAGCTGGTGATGAGGGTCTCGGCGACGAGGACCCAGCCGTTCACCATGACGAAGAGCAGGATCTTGAACGGAAGCGAAACGAAAACAGGTGGCAGCATCATCATGCCGAGCGACATGAGGACGGAGCTGACGACCAGGTCGATGACCAGGAAGGGCATGAACACCACGAAACCGATGATGAACGCGGTCTTGAGCTCGGTGAGGATGAACGCCGGGATCAGTGCTGTCATCGACACGTCCTCGGGCCCGGTCGGGGCGACAGTGTTGTCCTCGGCGGCGAGCATCAACTCGAGTTCGTCATCGCCGACGTTGGCGAACATGAACGCCCGCAGCGGCTCGATCGCGTCTTCGTAGGCCTCGGACTGCTCCTTTTCTCCGTCCAGGTAGGGCTGTAGTCCGACCTCGTTCATCTCGCTCAGCGTTGGTCCCATGATGAAGAGGCTGAGGAACAACGACAGACCAACGACCACCTGATTCGGCGGGATGCTCTGCACGCCCAGGGCATTTCGCACGAGTGAGAAGACGATGACGATTCGGGTGAAGCTCGTCAGCATGACGACCAGCGATGGGGCGACCGAGAGCAGGGTGAGCCCGATGATGAGCACGATGGACTCGCTCGGTGGTCCGCCCTCGCCGTCGCCGCCGAGATCGACGCTGAAACTGAGGACACCGGCGTCCTCGGGCACCGTTGTCGGCGTGCCCGGGGTCGGAAGATCGCTGGTATCAGGGACGGGGAAGGTCGGAGGATCGACCGGTTCGATCTGAATCTGTGCCGAGGCCGGAGTGGCTGTGAGGACCACGGTCGTCGCAAGGAATGCGGCGGCCAGGATCAAGAAGAGGTGGGCGCGTCGTCGCGCGGAAATGCCCGAAATCACGGGGTCAGGAACGGCGAACGGACCATTCCCGGAGCATTTCGATCAGATTCATCCTTGGTGAAACCGATCCGTCCGGATCGGTGTGCGACGACGTCCTGTCGTCGGTTGAAACCGCCACTTCGGCGGGAAGTAGATCATCGCCCTCGGCGAGGACGGTGATCGATTGTTCGGTTGCGCCCACGAGCAGGGCCCGGTCGCCGACCTCGATGAGGGCGATTGTGCCGGCGCGGTTCAGTTGCTCGCGGGAGCGGACCACGATGGCGCCCTTGGTCGGGCCGAGACCGAAGCCCATGCCCTTGGAACGCTTGGCCATCCAGGACAAGCCGGCAATCATCGCCAAGATGACCGCGAGTGACGCGACGAGGCGAAAGCCCAGCCACAGCACGGACATGTCGGCGAGAACGGACACTGCGGGCATCAGGTGTTGTCGCTGACCCGTCCGACGATCTCGGTGACTCGAACGCCGTATTCGTCGTCGATGACGACCACTTCACCGCGGGCGATCAGCGAGCCATTGACGACGACGTCAACTGGTGAGCCGGCGGTGCGGTCGAGTTCGATGACCGAACCCACGTTGAGTTGGAGGATCTCGGCCACCGACATGCGGGTCCGGCCGATCTCCGCCGACAGTTCGAGAGGCACCTCGCGCAACATTCCGAGCGTGACGAGGGAGTTTCCCGCAGCGTCGTCGGGAGCGGACTCCGTCAATGCAGGGTCGTTCGAAAGCGGAGTGAAATAGCAGGAAACGCCATTTCCTTCACCATCGAGAATCGCGACGACCGAAGCATCGACGGGCTCGATGATGGCATCGGGTTCACATTCCACCGGCGCGGCACCCAGCGACTCGCCGAGGTTGGTGAGCAGGCCGGTCAAGAGGTCAGGTGAAGGACTCCCGATCTCCACGAGCATGACGAGGGCATCGGGCCGCGTGACGGTCCACGCCTTGCCGTCCGGTTCGCGCTGAGTGTTGGCCGTCGGCGAGATCTCGGCGATCGCGCCGATGGTTTCGGCGAACCCCTCGGCGAGAATCGCGAGCTGGCCGAGGTCGAACGTGCTGTCGGTAACGGTCACGATGAACTCCTATGGGGGGTGTCTTCGGGGGCTTTCCCGACGACCGCACATGCGATCTTGTTGCGCCGGGTCGTGGGTCGGACCTTGAGCGCAGGGCGTCCTGCGATCGCGAGAACGGGCGGTGTGTCGGCGGGAACGCCGGTCTGCAGGACGTCGCCGACCTTGAGTTCATCGACGGCTGAGGCGGGCAACCAGGTGGCCGGCAGCTGAACGGACACCGGGATCGAGACGCGGAGGATGCTTCGTCGGATCGGCGAGGCTCGATTGAGAGCTTCGGCGGTCGCCGCCTGCTCGATGTCGGAAAGGGACGCGAGAATCGGGACGATGGACTTCTGCGGGTAGCAGAGCACCATCGTCAGGTCGTCCTCGCCGATGGTGAACAAGAGTTCGAGCACGACTACGACGTCGTCTCCCGGTACGAGCTTCACCAGTTGGCTGTTGAGTTCGCTACGAGCGAAGTTCAACCCGAGCGGGTGGTACGGCGCGAACGCGCCAGCAATCGACGCGAGAAATCGGGGGAGGAGATCCTCGATGAGGTGGGCATCGATCAGGGTCAGGTCACGGGCTGCACCGGTCGAAGTCTTCAGGATCCGGTCGACGAGGCGTAGTGCGGTGGGGCCGGGGAAGACGATCTCGCATTCACCGGCGAGGGCATCGGAGGCGATGATGGCGTGGAAAGCCTGGCTCGGGAGCCCGTCGATGAACTTCTGATAGCGGTTCTGTTCCTGAGTGACCACAGAACCACGCACGTCGCTCTCGAACACATTGCCCAGTAGTTGTTCGAGATCTCGGGCGATGTCCTCATGGATTCGGCGGAGTCCTGACGCTGCTTCTCGGCTGAGTCGTTGCGGAACGCCGAAATCGTACGGAACGACTGCAGAGTTGTTTCTTCGATTACCCACGAATACAAGCTTCGTTCGCTTGGTCATCGAGATGAGAGAGAAAAGGTCATCGGGCGCGAAATGGGCCAAAAGTCCGCGCCCCTGACCAATGCGGACTGAGCGCTGTCCGAGCCTGTTGGCTGCCACTTTTTCGACAGGCCCTGATGAGTTCACAAACCACCGACATGCGTCCCCTGGCCGCGGATAGGGTGGTCGCTCGGTTCGGCGATCCCGGCCTCGCTGGTCAGCTGTTGCGGATCGCCAACTCCTCGCTGTTCGGCATGGGCGGACGTCACCACCTTGGCGCGGGCCGCAATCTGGTGGAGATCACGCCGTGAGTCGCAGGGTTATCGCGTGCGCCAAGGTGCCGATGCTGCCTCCGAAGGAGCCGGCCGATGACCAGCTTTACCGAATCTGCCAGGAAATCAGAGACTTCCATGCCTGCCGCCACTGACCCAGCCCGGTCTGAGGTTGCTCATGGTCCCCGTACCCGTGTCATCATGTTCGCGGGGGTCGGCCTCGCCGGTCTGGAAGCCGCCCACCGGCTCCTCATCGACCTTCCGTCGTCTCGGTCGCCGGTTCTGGTCTCGATTCGCGACGTTCATCCTGACGCGGTTTGGGCGCGGGCCGACCTCCTCGATCTCGGACTTGCCCACGACGGGGATGCGCTCGCGAGCAGCAGCCAGTGGTTCATCGCCCCCGACCGCTACTGCTCGATCGAGCATGGTCGCTTTCACATCGACCGGTGGTCGATTCCTCAACACGACAGCCCCGTATCGGCTCGGCTCTGTGAGTCGTTGCGACACGAGTTCGGCTCCCGAGCGTGCATCGTGATGGCAGATCCGTTGCTGATCGACAATGTCTTCATGGCCAGATTCGTCCGTCGTGGTGGTCAGGTCGTTCCCATTCTCTCCGCCGAGACCGGCGCCATCGATGATGCGGCGTATGACCGATTCGTCGCCTCGATGTCTGGTCAACTCGGCCAAGTCCAGCATGGTCGACCCCTTGTCGGCCGGCTGCAGGAAGCAGGCGCACCATGAGCGATTCCGACGAGACCACATACAGCGCAGTCCGTACCGTTCTCGGCACAACCCGCCGGGACTCGTGCTGGCACCTGACCGATGAGGTCGATGTGCTCACGGTCCTGGGACGATCGGTGTTCGACCTCCGATCCGTCGAGACCACCGGTGGCGAGGTCGTTGAGATCTCGGTCAACTGTCTCTTCGGGATGGTCGACTTCATCGTTCCCGACGGGACGATGGTCGTGCTCGATGGCACCTCGTTCCTCGCCGGCACGCGGTCCGATGTGACCGACGATGGCGAACACGATGGCCCGCGCGTCGAGATCACGGCCCTGACAATCCTCGGCCGTACCCGGGTCTTCTCCCCGGGATCGCAGGCGACCGAACTCGACGAGACCGATGTGCCCGAGGCCGTGGAACCCGAAACCGCTGAGGTCGACGCCCCAGCCGTTGCGGAGAGTGTCGAGGTCGTCGACCCCGTGGCACTCACCGCCGACGGCTCCTTCGGACACGAGGAGCCGGTTGATACGGCCACTGATGCCGACGATCTGGTCGAGGCCGGCACCGTCTAGCCTCACCCGGTCCGCGTTCACCGTGATGTGGCGGCGATACGTGGGTCTCGGCGTTGAAGGGCTCAGGCGACTCGGCCGCGCTTGTCGTTGTACATCGCCATGTCGGCGCGATGGAGTGCAGCGGTGACCGACTCGCCTCGTTTGAGGTGGCTCCAACCGGCGCTGACCCCGGGCTGAACGACAATGCCGTCGAGGTCATAGGGAATCTCGATGGCAGCGACGAGCCGCTCGAGAAGGGCCTCGGGTTTCGTCCCTGAGTCGACGAAGGCGACGACGAACTCGTCACCGCCGAAACGAGCGACTTCGTCGCCCGGGCGAACCCCAGCCTTCAGTCGCTGAGCAACGCCTTGGAGAAGCTTGTCGCCGAGGCCGTGGCCCAGGGTGTCGTTGACCTGTTTGAAGCCGTCGAGATCGAGGTAGGCGACGATCAGCCGGCGGCCGTCCTGGACATGGTCGCAGAGCGCGGCTTCGAAACCGCGGCGGTTGGGGAGCCCGGTGAGGCTGTCGAGCTCGGCCGCACGGCGGAGCCGCTCGTCGCGACGCCGGCGCTCAGTGATGTCTCGCAACACGACGACGGTGCCTTCGACGACGGGATCGTTGCGCAGGTCATGGCCGATCAGCTCGAAACAACGCCCGGAGCGGTTGAATGCTTCGGCCGGAAGAAGCGACAAGGTCGATTCCTGCGTGTCGGCAGGCGCCGCACCGAGGGTGAGTTGGGCCGACGAGGCGTTGAGGGGCAGCGGTAGCCCGAGAAGAGACTCGGGATCGGCGCCGATCGCCTCAGCGGCGCGCTCACTCACAAAGGTGATGTGCTCGTTCTGATCGAGAACGACGGCGCCGTCGGCGAGCTGGAGAAGTAGAACGCGGAAGAGGTGTTCACTGGCCCTGAGTCGTTCCTCGGCGCTCTTCCGATCCGTAATGTCCCGGAGGTTCACGATGATCGCGTTGACGTCTGGGTCGTCTCGCGCGTCGCTGAGGGTGGCTTCCATCCAGATGGGCTCAGCGTCAGGGACCAGCAGTCGGGTCTCCACCTGAAGACGCTGGTTCTCGCCCTTGTCGAGTCGACCGAGCGATTGAAGGAGTTGGCGCCGGTCCCTGGGGTCCACGAACGCCAGCCCCCGCCGGCCGATGACGGTGGCCTCATCGGGGGCGTTGAGGAGTGTCAGGAGATGGTCGGACGCGTACTGGATCCGAAGTGTCTCCGGGTCGAGAACGACGATGGATTCATGGCCGTTGCGCAACACGGCGCGCAAGTAGCCCTCCGTCAGTTCGGCGCGACCGCGGGAGTACTCGCGGGCGGTGACGTCGGCTCGCGAGATCCTGACCAGGCTGTCGGTGACAGGGCCAGGCTTGTGCTCGACGAGACGCCAGTCCCCGCCGTCTTCTCGGATCCGCACGATTGCACGCGCATCGGGCATGTCGAGGACCTCGACGAGGGCATCCAGACTGTCGACATCGTCGCGGTGAATGCGCTGTCGGTACTCGCCGAGCACATCGCCGTCGCGCTGCGGCGACAAAACGAGGTCGGGGAGGTGAGGATCGGTCTGGTTCACGGTCTGAGGCTCATCTCTCGCAGATTCTGCAGTGTCGGCCGTGTCGGGAAAACCAACAGCCGATCTTCGTGATCCCCGGTCGGATGATTACCTTTGCCTCGCTCCACTGGGCGAAACGAACCGTTTCGTCGACCATTGATCGGCATGCCGGCGAGAATCGCGTGGTGAACCTTGACCAGCGTCGGATTCGTCCGAAACTGAACATCGCACGCTCGACGGGCTCGGAGACACGCCATGACCGCAACTGCCATCAGCCGGCTCGAAATCATCGCCACTGCTGACAGCATCGAGCCGTTGCCCGCAGCGGTGACCAGGCTGCTGCGCGTCCTCACCGACGACGACTTTGACACGAATGTGGTTGTCGAGATCATGAGTCAAGATCCCGCGTTGGCGGGCGACGTGCTCGCCGCCGCGAACTCGGCGGCGTCGGGTGCAAGCCGCAGGATCGGCGACATGCGTGAAGCCGTCTCTCGAATCGGTGTTCGCGAGATCGTGAACCTTGCGCTGCGCCGCGCAATGCGCGGCCGATTCGCAGTCCCGGCCGCGTGTTATGGGCTCGGCCCCGATGACCTCTGGCGCCACAGCCTCTCGGCATCGATCGCGGCGGACGTCATCCGTCGTGTCGCGACTCGCCCTGTGGCGCCGATGATCTCCACCGCGGCCTTGATCCATGATGTGGGCAAGCTCGTCGTGGCCCAGTGCCTCCCGGATGGCGTCGCCGGCCAGTTGCTCGACCATGTCGACGACGGTACTCCCCTCGACGTCGCCGAGCGAGACCTGTTGGGGCTCGACCATGGTGAGGTCAGCGCAGTCGTCGCTCGCACCTGGGGTCTGCCGGTCAGCGTGCAAGCGGCCCTCACCCAGCATCACCTCGACGCCGGTACAGAGGTCTTCAATCAGGCGCTGGTGCTCGCGAACCGCCTGGCCCATGCCATCGAGGAATTCGACGTGACCGAGGACGAGCCGGCCTCGGTGCTGAGAAACGTGGACGTCGTGACACAGCTCGAGGTGTGCGGGATCGAGCCCGGCGCGGTGCCGAACCTCGTCATCGAAGTAGCCGACTCGGTCACGGCGACCCTCGCGGCCTACGAAATCTGAGTCGAACTACCCCTCGCGGCACACCCGTTTGGCACGTCATCGAAATTGTTGAAGCCCCGACGCTGGGGACCCACCGATTCCCGGAGGGCCCGTGCGCTTTCAACACGATCTCGAGGACAAGGCAGCAACCGATGCCGACTCGACTGTCGAGTCGTGGCGAGAGCGTTCGCGGCAGGAACTCGCAGCGACTCCGTTGTCGGACGAGCGCGTCGCACCTACCACTACGCGGCTCGACGACCGGCTGGAGACGCTGGTTCGCCACGCCATCGGGGCGGGGGCCGAACAGCTCCACCTCGCGACCGCTGAGGCCCCAATGGGGCGCTTCGGCACGCGGATGCGGCCGCTGCGAGGCAACGAGTCCTGCGATGGCGATGACATGGCGATGATGATCGGTTCAGCGCTTGATCCTTGCGCCGAGCGGATACTCGAACGGGCCGGCGCGGCATCGCGCGTCGTGTTCGTCCCGCCGTTCGGAGAGCTGAAGGTGCACGTCTGGCACAGCCGCTTCGGGCTACGGGCGATCCTCTACCTTCCGCGAGCGATCGAGCGAGGGCCGCGTCGGGTGATGCGTGCCCTGGAAGCGCTTCGACGCCAGAGGTAATAGCCGCCACAACGGCGCCGATCCTGTGCCATGGCCTTGACTGCGCACCGCCTCCAGAGTGGCGAAGTGCGACGATGAGTCTCGTTCTCGCGGTTGCGTTCGCCGGCGCCTCTACGGCTGCGCTGTCGGCCTGGTTGGTCGCGGCGAAGCTCCATCAGGAACTCGGTGCGCTCCGGCACGTGGCATCGTCTCGGGACCGGTCAGGGGTCGACACGCTGACGGGTCTCG
>Ga0316204_10009043_pt1 | contig 13505 bp, 14 predicted proteins | sample 6monrhotite_MG_2_FD_205661 | JGI IMG/M metagenome (GOLD analysis project Ga0316204, IMG submission 205661) | Microbial mat bacterial communities from mineral coupon in-situ incubated in ocean water Damariscotta River, Maine, United States -... | ecosystem: Environmental > Aquatic > Marine >... | reverse complement strand
CATCATCTTCCATAACCCGAATATAATAAAAACGTATATTTAGTTTCTATCCACTACCTATGAAACAAAAAATTGTTGTGTTAACCGGTGCCGGAATGAGTGCTGACAGTGGAATTAAAACATTCCGCGATGCAGGTGGCTTATGGGAGGGCCATGATGTTATGGAAGTAGCTTCTCCACAGGGGTTTAGATCAAATCCAGCTCTGGTATTAGATTTTTACAATCAGCGCAGACAACAATTAAAGGAAGTATTACCTAATGAAGGTCATACCTCCTTAGTACAATTAGAAACATATTTTGATGTGAATATCATCACCCAAAATGTGGACGATCTGCACGAGAGAGCCGGAAGCAGTAACGTATTGCACTTGCATGGAGAGCTTTTAAAAGTTAGGAGTACAAAATATGAACATGAAATTTACGAATGGCAAAAAGATCTTTTTATAGGAGATACTTGCTCAAAAGGACATCAATTACGTCCTCATATTGTATGGTTTGGAGAAGAGGTCCCCCTCCTGGAAGAAGCGGCTGCAATAACGTCTATAGCTAATATTATAATTATCATTGGCACATCATTACAAGTGTACCCCGCTGCCGGACTCATGTATTATGCTGCTCCTGAAACACCAATTTATTTTATAGATCCCAAACCCACTATTTCAAAATCGCCAGAATGGGATCTGCATATTATACCAAAAAGTGCAGCAATAGGAGTTCCTATTTTAGTTCAAGACTTACTTCATAGAGTTCTCTAGTCTTTTTTGCCCATGCAATGACTTCTTGTCGTTGTTCCTCAGTTAGGCGGGCTTCTTCGTGGGTCCATGTATATTCATTGAGTGGCATTTCCAATTCTTCTACCATCTCAATAACTTCCTCAAGTTTATGATCTTTCTTTTTTGCGCTATAGGATTCCCAATCTGAGAAATTTAAATGCTTTTTCCCATCATCTACATGATCTGCTAGCCAATAAGACACAGGAGCTATATTATTGTACCAGGGATAAACGGTACTATTGCTATGGCAATCATAACAAGTCTGTTTTAAGAGGGTTTTTACTTCTTGTTGCGGTTGGGTTTCAGTAATAAATACCAGATCGTGCCCTTCTTCAGCTATATTCTTCTCCGGTCGATAAAATTGCATGGCGATTAATATCACTAATAATGCCAGAGCTATTTTTTTAACTATTTTCATATTGAATCGATTAGATGATAAAAATAAAAATTTAAACAATTCGCAAAGAATATTTTAAACCCTTTTATAAAATACTTATTAGAAGTAGAATATTACCAGACGATTGATTTTTTAAACTGAACCTGTTCTGATTTGGAGACACTCATTTTTAGGAAGATCTCTTCCATACCTATTTTTTAAACTGGTAAACTTATGGTTATCTTTGCATCTTTCTCAATTAATGTAACGCCCACAGTATGTCTTCAAACGAAATAAGAGCAATTTCCCCTATAGATGGCCGGTATAAAAGCAAAGTAAGTTCCCTGGTTTCTTTCTTTTCTGAAGAAGCGCTTATGAAATATCGTGTTAAAGTAGAAATTGAATACTTTATTGCCCTGGTAGAATTACCGCTTCCACAATTAAAATCGGTCAACAAAAATAGCTTTGAAGATTTGCGGTCTATCTATACGAAATTCAATTCAGAAGATGCGCTGGCAATTAAAGAAATTGAAAAAACAACCAATCACGATGTAAAGGCCGTTGAATATTTTATCAAAGAGAAATTTGATGCTCTTGGATTATCTGCGCAAAAAGAGTTTATCCATTTTGGCCTTACATCTCAGGATATAAATAACACTGCCATTCCACTTTCTTTAAAGGAAGCCATGAACGACGTGTATGTTCCCCAATACCTAAATCTTTTGGAGACATTGGAACAAAGGGTTGTTGAATGGGATAGTATCCCAATGCTTGCCCGGACGCATGGTCAACCGGCTTCCCCTACCCGTTTAGGTAAAGAAATTAATGTGTTTGTAACACGACTTAGGGAACAATTTAATTTACTAAATGACATCCCGTCAGCCGCTAAATTTGGTGGAGCCACAGGGAATTTTAATGCCCACAAAGTTGCCTACCCGGAAGTGGATTGGAAAGATTTCGGTGGACGTTTTATCAACTCATTGGGATTGCATCATTCATTCCCTACAACCCAAATAGAGCACTATGATCATATGGCTGCTTTATTTGATTGTCTTAAAAGAATAAATACCATCATCATAGATCTAGACAGAGATTTTTGGACCTATATTTCCATGGACTACTTTAAGCAAAAAATAAAAAAGGGAGAAGTAGGGTCCTCGGCTATGCCGCATAAAGTAAACCCCATAGATTTTGAAAACTCTGAAGGGAATTTAGGAATTGCTAATGCCCTGTTTGAACACCTGGCTGCCAAACTCCCTATATCTAGACTTCAGCGAGATCTGACAGATAGCACGGTGCTGCGAAATGTTGGAGTACCTTTTGCGCACACGCTTATTGCCATGCAGGCCACCATTAAGGGCTTACATAAATTATTACTTAACAAAGATAAGATCGAGAAAGATCTGGAAGCAAATTGGGCTGTGGTAGCGGAGGCTATACAAACCATTTTAAGAAGAGATGGGTATCCAAACCCCTATGAAGCGTTAAAAGGTCTTACAAGGACTAATTCGGCTATTACACAATCTTCAATTGCTGCCTTTATAGATTCCCTTGACGTTACTGATGTCTTAAAGAAGGAACTAAAGAATATTACTCCCAGTAATTATACCGGTATTTAACTGTTTTTCTGTATTTGTACTCTATGTGGATAAGGAATTTCTATACCCGCCTTATCTAAAGCCAATTTACAATCTTCCAACGTCCCAAAATAGACATCCCAATAGTCCTGAGGTTTACAGAAAGGACGTACCGCAAAATTTACGGAACTGTCTGCAAGTTCGGAAACATTAACCGATGGAGCCGGATCCTTTAATACTTTAGGGTTCGCTGTTAAGACCGCCAATAAGACCTCTTTGGCCTTCTTAATGTCTTCACCATATCCAACACCAACCACCGTGTCTACTCTTATTTTGCCCTCTTCTGTATAATTAATAATATTTCCATTGGCCATTGCTCCATTAGGAACGATCGCGAGCTTGTTTTGTGGTGTAACCAACTTTGTAGTGAAGATTTGAATTTCTTTGATGACGCCTATAACTCCTTGCGCTTCTATTAAGTCTCCTATCTTATAAGGTTTGAAGATCATTATTAATACACCCCCTGCAAAATTAGACAGCGACCCTTGCAAAGCCAAACCAACGGCCAAACCTGCCGCGGCTATAACTGCTGCAAACGTGGTAACATTTACTCCAAGAGTAGAGATCACCATAATAATCAACAACACTTTTAAAGCCCAGGAGGCAAGGTTTAATAGAAATCGTTGAAGGGATTCATCATAGGACCCTTTAGACATTACTTTTCTTGAAGCACCAATGATCTTCTTTATCACCCATGATCCAATAATAAAAATAAGAATTGCCCCTATTATTTTAGGTCCAAATTCTACAATGAAATTAATTCCTTTATCAATCCAGATTTCTGCCTTATCCATATCTATTGTGTCTTGTTTTATCCCTGTAAAATTGAAGTTGGAAATGTAAACAAAAAATATTTTAATTAAAAACTCCAGTGCCTGAAAACAAAAAACCCGTCTTCAAATGAAGACAGGTTTAAAATTAACTCTAGTACCTAACTATCCTTTAAGGAATTCGCCTATTTCACCAAGGCCTTCTCCATTGTAATCTGATTGCTGAATAGCCTGCATTAATTGTACTAAATGAGCAGGGTTCATATTATTCCCTAACACCCGTATCAATGCAAACCCTTTGTCATTACTATTACCATAGATTATTACTTCATCTATAGCATCCTCTTCCCCGGAATACTTAATAAATCCTTTTCCGTAGGAGGAGTTTAATTTCATTAATTCTTTAAAAGAACTGTTTTTAAAGATCGCATTTACTTTTGCCTTTTCTATCTCAAATTCAGCAGCATTAGCAGCTGTTTTTCTAAAGGCTAAAATATTTAATTTCTTTAACGACTGAATCGCCTCTTTTTGTGTATCAGACAAATTTGCCTCTTCCAAATTAAGGATACTGGCTGGCAGGTCTAATGAAATGAAATTTGGATTTTCGGCACTATCTACATAATACTCCTGTATACTCTGGGTAGAGGAACAGGATATCACAAGTACCAGTGTCAAAAGCGTGCAAAATTGTGTGACTGTTTTCATTTTTTTGATTGTTATAAACTCCATGATAAAAACAGTGGGGATAATTTAGATTAAATATCCCCCTGTTTATGAGCTAATTGCTATGATTAATTTTTCTTTTCTATCTGATTTAATTCCTCAGGTAAATTCATCTTCTTGGTTAAAGCACCAATTTTAGTTAGGTCTATATCCCCGGTTAAGGTAAGTAAAACGGTTTCAATTTTACGATCGTTGATCTCTAAATCTGCGTTTTGAATACCAGTTACAAACATAAGTAGTTCGCTTACATGGTCATCATCCTTTCCTTTTCGGATATAAAACTTAACATTGGCGTCTTTATCCTTTACTCTCATTAACTCTTCTAATGAAGCAGATCGCAAATACTTATCTACTGTTGTTTTCATGTCTGCAGAAATGCTCTTGTTTTCAGTGATAAAGACCTTCAAACCACTTAAGCTTTGAGCAATGTCCATCGCGTCCTTGGCGTCGGGCTCATCTACACTAACATCCATTTTGACCAGAAGATCGAACATGTTCTTGTTAATGATTACGGAACTTACGTCATCCATATCCTCAAATTTGTCGAAGATAGATTGTGAGTAACCAGCTAACGGCGCTAATACTATTGCAATAATTAAGATATACTTTTTCATGATTGTTACTTTTAAATGTTTTTGATTGTTTTTTTAATTGTTTTTGTAAATTTTTTCTTTTGTTTCTTGAAATTCATTTAAATAAGCCACTTTTTTGGTTCCACGATCCAAATTTGAAGCTAACAGCCCTAAGGCTTTCCTTGTTTGTAGGTAGGCATATTCTGCTTCCCTTTGTTCCTGGTAACTCTTACCAAAATAAATGCCAAATACCATAACTGCTACTGCTGCAACGGAAATCCACTTGTAGTAATTTACTCTAGGTTTTAATGGAACCTGCTTTGTAAACCGTTCTTCTTTGGCGTGTGAGAAATAAGAAAACATCGTACTATACTCTTTCAGATGCTCTGCTACTGAATCTCCGGTAAAATAGTCCCGTAAGATTTGCTCTTCGGCTTCCGTGGTTTCGGCCTCAAAGTACTTCTCCAATAATTTTTCTATGTTATCCAATTCCATAACTATGTTTTTCTATTAATTTTTTTCTTACTGTCTTTCGTGCCCTGGAAAGTGCTACTCTTACTGCTGTAGGTTGCATTTCCAATAATTCGGCTATTTCATCATAATTGTAATCTTCTATATCTCGTAATTGAAGTACCATTTTTTGCTGCTCTGGTAATTCTTGCATTATTTTTTCTACCCAGGAAACACTATCATTTACTTCTAACTGCTTTTGTAGTGCCACACTTTCATCTGCATAATTACTATGAACCAACTTTAAGGTTCCGGACTGTTTCGATTTTAACCGATCCAAACAAAAATTCTTTGTCATTGTCATCGCAAATGCCTCAACATTGCGATATTCACTCATCATCTTTTTTTTTGTCCACAGTTTCAATAATACTTCCTGAGTAGCATCTTCTGCTTCTTCAGACGAAACCAATAAGCGTTTTGCCATGCGATACAACTTATCCTTAAAAGGCATCACTACATTTAAAAACTCGGACTGCGTCATTATTGGTTGATCGATTGTTGTATTAACCATTTAATTGGTGTGTTACAAAAAGAAGACGAACTATAACGAAAAATGTTACAATTTTTTTTTTGTTATTTTTTATGTGCTTACATTAGCAAACCAATAACCTCCCTAACACACCTAATTAAGTATAATTCTATCCAAGTTATAAAAAGACTTGTGGTATGGTATTATTTTGGATTATAATTTTCCAAAGTAACATGTGTTTAAAAATTGAAAAAGATGAAAAAGATAATAGTATTGTTCCTTCTTGGAGGATTAATTAATGTCTCTTGCAGTAAAGATGACGATACCATAGTCCTGGGTAATGGCCCTATCGCAGATCCTTCTGCCGGGGTAGACACTGAAGATTTTATGTGGAAAGCCATGAATTTCTGGTATTTCTGGCAAGCCGAGGTAGATAATCTGGCAGATGATCGTTTCAACAATAGTGAGGACTACACCGCATTTCTTCAGTCTGAGGCAGATCCGGCAGCTTTCTTTGATGAACAATTACGTTTTGGGGAGGACCGTTTCAGTTTTTATGGATCCGACTATGAAGAGTTCACAAATTTTCTGTCAGGAGTCACTAAAAGCAATGGGTTGAGTTATGGACTTATTAATTATGATGGGAATCTGGTTGTGGGTTATGTCCGCTTAGTAGTACCCAATTCGGACGCAGCAAGCAAAAATATCTTTAGAGGGGAATTTTTCACCGGGGTGGATGGTCAAACCTTAACATTAGACAACTACATTGATTTATTAAATGGGGATAATGATACCTATACCTTAAATATGGCGGATTTTGCCAATGACACCTATACACCTAACAATAAAGAGGTCACATTAACAAAAGAAGAGGGATTTCAGGAAAATCCTATTCATATTACAAATACATTCGAAATTGGTGGCCGTACTATTGGATATCTGTACTATAGCCGTTTTTTAAGGGATTTTGATGAGAATCTTAATGATGCACTAAACCAACTGAAATCACAAGGAATTACCGATTTGGTACTAGATCTGCGTTATAATCCTGGTGGATCTACCGATACCGCTCGTTTTTTGGCCAGCATGATCTATGGTACCAATACCAATGATTTGTTTTCAAGACAACGATGGAATTCAAAACGGCAAGAAAATTTTAGTGCTGCAAGCCTGGAAGATTATTTTACGGATAGAGTAAGTTCCGGATCTCTTATTAATAGTCTTAATTTTAGTACGGTCTATGTGCTAACCACAGGAAGATCGGCTTCTGCCAGTGAACTTCTTATTAATGCGTTGGACCCTTATATGCAAGTAATACAAGTTGGAGGCACTACCCGAGGGAAAAATGAATTCTCTTTAACAATGGTTGATGATCCCTTACGACAAGGAGCTCCATATATCTATACGCCTTCACGAGTAAATAATATTAATCCGGACAATCGATGGGCCATTCAGCCCCTTTGTGGTCGTATAGAAAATTCTATTGGTTTTTCAGATTTTACTACAGGCCTTGTCCCTGAAATTGAATTGGAAGAAGATCTTTACAACCTCGGAATTTTGGGGGATATTAATGAACCCCTGCTGGCAAGAGCCATTCAGGATATAACAGGGCTTTCAGGCAAACGCGACTTTACGGTTCAAATGCCAGCAAGTCCTTTTTCCGGTTCCGAAATGTTTACGCCATTAAAAGATAATATGATTTTGGATAAGATGTATAATTCAGATTTTATGGATCAATAAATACTTGTTTATAGCGTCAAATTAAAACCTACTCGTATACTTCTCCCACGGGTTGTAAAACCCAGTACTTCCGTAAAGTCATTATTCAAAAGATTATCTGCATTAAGGAATATTTGTAATTTTTTTGGTAGTAGGTCCAAAGACATATAACATCCTACGAGAGCATAAGGGTCTAGCGTCACCTCCTCAAAGGTGTTAAAATCTGTATCCAGGCGTTTTCCAATATAGGCGTAATTCAATCCCACAAAATACGTGTCGGATATCTGGTAGCTTAGATTCGTATTCAATTTATGCTTGGGAAGTCGTATGCCAGTATCCCCGGTTCTTTCTGTAAAGGTGTAATTAGATTGGATTTGTAATTCTTCGGACAGATTCCAATCCAACTCTAATTCCAGCCCCTGCGCATCGATAGTCCCTGCTGCATTGCCATATGTAAAGGTACTGTTGTCAAAAAAAACAAAATCTTCTTCTTTTCTATTAAAATAGACCACATTGGCCCTAATTTTCTTCGATACGAAATATTCTAGTCCTCCTTCTATAGTTCTATTGGTTTCTGGCTTTAAAAGAGGATTTGCCCCAAACTGCCCAAACAACTGGGTAAGCGTGGGTGTAATATATGAAGTGGCGTACGTGCCCAGAAGTTTAAAATACCCGCGGGAGTTCTTCATCGTAAAGGAAGGGTTGACATTATATACCAATTGAGAACCATATTCCGAATGATTGTTTAAGCGGCCTCCAAGATTCAAATTAAGTCCGGAAGGAGCGGTATAAACCATTGTTAGGTATGGATCCACGATGCTGAAATCCTTGTATGTTTCAAATTCGGTCTTGTCCCTGCTATAATTAATCCCCACCAGTGTGTAAAGATTATTACTAGTGTAGGTGCTAAATGCATCCACAACAACATTACTTCCTTCAAAAGTTCCGGGAAATGCACTTATGTTCTCCGAAGTATACGATGTTGCTGCAGCATTTAGGGTAAGAGTCCCCACACCATAGGAAAGTTTAGAAGACATCCCCAATCGCTCTTGTTCGCTTAAAAAGCTATAAGGCGCATCGAGCAAACCAAAAGACTCATCATAAGATGAACGAAGTTTCGACTGATTACCATACATACTAATAGTAAAATCCTCGGTAAACCGATACCCCACTTTAAGGTCCGTGCTTATAGTCGAAAATGGATCTTCTTCATTCTCGGGAGTAATAAGAGATGAAACTCCATCCGAATACCTATTGTTAAAACCAACAGAATAGCTGAACTTATCTAATGAACCATTCACCAAAAGAGAATTAGTAAAATCATGTAAGCCATAGTCTTGGTCCGAAGTAGTTTGATTGGTCCCTATAGATGTTTGAAAATTACCCTGAATTTTCCTCGATGAATATTGCTTTGTAGTAATCTGTATCACCGCAGTAGCTGCGTTTGCACCGTACAATGTACTGGAGGCACCTTTAATAATTTCTACACTTTCTATGGCAGCTGTATTAAGAAGCCGAAGGTCATATTCCTGTGAAAAAGAAGACGGATCGGATACGCGCACGCCATCTATGAGGACAATAACCTGTTTTCCACGACCTCCTCGGGCAAAAACACCCAATATCTCTCCCTGACGCCCTCTGCTACCAGATATCTCAATCCCACTTTTGGTAGTGATGATTTCTGCTACCGTTTTTCCCTGGTTTCTTTGAAGTTCCTCCGAGGTAATTTTAATGACTGTTTTCCCAGAATTTTCTCTTTTTATAGGAGATCGTGTATCACTTACGATCACTTCTTCTAATACTTGAATTTGGGTAGTATCAACCCGCTGTTCCTGAGCCCAGGCACTTGTGCCTATCAATATGATAGCACAAATGTTCATAATTTTTTGGTTCATTAATTTACAATCCTAAAAAGGGAGTACAGTATGTGGTCTTCATACGTAAACTTCTATCCCGAAAGTTATACACTTGTTTTGTCAACACTGGCAGGTCTCCTGACTTGCGTTTTAACACCCACCTTCCCGTCATTTATTGGACAGTGGTATTGAAGAGGTGCTAAACATATACCACATTAACAGGGTATACTAAGCTTACAGTTGCGGGAACAGCTCTGGATTCTCACCAGATTCCCTTTTAATTCTGCATTTTTTATAACATGCAGAAACCAAATATCATGTCAAAGTTAAACAATTAGACTATTCTTTTTGGTACAGATCAAATAATACTACTTTTGGAAATTAGGAATTACTGAATATGAGAGGAGTCATTTTTTTGTGCTTAGTTTGCTGTTTACTATCCTGTAAGCAACATAGTGATAACAAGGTAAATACTGCTCCCGATAGCCCGTTGTCTATTGCCACTGAAATCTTGTACGCTCAAGGGTTTTCTATCTTAAAGTTAGATTCTGGTATCACAATTATTACCGTGCATTCTCCCTGGCCCAACTCGGAATCAACGTTCAGGTATGCATTGGTTCCAAAAGAAAAAGCACTAGACAGCAATTTGAACACTGCTGACTACGATGCAGTTATCCCAATTCCTATTGAAAGATTAGTGGTTACATCCACAACCCATATCCCGGCTTTAGAAGCACTAGGTGTTGAAGATAGGTTAGTTGGTTTTCCGGGTACAGAATACATTTCCTCAAAAAAGACAAGAACTCGAATTGCAAACGGCAAAATCATAAATCTTGGCACTAATGAAAGTATGAATACAGAATTAGTGTTAAGTATTCAACCAAATCTGGTGGTCGGTTTTGGAATTGCGTCTGAGAACAAGGGATATGAGACCCTAAAACGTTCTAACATACCGGTTGTATATAATGGTGACTGGACCGAGAAAAGCCCATTGGGGAAAGCCGAATGGATTAAGTTTTTTGCTCCTTTCTTCGGAATGGAGAAAAAAGCAGACACCGTATTCCAATCTATTGAAGCCTCTTATGTGGCGGTGAAAAGGCTGGCTCAAAGTGCCAAACAAACCCCAATGGTGATGAGCGGCGCCCTCTACAAAGATGTATGGTATGCCCCGGGAGGTCAAAGCTGGGCTGCAGAGTTCATCCGCGATGCGAATGCTAACTATTTATGGAAAAACACTTCAGAGACCGGGAGTCTGTCTTTAAGTATCGAAAGCGTGCTCAACGATGGAAAAAGTGCAGACTTTTGGATATCTCCTTCACAATTCACCTCGTATAGTGAACTCGAAAATGACACTTGGCACTATAAACAGTTTGAAGCTTATACTAACAAAACAATCTATACCTATGCCTTGAGTAAAGGGGCGACTGGTGGGTTATTATTCTTTGAGTTAGGTCCTAACAGGCCAGATTTGATTCTAAAGGACCTAATCCATATCTTTCATCCCAAGGTGTTACCAGATCATACCCCAGTCTTTTTTAAGCCTTTAAATAATTGAGCACTACATATACATATCGATTCTTTTTGCTATTTCTAGTGTTACTCCTTTGTCTAGGGGTAAACATAAGTCTAGGTTCTGTAAACATTCCTTTTGAAGCTACTATTCAACACTTGTTTCTTAGCGGTAGTACAGACGATTCTTGGCATTACATCATTTGGAATTATAGAATCCCCAAAGCAGTAACAGCCATCCTGGTAGGTAGCGGGCTTTCGTTAAGCGGCTTACTAATGCAAACATTTTTTAGAAATCCGTTAGCCGGCCCATTTGTGCTAGGAATTAGTTCTGGCGCCAGCTTGGGGGCAGCATTCCTAATCATGGGAGGTGGAATTATTTCTACCTGGCTGGGAATACGTTTTATTAATGATGTATCGCTTGCTATTGCTGCAAGCCTTGGCAGTTTTATGGTTCTTCTGGCAGTTATAGCAATGGCCCGGAAAGTTAAGGATACGATGGCCCTGTTAATCATAGGGCTTATGTTTGGAAGTATAACTGCGGCACTGGTTACCGTCCTATCTTATTTTGCTCAAGCTGAAGAATTACAACAGTATATTTATTGGTCTTTTGGAACCGTAGGGAATTTAAGTTGGTCACAGGTTGGCCTTCTTGGTCTTATAACCGTAATTGGTCTTCTAATAAGTATTTATTCCATAAAACCTTTAAACGCCCTCTTATTGGGAGAGAACTATGCGCAAAGTATGGGCGTTAAAATTCGAAAATCTCGTTATCTAATAATTATTGCCACCGGAATCTTAGCAGGTTCGGTTACGGCTTTTGCAGGCCCTATTGCTTTTCTTGGATTAGCAGTACCTCATCTAACACGACAGATCTTTAATACGACCGATCATAAAATTTTAGTGCCAGGAGTGGTACTTTATGGAGCTATATTGTTATTGATTTGTGACACCATCGCACAATTACCTTCATCTTCTTATGTGCTTCCTATCAATGCAATTACCTCCGTCATTGGTGCCCCGGTGATCATCTGGTTATTAGTTCGTAAAAGAAAAATGATCTTTTAATGTACTTCATTCACAATAGAAAGACAGCTAGTTGAATGAATAATATTTACCTTCGCAAAGTCATTAATTAAACGCCACATCATTAAAAAAATAAGTGATCATAACGTCTTCGAAGTACAAAATCTGAGTATTGGTTATGTAAATAAACGGTCGAATACGGTGGTTGCAGACAACCTAAATTTTTCATTAAAAGAAGGAGAATTAACTGCCATTATTGGTATTAACGGTGCAGGAAAATCTACCTTACTTAGAACAATGGCCAGGGTGCAACCTAAACTCTCAGGATCTATCTTTGTAGGTTCATTGCCTTTGGAAGAGCTAAAACCAGAGCAATTGGCCACACGTATGAGCATTGTTCTTACCGAACCCATGGCCACCAAGAATCTAACGGTAAAAGAACTCATCAGCTTAGGCAGGCAGCCCTATACCAATTGGCTCGGAGTACTCACCCCAACAGATCTTATAAAAATACAAGAGGCTATGGAGCTAGTGGAGCTCACCTCTTATCAAGATCGCAAGTGCTATGAATTAAGTGACGGACAAATACAAAAAGTCTTAATTGCACGGGCATTGGCCCAGGATACATCTATCATATTCCTAGATGAGCCCACTACACATTTAGATCTGTACCATAAAGCCCAAATTCTAAAAACGCTTAAACATATTGCACATACCTTACAAAAGACCATTGTATATACCACACATGAAATAGACATTGCCATACAACTTTGTGATAAAATGTTGATTTTGGACCAACCCCATAGCCATTTTGGATCCCCTTGTGAACTCATAGAAAAAGAACACTTTCAATCCTTATTCCCATCAGATACTATAGGATTTGACCCAGCAACTGGTTCTTTTAAGATAAAAAAGTAGCCTCCTTTTCAAGAGATTATTTACTTGAATCCGCTATCTTTACTACTAGAATAATAATACATGAATTCATATTTCGTAACGCTTATTGTTGGCACCCTTCTTGGTTTTATAGGCTTTTTCCTCGGGAATTATATTCAGGGACTTAAGACTAAATCGAATCAGGGGGCGCTCGAAGAACGCGAACAACAACTCCTTAAGAACCTAAAGGACTTAGAGGTTCGACTACTGCATGAAGTGGAACAAAAGGCTTCATTACAAGACCAAAAGGAAGCCTTAGGAAATCTAAATACCAGATACCAGGCAGATTTGGAAAATCTTCACCTTAAAAATCGAGAACAAAAAGAAGAAGTCACTAAACTCCAGGAGAAGTTCACGAAAGAATTCGAAAACTTAGCCAATAAAATATTGGATGAGAAGAGCTTAAAGTTCACAGAACAAAATCAAAAGAACATTAAGAACATATTAATTCCGCTACAAGATAAAATTCAACTTTTTGAAAAGAAAGTTGAAGAGAGTCAGAAAGAAAATATAAGTATTCATTCAGCGTTACGCGAACAGTTGCTGAATCTACAAAGTCAGAATTTAAAAATTACCCAGGAAGCCGAAAACTTAACGAAAGCGCTAAAGGGTGATAGTAAGATGCAGGG
>Ga0316204_10009040_pt1 | contig 13507 bp, 10 predicted proteins | sample 6monrhotite_MG_2_FD_205661 | JGI IMG/M metagenome (GOLD analysis project Ga0316204, IMG submission 205661) | Microbial mat bacterial communities from mineral coupon in-situ incubated in ocean water Damariscotta River, Maine, United States -... | ecosystem: Environmental > Aquatic > Marine >... | reverse complement strand
TGAAGGAGCTGATCTTCGACGCAAGTGGAGGAGCGGCGCTGTTCGGCAACAAGGATGAATTGCTGGCGGAGTGGCGGCTTCGACTAGGGCTTAATTAGCGGTTATCGCCGCGTTGGGTACGAACTAACAATTCCATCTTGGCCGCAGTTACTTCGGTAGCCGCCACGGCCGGGCCGACCATGATAGGTACGCGGGCAAATAGTCGGTGCGGGAGCATGCGCATAGTGCCATCCTGACGGCGGCTGAACCAGCCACCCCAGAGCCGACCGAGCGAAACAGGAATCACCGGGACCGCGCGCTGCGCGATTATCTTCTCTACGCCTGGACGAAAGCGCTGAATTTTTCCGTCACGAGTTAGTGCACCCTCCGGGAAAATGCAAACCAGGTTGCCAGCCGCGAGTTCTTCGTCAACCGTATCAAATGCCGACTTCATGATTTCTTCGTCTTCACGTGCACCTGCGATCGGAATGGCTTTCATGCCTTTGAAAAAGAACTTCAGCACCGGTATTTCGAAGATCTTGTAGTACATAACAAAGCGCATCGGTCGCCGAATAGCTCCGCTCAGCAAGACCGGGTCCATAAAGCTGACGTGGTTGCATACAACGACCGCAGGCCCGGAAGCAGGGATGTTCTCGAGCCCGGTTGGACGGACTCGATAAAAAAGGGCGACCAGAATCCAGGCGACAAAACGCATCAGAAACTCGGGCAACAATGAATAAATATAGACCGCAACGACGACATTCAGAACGGCTAAGACAAGAAACAGTTCTGGAATCGAAAACCCCATCTGTAATACGGCGATCGATATCGCGGCAGCCGCAACCATGAAAATCGAGTTGATAATATTATTTGCCGCGATGATCCGTGATAAATGCTGTCGTCGTGATCGTTTTTGAATGAGTGCATAGAGTGGAACACTGTAGAACCCGCCAAAAGCGCCGAGCAGAGCAAGGTCGAGTAGAACGCGCCAGCTACCCGGTTGCGTTAGAAACTCGCTGACGCTGGTGATGACCGTCGTGTTCGCCAGCGGTTGAGCAAAATACAGATCCATAGCGAAAAAACTAAGCCCTATTGATCCAAATGGTACGAGTCCAAGCTCAATGCGGTGCCCCGACATTTTTTCGCACAGCAACGACCCGATGCCTACACCAATGGCGAAGGCGACCAGCAGGCTGGTGGTAATTGCCTCATTGCCATTGAGAACATCTAATGTGTACGCCGGCATCTGAATGGTCATGGCGGAGCCGAAGAACCAAAACCAGGAAATGCCGAGAATCGAAAGAAACACACTGCGGTCTTCGCGTGCGAAGCCGACGATCCGCCAGGTTTCGGACCATGCGTTCAAACCTATCGATAAGGTTGGGTCGACCGCCCGAGTCGGCGGAATCTGACGACTACTCACGTAGCCCAGCACGGCGAAGCCGATCAGGCAGGCCGCCAACACGGCCTGGCCCGCTGCGAGTCCGCCGAGTATGAGGCCCAGGATAATAGCGACGTAGGTGCCTGCCTCGACCAGGGCATTGCCGCCGACAAGCTCTTCGCTACGCAATTGTTGTGGCAGATAGGCGTATTTCACCGGGCCGAACAAGGTCGATTGGCAGCCCATAAGAAATAACACAAGTAGCAGCAGCGCATAGTGTTCGCTGACCAGTGCATAGGCTGCGATCAGCATTAATCCGATCTCCAGCAACTTTATGCGTCGCATTAGAAAAGACTTCTCGTACTTGTCAGCCAGTTGTCCGGCGGTCGCGGAAAGCAGGAAAAATGGCAGGATAAAAAGCGCCGCGGCAATATTGGCGAGTTGCGTGTGATCCATGCCGGCGACCATTACACCCTGGAAGGTGATCAGGATGATCAGACCATTGCGGAACACATTGTCATTGAGGGCGCCAAGGAATTGAGTGGCGAAAAACGGCGCGAAGCGGCGTTGCCCCAAGAGCGAGAATTGGCTGGAATCTGACACGTAAGCGGGCTTCCTATACGAATTTCGCCGTCACTATAGCGTGAAAGCGGCGATTCCGGCGCTGAAAAATGCGAACTCGCGCGGTTTACTGAATATCCAGCGGTGCTATCATCCGTTCATCCAGTGCACTGAAATATATACCATTTAATCAATTACTGAGCCGATGCACACAATCAACAAGACAATATTGCCGATGCTGCTTTGCAGCTGCTTGTTCGTGGTCGGGTGTAGCGATGAGCGTCCCGCACGCAGCGTACAAGAGTTCATGGACAGCCCTCAGTTTCTTGAAGCCGCAGTCGTTCGGTGCTCACAGCATCGGACTGAGAGTCGTTACGAAACTGAATGTGTCAATGCAAGACAGGCAGTTTCCCTGATCGAGGCTCGCGAAGAGCGCGCGCGGCGCGACAGACTGGAGGCAGAGTCCGAGTTGAAACGCGATGCGCTACGGCGCACCCAGCGTGCAGCCTCTGCAGCGCGTGAGCAAGCAGCGGAGCGCGCACGATTGCGCGAAGAAGCAGAATATCTCGCTCAATTTGGTGTAACGCCGGAACCCGTTACAGAGCCTGATCTGCGGCAGCTCGAAGCGAACACACCGGGCGCGGTAATTCCGCGGCCTGCGCAAACGGAACAATCGACAAACGTGCCGGAATCGCAGGACCCGCCCGTCGTTTTTGATGAGCCGGTGCGCTCAAATACTGAATCGATGCCGGCGTCAGACGGCGGCAATGCGCCTGGCTCGACGAGTCAGCCGGAGCCCGAGACAGATCTTAATTCTGTTCGGGATGAACTGCGGCGGCGTCAGGAAGAGTCGTAGGACTGGAAGTCAACACGACGTTGTGAGTTGGCACCGGTATGACGATGTCATTTTCCGCAAAGGCCTTGTAAACCGCGCAATGCAGTGCGTGGGAAATCCGGCCCCTGTCGACGGGCCGATCAATCCAGCAATGCAACTCCAGATTCAAAGCCCAGTCGCCAAACTGGCGAAAGCGAACTCTTGGCTCAGGTGTGCTGCTGATGCCGTCGACACTTGCCGCTACCTGTTGCAGAGTAGCGATTACATGGTCGATATCGCTGCCATAAGCGACACCAACGCTAAGGCGAATTCGATGTTTCGGTGACGGCCCGCCGGCTTCATTCACAATTTTGCTATTGCCGATCACGCCGTTGGGGATTGTGATTTCAATATCATCGCGCGTCATGATTCGCGTGCTACGAAGACCAATCATCGTAACCATGCCGCGTTCGCCGGTATCCAGAATAATAAAGTCGCCGGTCTTGTAAGGCGCGTCCATCACAATCGAGACACCCGCGAAAAGATTGGAAAGCGTATCTTTGGCGGCGAAGCTGATGGCGAGACCGACGATACCAGCCGACGCGAGCCATGCGGTTACATTGACATCCCAGGCCAGAAAGATGAAATAGACGGCCAGGGCGAATAGAGCTACTTTTACGACATTCTGCAGCAGCTGCAGCATGCCGGTTTGTGCGATTTTGCTATTTTCCCGACGTCGCGCAGAATCCGAGACGACAGTCGTTACCTTGTGCAACAAGCTGTACCAGACACCAACGGCGATCGTCTTCAGCAGCCCGAGAGTAATAAACTCTGCCGCTTCAGGTAATGCCAGGCGTCGCGTCGACAGGGTGAGGCCAAGCAGCACGAAGGTCATGAATATTGGCTTGTGCAGCAATGCCACCAGGCGATCGTCCATGTCCGACTTGCTGCGCCTGGCGAATTTGCCGATCATGCTGGTTAGCATCAACTCGGCGATCTTGCCCACCACGATAAACGCCACCGCAATGGCAAGCGCTTGCAGATACTTGTTTGGGCCAATAAACACAGCCCAGTCCTGAATGCGTTGTATAAATTCGTTCATCGATTCGCCTGGAGGAGCGCTTTCCTATTCTTCGGGGTCGGGCATTCCATAGGTGCGAACCTCTGCCGTGTCCTCAGTCGCTGGCGACGCTGAGGCTGGAGATGCGGTCGCGCCGGTTTGCATCCCGGGCGCTGTTGGTAATCGACGTGTTTGTGCCGTTAGTAGTTGCACAAAAGAATTGGCAATATCCGGAGCGATATTCGGCGAACTCTTGAAAATGTCATCTGGAGACATCTCGGATGAGCCATAGAATGCCGCATTGGCCTTGCGGTCCATGGTGACCCCGGAGCCGTCGAGTGCGACGCCGGCAAACAAACCGCGGCTACGAGAGTAGGACATCACTTCGGCCTGGAACTGAATGTCCGTCGCGGCTGCGGCATTACGGCCAACTGGCCCTGCCGAAACCGAGGCTTCGGCGCCTAGCGTCAGCGTGCCATTCGAGATGTTAGTGACGCCTTGGCGCGTCTTGAAGACCAATATGATATCGCTCGATTCGACGCCAGCCTGCCAGCCGACACTGCCGCCGGTCAGCGTTACGAATGCCGGGTTGCTCCAGGTGTCATCGTCCTGACGAACAACGATGATGCCCTTGCCGCGACGGGCTCCGAAAACGAACCCTGCCTTGATCACATTGGGCACAACGGCGACCGCATAGGCGCGCGCAAGTAAGGAAGGAGGAATAGTCTTTTCGGGAATTCGCAGTAGCTGGTCGAGTACGTCCGTCGCGTCAGAAACGCGCTTTTCTTCCTTGCTTGCTGCTGCAGCAGACAGCGAGAAGACGAGGCCGAGCGTTATGAGAAGGACCTTCAGGGGCATTTTGTGCATGTTTAGTTAGAGCCGGGATTCGAATCGGAGTTCAATGATACGCCAATTTGCGGAGGCAACGGAATCTCGAGGCTGGCGCATATGGTTCGAACCAGCTCTGCTTCGGGAACCGTCAATTTGTTGTCATGCAGAACCACTGTGGTCACCGAATCAAGCAACATCTGCCGGCCTTCGCTGTTTAGTGAGACCAGCTGATCAAGGCTTGCTTCGAGGCTGCTGGTAGTCGCCGCAAAGTCACCGCCATAGTCGTATTCATCGCCCCATTTGCCGAATTTTCCGAGTCCCGAGCGAAAAGCGGCTTCGCCATCGGTAGCGTTTTCATGGCCATGCTGGGCAACAATTCGTAATAAATCGACAGCGGCATCGCGCACGTCCTTGCGACTGGCGCGCTTACTCTTGCGATTCAATGACGGCTGCATGACCTGCCTGAGGTTAGTCGCCAGAACGCGATAGAAACAGAATTCATACAGTTCAATGTCGCCGTCGATCTCGATCAGGCGTCCGGTCAGGTCTATGAGGAAATGCAGCTGCGGTGCCGGCCTTCGCCGTAGCGCGGGGAACGCTATTTCCAATAGAGGCAAGCGGTATTCGGGGCCGGCTTCCTGCACATGTGCATGAAATTCGGCGACCAGTCGAGTTCGTTGTTCGCCCAGTTTCTCTGTGAGTAAGGCAAGCTGGCGTTGCAGGGTCTCGCCGCCACGGTCGAGAATCAATGCGATCGCCAGCAGAAAAGACAATTCGTTTGAATGCGCGGCGTCGTACAAAACGTTCGGCAGCGATTGTCTGATTCGCGTCGCGAACGCGATGTGCTCTTCAGTAGGTTGCCCCACGGAGGCGCTAATTGAGTCTGGTGTAATGCCGACGGCTAACGCGCTGGTCGCGGCTGCAATGCCGGCACTGCGTTGATCGACTCCATGCACGCTTGAGACCTTCCTGTCCTTCAAATGGACTTGCGGGTAGTCGCTTTCCTTGAAGCTCGGGTCCAAAGCGAGAATTCGATCCGAAAGCGGCGGGTGGGTCGCAAACATGCCGCTCAGTTTGGAGCCGGTGCCGAATAGCATGTGACTGACTTCTTCCGGATCCGTGGTCTTTATAAGTGACCCGGCCTCGTAGCCGCCGATCTTTTTCAATGCGCCCGCAAGTCCGCTGGCTTGCCGCGTAAACTGAACCGCGCTGGCATCGGCCAGAAATTCACGTTGTCGGGAGACGCCGGACTTGATCATGCGGGCGAAAAACACGCCGATACCACCGAGGATGATGAGTCCCAGTCCAATGATGACGATCGCGCCGCCACCCTTACCGCGTTTAGAGCTGAACCCGCCGTAGCGAACGCCGCGAAAAACCATACGACCCATCAGACCGAGCGCCATGATGCCGAACAGGACGCCCATCAATCTGATATTCAAGCGCATATCACCGTTGAGGATATGGCTGAATTCATGTGCGATGACGCCTTGCAGCTCGTCGCGATCGAGTATTTCAAGTGTGCCGCGGGTAACGGCAACAGCGGCATCGCCAGGGGCGAAGCCCGCAGCAAAGGCGTTGATGCCCATTTCCTGCTCGAGAACATAGATCTCCGGCACAGGTATACCAGAGGCGATTGCCATTTCCTCAACGACATTGCGCAGCCGGCTGCGCAATGGATCCTGCGTGTCCGGAGACACCAGGGTCCCGCCCATTTGCAGTGCAACCCGTCCGCCGCCGGCTGACAGCTGTGCGGTCTTTACCAGCGTCGCACCAATAATGAAGATGGTGGTGATGACTGCAGTGCCGATCAGGATCGAGGCCTGATTCGTGAAAAACGACGAGAATGAAAACGCCTGCCCGGGGTCGACGACGTTATACAGGGCGAAACCGATGATCAGCGAAACACCGGCCACAATCAGAGCGGTGGAAAGGAGATACAGGAAAACGAGCCGTCGGCTGCTGCGACGGGCTCGATCCTGTACGTCAAAGAAATTCACGGTCTTTGCACTGCTGCTTGCAGTATCAGGCTATGACGTGAAGTTAATTTCTGGCGCTTCGCGCATCTCAGGAGAATCGATTTCGAGAAAGCTCGCTAGATCAAAGCTGAAGAATCGGGCTATCACATTGTTCGGGAAATTTTGCGCAGAATTGTTGTACTGCAGAACCGAATCGTTGAATGCCTGACGTGAGAATGCGACCTTGTTCTCGGTGCTGGCGAGCTCTTCTTGCAGCTGCATCATATTTTGATTCGCTTTGAGATCAGGATAAGCTTCGGACAGGGCGAACAAGCGACCAAGTGCGCTGGTTAAAGCACCTTCGGATGCGCCGAGTTCTTTGATAGCCTGGGCATTTGCAGGGTCCGCTTTGGCAGCGTCAAGACTGGATGACGCCGAGTTACGAGCGCTGATAACGGCTTCCAGCGTCTCACGCTCATGCTTCATATAGCCTTTGACCATTTCGACCAGGTTGGGAATCAAATCGTAGCGCCGTGTAAGCTGCACATCGATCTGGGCAAATGCGTTCTTGACGCGATTACGCTCATTGACTAATCGGTTGTAAACGCCGATTGCCCAAAATACTACTGCGGCAATGATCGCGAGGAAAATAACGAATGCAGTCACTATGTCACTCCTTGTCGAAGTCTTTGATGTGGAAGCATAACGCTCGCACAGCGCTAGTTCTAGCATTGGGGGCAATCTTTGCGATTTCAATGCCAGTTCAGGCCGACTGGTATGCCGATGCACGTCCTATGCTGGGCACTGAAGTCAGCGTGCGCTTGTGGCACGACGACCCTGGCAAGGGGCGTGCGCTGGTCGAACAGGTATTCCGCGAAGCGCAGCGCATCGACCTGATGATGAGCACTTATATCGAGGACAGCAGGATTTCGGAGATTAATCGCGACGCCGCTGATCACCCGGTCGTTGCCGGCGATGAACTGTTTCGCCTGATCCAGCGTTCGCTGGATATATCCGTGCTTACGCATGGCGCGTTCGATATCAGCTACGAAAGTGTGGGCCAGCACTACGATTTTCGGGCGCGCCAGCGCCCTGATGAAGAGACCGTGTCAGAGAATCTTGACCTGATTGACTACACCCTGATTCACCTCAACCAGGCCAACGGCACTGTCAGTTTTGGCGCGCAGGGCGTGCGCATCAATCTCGGCGGCATCGCCAAGGGTTATTTGGTGGAGCGCGGCGTCGATCTGTTGCGAGTGGCGGGTGTACAGCACGCCGTAGTAACGGCTGGTGGCGATTCGCGGCTGTTGGGTGATCGCCGTGGCCAACCCTGGATGGTCGGCATACGCGACCCGAGGGTGGACGGCGAGGTCGCTATGACCCTGCCGTTGCAGGATGAGGCTATCTCAACGTCCGGTGACTATGAGCGCTTTTTTGACGAAGACGGAGTGCGCTATCACCACATTATTAGCCCCAATACCGGCAATCCGGCCAGCGGAGTGCACAGCGCAACCGTGTTCGGTCCCGATGCCGTCATTACGGACGCGCTTTCAACGTCGGTTTTCATCATGGGAGTGGACCTGGGTCTGACCTTAATCGCGACATTGCCCGACTATGAAAGCATCGTCATCGATGATCAGGGTCAGATTTTCTTTTCTGACGGGCTCATGCAGCCGTAATGGTGTACCGAAAATAGTTGCAGAATGTCGCCGAAAGCAGACTAATATTCACTTTAAATTCAGACTCATAGGCTTATCATAGAGTATCTGTTGAGGTATTTTTTGGGGCTTGTTTTGATGAATCCGGCAATGTCTCTGTAATTCCCAGAAAAGTCTGGAAAAAAGAACCATTTAACGTAATCTGTAGCCATAGTGGCGAATTCTGCGAGAAGAGCAGCGCGCCGTTATGTTCAGACAAGACCAGTCAATTGTGACCGTGATCACGGCCCTGACATAGCTAGGGCTGTCACCATGCATGGTCTATGGCTGGCGTTGAGAATCCAGGGCGTGCAAAGGCACTGAATTCTCCCAGGGATGGAAAGCGGGTAATACAACAAGGAATGAGAAGATGAAGATCAAAAATTGCTTATTAGGTCTGATGTTTAGCGTAATTGCAGCGACGAGCCTGGCCTCTTCGGGTTTGACGGGTCAGGCAGCGCCTGATTTCGCCCTGAAGAGTTCAACCGGTGACAATTTGCGACTCTCCGAGTTTCGCGGTGACGTTGTGATGATCAATTTCTGGGCAACATGGTGTGGACCGTGTCGCCAGGAAATGCCACTGCTTGACGAGTTGTATCAACGCTATGAGCGCGTAGGCTTCAGCTTGCTCGGCGTGAACATCGATGACGATTCGCGTAAAGCGATGAATATGATTTCTGAACTTGGCGTAAATTTCCCGGTGTTGTTCGACAACTCCAAGGAAGTCAGCAAGCTGTATCAGGTTGATGCGATGCCGGTTACCGTCATCGTGGATCGTGACGGCAATGTTCGCCATGTACATCAGGGTTACAAGCCCGGATATGAAGACAAGTATCTGGATGAGATTCGTTCGCTGCTTCGCGAATAGCGGTGAATGCTAGGGTTTGCAGGAGATAGATGACGTGACAAGACGAATTCTAATCAGCTTGGGCTTCTGCCTGATGCTGGTTTTCAGCGCGACGACGGCACAGGAAGAGGATTTGTCTTCGCCTGAGAAGTTCCGTGTCCTCGACGAGGATGTTCAGGATTTGAAGAAGGAAGTCCTGGATCTAAACAGAGACCTGTTTCTGCTCGAAGAGGAATTGCTCTTTCCAGCCAACTCTCAGGTTGCGTTTTTTGTCTCACTGGATGTTGGTGAGTACTTTGAACTTGACTCGGTGAACCTCAAGATCGATGGCAAGGAAGTTGCCAATTACTTGTATACGGATCGTGAAGTCGGGGCACTGGCTCGCGGTGGCGTGCATCGCGTGCACATGGCCAACCTGAAGACCGGCAACCATGAACTGATTGCTGTGTTCACGGGCAAAGGGCCACAGACACGTGCGTATCGACGCGCCGCAACAATGACATTTGGCAAGGGCATCGGGGCGAAGTATCTGGAGCTCGAGATCACCGACCGTGTGAAAAAACAGCAGCCAGAATTCGTCATCAAAGAATGGGAGTGATCGTTGCTGCGACGCTCTTCTTCATTGTTCGCGCTGGTTCTGCTCCTCACTGTGCCAGCGCTCCCGGTTTCTGCGGCAAGGGATGATCCTGAGCCTATAGTGATCAATGACCCGCAATATGGCGAGGTCTTGTTCTATTTCTATCAGGAAGACTATTTCCCGGCGATTGTTCGACTGCGGACGGCGCAACAGCAGAATCTGCTGAATGACCACATCGAACAGTCTGATCTGCTGCTAGGCGGCATGTACCTTTCTTACGGTCACCATCTTGAGGCGGCTGAAATATTCGAGCGCCTGCTGGCGGAGAACGCACGGCCGGAAGTTCGTGATCGCACCTGGTTCTTTCTCGCAAAAATATGGAAGCAGCGTGGCTATCTGGATAAGTCCGAACACGCACTAGAACAATTGGGCGATAGTTTGCCGGACAATATGGAGCGAGAGGCCAAGATGCTGCACGCTCAGATTCTTATAGACAGTGGTCGCTACGGCGAGGCTGTTGCCCAGCTTGTGCGTTGGAAGGGCCGCACGGAATGGTCAAGCTATGCCAAGTTTAATCTGGGTGTCGCTCTGGTGCGCAATGGCGATGTAGAAACAGCGTCAGGCATTCTCAACGAGCTTGGCACTATCGATCCCTACAATGAAGAGCTGGCAGCCCTGCGCGATAAGGCCAATCTCGCGCTTGGATACTCCTTCTTGCAGGCGGCCCGTCCTGCGGCGGCCAAAGAAGCATTGCAGCGAATACGATTGGAAGGGCCGTTTTCGAACAAGGCACTTCTGGGCGTCGGTTGGGCCGATGCTGAGCTGAATAACTACCAGAGCGCGCTCGTGCCGTGGATGGAGCTCAGAGGCCGGGACCTGCTGGATTCCGCAGTTCAGGAAGCGATGCTCGCGATCCCGTATGGCCTTGCTCAACTTGAGTCAATTAGCCAGGCAGCAGATCACTATCTGAATGCGGTCGAAGCTTTCTATGAAGAAGCCAATCGTATTGACCGCACTATAGAATTTATCGAGTCCGGCGATATGTTCGACAAATTTCTGGTTGACGGGCCCACTGATAGTACTGGTTGGTACTGGCAGCTAAACGAGCTGCCGCAAGGTCCGGAGTCTCGTTACCTGTATCACGTGCTTGCGACGCATGCGTTTCAAGAGGGACTGAAGAACTACCGGGACTTGAACTACTTGTTTGCCAACCTCGACACCTGGCAACAAAGTGCGGGGGTCTACAGCGCGATGCTGGAGACCCGCTTGCAGGCATATGAGGAAAGGTTGCCACGTGTCGAAGAGACGCTGACGCGAACCGATATTGACGACATGATCAGTCGCAAGCTCGAATACGACGCCCTGCTGAACAATATCGAGCAGAGCAACGACTGGCTGGCGCTGGCGGATGAACAAGAGTTCGAGATGTGGGGTGAAATTACCGCCCTCGAAGATTCGCCCGCGGTGCAAGCGAATATTCCCGAAGCCGTTGAAGTGCGTGACAAGATTGACTTATTGAAAGGCGTTTTGCAGTGGCAACTGGAGCGGGAGTTTGGTCCGCGGCTGTGGAAAATTCGCCGCAACCTGCGACAAACCGGTGAGGCTCTGGTTGAGACCCAGCGGGCGCGCCGCCAGATTGACGAGACCATGCGTAACGAGCCAGTCAAGTTTGCCGACTTTAGCGATCGTGTATACGGGCTAAGCCCGCGCATTGACGCGATGAAGGACGACGTCGGCGACGCAATGCTGGCGCAAGGTGACCAGCTTCGATCCATCGCTATCGGTGAATTACAGGCACAGAAGCAGCGACTGGACACTTATACCTTGCAGGCGCGCTTCGCTTTAGCCGCAATTTATGACCAGGCAGCAGTTGCAGGAGATGCACCATGATGACACTTCGTGGCGTGCTTATTCTTGCTCTGCTCGGTGCTGCTTTGCTGTTGGCGCCAGCGTCTCGCGCAGACGACAAAAAGGCCGAGACGATTGGCCAGCTGCAGGGTAAGGAAGTAGAGATTCGTCCAGGCAAGGTGATTGTGCATAGTAAGGATCTTGCACGTGACAACTACAAGGCGTTTCTCGAGCTTGCCGTCGATGACCCGGAGCAGCGCGCGGAAGCGATGCGTCGGCTTGGTGATTTGGAACTCGATGCGACCGAAGAGGCACAGCTGGTCGAGAACATCGATGAGATGAGTAATTCCGGCTACAACAGTGCAGTACAGATGTACGAGCAACTGCTTGAGGAGTTTCCGGATTTTCGCCGCAATGACACAGTTATGTATCAGCTGGGGCGCGCCTATGAAATTGTCGGTCGCACCGACGAGTCATTGGAGGTTCTCAATAAACTGGTAGTTCAATATCCGGATACGCCGCTGATTGACGAGATACAGTTTCGTCGCGGCGAGATGTTGTTCCTGCGCAAGAAATACAATGAGGCCGAAATTGCGTATAGCGATGTAGTCGCCTACGGTCCCAGCTCGCGCTTTTACGACCAGTCGCTTTACAAGCTCGGTTGGTCACAGTTCAAGCTTGCCTGGTATGAAGATAGTCTGGACCCGTTCTTTGAATTGCTTGATCGAAAGATAAGTGACATGCAATGGCGGGATGGCGAATATCGTCTTGAAGAGATGAGCCGTGCTGACCAGGAATTGGTTGAAGATACTTTCCGCGTATTGAGTATCGGGTTTTCCTATCTGGAAGGTGCCGATAGCATCGACAACTATCTTGCTGACCGCGGCCGCCCAGAATTCAGCTATGTTATTTATCGCAATTTGGGTGACCTGTACCTGGAGAAAGAGCGGTTTGTGGACGCGGCGGAAGCTTACGAAGCGTCGGTTGTTCAGGATCCCAATCATTCGAAGTCACCGCTGCTGCAGGTTGAGGTTATCGAAGCGTATAAGCGCGGCGGGTTCCCGACATTGGTTCTTGCCGCCAAGAAAGACTACGTCGATCGCTATGGTCTGGAGGGCGAGTACTGGGCGAGCAATGCCAGGGAAGATAGCGAGACGGTTGACGAATATTTGAAAGAAAACCTGAACGACCTGGCGAAATTCTCACACGCTGAAGCGCAGAAGAATGGTGAGCTCGCGGACTATCAGGAAGCCGCTCGATGGTATCGCAAGTACCTGGACTACTTTCCAAATGACACAGGAAGTGAGGCTACCAACTTCCTGCTCGCTGAGATCTTGTTTGAGAGCAAAGCGTTCGACGAGGCAGCTGAAGAGTACGAACGTACGGCATACGGTTACCCGCCTCACGAGCAGTCGGCGGAAGCCGGCTATGCCGCTATTTTGGCCTATCGTGAATATGAAACTACCCTCACGGAGTCCAGTGACGCTGAGCTCAAGGCGGAATGGCACAGTCGCTATCTGGACAGCGGTCTGGTGTTTGCTGATACCTATCCGCAACACCCGGAGGCTGGTGCAGTATTAACCACGGTTGCAGAAGACTTGTTCGAGCAGCGCGAATTTGATCTGGCGATAACGGTGGCTCAGGCAGTCGTCGACAAGCAACCGCCAGTCGACGCAGCTCTGGCGCGTACGGCATGGACGGTCATTGCACACTCGCAATTCGATCTGGAGAATTTCGCGGCGGCTGAACAAGGCTATTACAAGCTGCGGACTTACGTTCCGGTTGACGATGCAACGGCGGCGAAGGATGTTGATGATCGCATCGCCTCATCGATTTATAAGCAAGGTGAGCTAGCGCGCGACATGGGTTTCAACGAAGAAGCGGTAGGGCATTTCTCGCGACTCGGCGACGTTGTGCCAGATTCGGATATCCGCGCAACGGCTGACTATGATGC
>Ga0316204_10009039_pt1 | contig 13508 bp, 11 predicted proteins | sample 6monrhotite_MG_2_FD_205661 | JGI IMG/M metagenome (GOLD analysis project Ga0316204, IMG submission 205661) | Microbial mat bacterial communities from mineral coupon in-situ incubated in ocean water Damariscotta River, Maine, United States -... | ecosystem: Environmental > Aquatic > Marine >... | reverse complement strand
TTCGGTGTTATTCGACTTGTGACTGCGCTACAATCCTAACCTGATTTGAGTGACGACGGAAGCGACTATGACCACTGAACATAACCAATCCGAAAGCGATACCGGTGGCGAAAACTTGGCCCCCGTTGACGATGCGGATAATGTCATTAGAAACCATTTTCTGGGCTGGCAGTGCCGGTTACGCCAGAATTCTATTCGGAACCTGAATGGGCAGCCATCGGAAGGGATGTCTCCGGATATCGTGGTTGGCGGCAGCGATACGGGGTATGAGGGGGTGACCGTTTTGTTGACCCGGCTTGATCCGGGGGAATTTACGCCTGAGTTCCGCCACATGGTTCGGAAGACCAGCGACCCCAAACAACGCTATGACAACGCATTGAAGTATTTCGCGGAAATGTATTATCAGGACAGAAAAGCGTTTTCGGACCGGATGACGGCACTTTTCAGACCGGGTTCCACAGCAGCAACGCGGTTGCATGATGCGGGGACCTCAACGCTGGCTTTCAGTGAGAAAAACCAGAGATACGTCATCCCGTGTCAAGTGATCAGACTGGCCGATACCGACCCTTCGTGGCAGGCGACCTATTGGCATAATCATCTGTTCAATCCCACTTTGGCCGGCGACAGCATTATTCTGCAGTTCGTACCAGACTGGCGCACGGCCAAGGCCGAGCCCCCGGTTTATTGAGGCGACCTTGAGTTCCCGCCAAAAGGTGCCTAACCGGTTTGCATTGGTGGGATAGAACTATCTTTACTGTTACCGACAAAGAAAAAACCCCGGTCGTTTCCGACCGGGGTTAGTTTGGTGGTCACCAGGTTGTCGATTAGAACTTCCGGTAAGCCTGCCGCAGTTGAACCAAGGGATGGTTCGGCGACATTTGGAATTTGAGCAACATTTCCCGTGCGATCATGTCACGATCCTGCTGGTTATCTGGTAGTTCGATGTCTTCCGGAATAGAAACCCATCCGTTGATGTTCCGATCGAACACCGCTGGTCGGCCTTCTTCGTATCCCATGTGGACATCTTCTAACCAGTTCAGGTCATCCCATCCCATGGTTTCCATGTAACGGGTGAGGTACGGCGTGATGTTGTTGTAATCAGGCACCAGGTTCACATCGTAGCGATAGCCGATGTGCTGGCCGATTTCCTTCTCACGATCCGATGACAACCCTTCTTCATCATTGATGAACTGATTGACGTCGGTGACCTCAGAGCCTTTGTATGATGTTCCAGCCATCTTTCAGTACTCCTTAAAGGTGGTGATAGTCGGGGACACCGACTGTGTGCTCGGTACCGGCAAGCGGCACACCGGCCATGGCAGACGATTCCATGGTCAGGGCTGCAAGATCTTCCGGCTCCAGGCTGTGCACGTTGGTTTTACCGCAGGCACGGGCCATCATCTGAGCTTCAATGGTGAGACAGTGCAGGAAGTTGTAAACCCGCTCTGCCGCGGCATCCGGATCAAGGCGTTTGCGCAATTCGGGATCCTGCGTAGCAACACCAACCGGGCAACGGCCCGTGTGGCAGTGATAACAGTAACCCGGCTCTGCGCCGACTTCCTTAGGGTAATCAGCTCCCGGTATCTGCTTGTTGCAGTTCAGCGCCATCATGACGGAGTGCCCGATTGCAATGGCATCTGCGCCAAGGGCCAAAGCCTTCGCCACGTCACCACCGTTACGGATACCACCAGCATAAACCAGACTGATTTCACCACGCTTGCCGAGATCATCAATGGCCTTACGGGCCTGGCGGATCGCCGCCATGCCGGGGACACCGGTTTCTTCGGTTGCAAGGTGAGGTCCTGCGCCGGTGGAGCCTTCCATACCATCGATGTAGATGGAGTCAGGATCGGTTTTCACCGCCATGCGAACGTCGTCGTAGACGCGCGCCGCCCCCAGCTTGAGCTGGATCGGGATTTCACCGTTGGTTGCTTCACGGATTTCGTTGATCTTCAGTGCCAGATCATCCGGTCCCAGCCAATCAGGGTGACGGGCGGGGGATCGCTGATCGATACCGGCGGGCAGGGAGCGCATTTCGGCGACCTGATCGGTCACTTTCTGGCCCATAAGGTGACCACCGAGGCCAACTTTACAACCCTGACCAATGAAAAACTCGCAAGCATCGGCCAACTGAAGGTGATGGGGGTTAAAGCCATAGCGTGACTGAATGCACTGGTAGAACCATTTGGACGAATAACGGCGTTCGTCCGGGATCATACCGCCTTCACCCGAGCACGTTGCCGTGCCGGCCATGGTTGCACCACGCGCCAGTGCGGTCTTGGCTTCGTACGACAGCGCGCCGAAGCTCATACCGGTGACGTAGATTGGAATGTCCAGTTCAAGCGGGCGCTTGGCGCGCGGGCCAATAACCGTCTTGGTCAGACATTTTTCACGGTAGCCTTCGATCACGAAGCGGGTCAGCGTACCCGGCATGAAGGTCAGGTCATCCCAGTGTGGAATTTTCTTGAACAGCGACATGCCGCGCATACGGTAACGACCCAGTTCCGACTTGATGTGGATGTCATCAATGACAGCCGGTGGGAAGACGAAGCTGTTACCCAGGCGCGTTACATCGCGACCGAGGTCTTTTGTCTTGTTATCAGACATACTGATATTCCTCTTGTCCTAATGTTTCGCCTAGAGCACGATTTTCTTTTCGTGTGGCTCAAGGTTGTCGTAGTTCCAAAGCTGGCGGCCGGCGACGATTTTAGTGAAGTGATCGACACCTTTTTCCGGCAGCATGTCATAAAGGCCCAGCTTGCGGGTCAGCCATGCTTTATCCATGTCGGTCAATTCGCCGGGGACAGCATCCACGCCGAGAGATTGAATTTCGCCACCGACAAAGATGGTGCCGTCGTACATGGAATCGCCGAGGTTCTTGCCAGCATTGCCACAAAACACCATGCGGCCGCGCTGCATCATAAAGCCGGTTAACGCGCCGGTGTCTCCACCGACAAGAATTGTTCCGCCTTTCTGATCGATCCCCGTACGTGAGCCAACGCTGCCTTTGCAGACCAGATCACCGCCACGAATGGCCGCTCCGAACGTGGAACCGGCATTCTTTTCGACGACGACGGTGCCTGCCATCATGTTTTCAGCACATGACCAGCCAACCCGGCCTTTGATACGAACATTGGGACCATCAATCAGGCCGCAACCGAAGTATCCAAGGCTACCTTCGTAGGTGATATTCAGCTTGTTGAGAATACCAACGCCGATGGAGTGCCGTGACCCAGGGTTCTTGACCACAATCGAGCCGTAACCCTCAGCCATCAGTTCACGGATTTTGATATTGGCCTCTGTGGGCTCCATATCCTGCATGTCGATTTCAGTACGCTTGTTGAAATCCACGTCTTCCGCCCATGGATAGGTACAATTCTCCGAGTCATCGGGACTGAAGAACGTTTGCATTTTGCGTCCGCTGAGCTGCTCGTTGTGCAGTCCCATATCATGCGAGCGATCCTCTACGCCTGCCATACCCGTACCTCCTCATCATATGGATCGTATGTATCGATCTCATGTGGAATCATTGCGCGGATTGCCCCTTCTTCGGAAGCCAGAACGACGAGATCGTCGCTTTCGAACAGGACCATAGGCTTTGCAGCCATGGTGTCCTTGGCCATACCGAGGCAGTCTTTCGTTGCAACAACATAAGTGAACACGCCGTCGATCTCTTCAATGGACTGACGCAGTGAATCTTCCAGTGTGTAACCGTCATTCAGCTTGTCGGCGGTATAGACAGCCAGCAGTTCGGAATCACAGTTGGAAAGGAAACGATGCCCCTTGAACTCCATCTGGCGGCGCATGATCCAGTAGTTGGTGATCTGGCCGTTATGGACAACAGAGATGTCGTTGTAGGGATATGCCCAGTAGGGGTGAGCAGAGCGGATATCAACATCCGATTCTGTTGCCATACGGGTGTGACCGAGAGCATGAGTGCCTTGAAAACCCTTCAGGCCATACTGTTCGGCAACCACGGTGGCGTCGCCCAGATCCTTGATGAGCTCAAGGCCACGACCCATGGAAAGAATCTCTGCACCATCGAGTTCCTCGATGTAACGGGTCATTTTTTCCAATGCGGTATCATCACCATCAAAGCTGAAGGTGTACCGGTAAGCATACTCGGTGGCGTCAACCTCCGTGAGGACCCTTGCGTTATGTTCTGCCATACGCACGTTAACGGCGGCCCGGCGTTCCTGAATAATTGCCCGGATGTTCGAGCCTCTACTCAGGTCTTCCTGTTCGGCGACCTTGAAGCGCATAACAAATTCGTTGTTGTTTTCCAACGGGTTGCCATACACGGCAAACCCTGTGGAGTCCGGACCTCGGTGCTTCAGTGATTGAAGCATCGAGGTCATCTCCGACCCGATGTCCGAGGTTTTCCCCCGGTGGATCACTCCGGCAATGCCACACATGCCTGATCTCTCCTCTTGAATGTAACAGGTGGTTGAAATGTCCGGGGACGGGCACACCCGCCCCCGGTTAGTGCATTCGGGAAAAGCCTTACGGCAGGCAGTCCCAGTAGGTATTCAGGTCCCAATCGGTGACCGTTGCCATGAAGGTTTCCCATTCATCGCGTTTGTAGTGCTCAAAGACTCTGTACATGTCGCCGGGCATTGCCGACTTGATGACGTCATCATCAGCAAGACGTTCGAGAGCTTCACCAAGGGACATAGGCAGTTTTGTAACCTGTTTGCCTGCTTCAATCGCTTGATAAATGTTGCGTTCTTCGGCCTCGCCGGGGTCCAATTTATTGGAAACGCCGTCGTCGAATGCCTTCAACAGTGCGGCACCCATCAGATAGGGATTAACCATGGAATCCACAGAGCGGTATTCGAAACGACCCGGTGCGGAAATCCGAAGCGCACAGGTTCGGTTCTGATAACCCCAGTCAGCAAAAACCGGAGCCCAGAAACCCGTGTCCCAAAGGCGGCGATAGGAGTTAACGGTAGAAGAACCCAATGCCGTCAATGCGCCGAGATGCCTCATGGCGCCACCGATGGAATGCAATCCAATGGGGCCAGGTTTGCGTTCGTCGATTTTGGGGTCAGGCATGAAGTGATTTTTGCCGCCCTGACGATACTCGTACACGCCGTCGAGACCAGGCTTGCTCTTGGTATGGGGTGTGTTGACAACTTTGTCCGCGCCTCCCGACCATAGCGAGACGTTGTGGTGACAGCCTGAGGCCGATACGCCCATGAACGGTTTCGACATGAAGCAGGCGATCATGCCCATTTCACGCGCAACCTGTGCGCAAATCTGGCGATAAGTGGTCAGGCGATCTGCGTTGCGCAGAACGTCATCATACATCCAGTTAAGCTCGAGTTGACCGGGGGCATCTTCGTGATCACCTTGAATCATGTCGAGGCCCATGGCTTGAGAGTACTCGATGACTTTCATGAAGGCGGGCCGCAGGCTTTCGAATTGGTCAATGTGATAGCAATTCGGCTTGGAGAAACCGCCGTCCGGCAGTCCATCTTCGCCCTTTTTCAACCACATCATTTCAGGTTCGGTGCCACACCGCATTTCCATGCCATGCTTGGCTTTGAAATCCTGGGCGATACGGCGCAAGTTGCCGCGACAATCGGACGTCAGGGCGCCACCGGGATTCTCGCGCTCTTCACGGTTACGGAACAGGGTACAGAAGACGCGGGCGACGCGCTTGTCCCAAGGTAACTGGACGAATGTTTCAGGGTCGGGGATGCCAACCAGCTCGGATGCTTCCGGGCCATAACCGATGTAGTCACCATGACGATCGGTGAAGAGGTTAGCCGTCGAGCCATAAACCAACTGGAAACCTTTCTTGGAGACAGCTTCCCAATGATCGGCGGGTATACCTTTGCCGACAATGCGACCGGTGACGGAAACAAATTGGAAATAAACGTAGCTAATGCCGAGCTCATCGATTTTCTGACGAACCTGTTTGACGAGTTTGTCGCGACCCGGTGCAGCGACATGTGCCTCCAGGTCTGTGCGCTTGCTTCGCGAACTCGCGGGTTTAGCTTTTTTAGCTGTTGCGGCTTTTGCCATAAGTGTGACCTCCCTTAACTGGCTGGGCTATTCCAGAATTCTGGGCTAGCCCATGAATAATCGACAACCAATATAGAACCAATTGTGTGATTCTGTTTATTTTTAGTGGATTAGGCATTGAACCCGAGTATTCTCGTGGTTTTAAGCACCTAACTACCTTGATACTCTGCGCACAAAATGAAATTATTGCAAAGTGTTTTTTATAATGGTATTAAATTGGTTCATTCAGAGGGAATCCAATGGATCAGCGTGGTTCATATCGTCTAGATACCGGGAGCGGCACGACGGGCAGTTCTGCCAATATTGCCGTGGAGCTGCGTCAGGCGATTATGATGGGTGATCTGGTGTTCGGACAAAAACTTCCGCCCGAGCGATCCCTGGCGGTGCAGTTCGGGGCGTCTCGTAATACGGTGCGCGAAGCCCTGAGGCAGCTTGAGGAGCACAACCTGGTCAGTCGACGGGTTGGCAGCGGCACCTATATCACGTACCGAAATGACAACAACCGCGACGATGCCGCCGATGCGACCAGCCCATTGGAGCTGATCGAGGTGCGGTTTGCGGTTGAGCCGAAGATGACCAGGTTAGCCGTCCAGAATGCAGGAGCCCGGGACCTTGAGCGCCTGGAAGAGGCCTTGGTTCGACTCGAGAATGTTGGTGATGATCCGAAAGCATTTTCCCGCGCGGATGAGGCGTTCCACCTGTGTCTGGCCGAGTGTTCGCGCAATCCGATGATGGTGTGGCTTTATAGACAGGTTAACGAGGTCCGCGGTAACACGCTGTGGTTCGATGCCCGCGAGAAAATCCTGACGCCGGAACGAATCGCCGAATACAACGGCGAGCACCGGATGCTTTACGAAGCCATCCGGCTCCGGGAAATGGAAAAAGCCATCGCTTTAATCAACGATCATCTGGGTGATGCACGTGCCGATCTGATGGGCGTTGGCGGCGGCATTTAAAGCACCTGTGACCAAATTCTTTGATGTGAAATCGCTCGGCAAGCCGCCACTTGCCCTTCCTTACTATGCACAATAAGGTGTTTTAACCGAACGATGGGTATCGTCGAACGAATAACTAAGGGGGGTAATGCAGCAGTGCGCGATACGAAAATGGACCTGCAAGATCCCCACGACCTCGCTGGCGATCGCGACAATCAACTCGAAGTAGCCATTGGCGGAGAGGTGCGGCAGTTTCGCCGTCAGCAGGACATGACGGTTGCTGAACTTGCCAAAAGTGCTGGCGTCTCGACCGGCATGTTGTCGAAGATCGAAAACGGTATCACTTCACCCTCACTCAGTACCCTGCAAGCTCTTTCGAGGGCGTTGCAAGTGCCTGTTACGGCCTTCTTCCGTCGGTTCGAGGAAGCGCGCGAAGCAACTTTCGTAAGGGCAGGCGAGGGGTTGAAGATCGAGCGTCGCGGCACGCGCGCGGGGCACCAGTACGAATTGCTCGGCCACAGCGCCAGCAAAAACGTGGCGTCAGAGCCCTACCTGATAACCCTGACCGAACAGTCAGATGTATTTCCGCTGTTCCAGCATGGCGGGGTCGAATTCCTGTATATGATTGAGGGTGAGGTCAGCTACCGGCACGGTGAAAACACCTACGAGCTGACACCCGGCGATTCGCTTTTTTTCGACGCGGATGTTCCCCATGGCCCGGATGCACTGATCCAATTACCGATCAAGTTCTTGTCTGTAATATCGTATCAGCGTACAGAAGAAAGCTAGGTTTGCGCCAAACCCCCGGCACGGGAATGTTGGCATTAAATTGATCGTAACGATGATAACGGATGATCGGGCATTTTCATGTCAGTCAACATCGTTTACTGGGATTGATTTTATTTTTGACCTCTTGTAGAGTCCCCACATCATTAATTCACCATCATTGATATGAAGGGTGGCAGTCATGTGTGGCATTGCTGGAATTCTATTTAAAGGCGATCACCGGAACCTGACAACCGGGCAGGCATTGATCAATATGCTTGATGGGTGTCAGCACCGTGGCCCGGACTCAACGGGGTTCGCGCTTTATCGTGAAAACAATGATGACGAGCTTCGTCTTCGTTTTCTGGTTGGGCACGGTGCGGAGGCTGAACAGGCCGTCAAAAACATTAAATCCAAACTGAATGAGTATGGCGCCGCGGTCATCAGTGAAGAGCCCATCGGGGCCACTTACTGTTTTGTCGTCCGTTATGATGGCGACGTGCAGAAGTTTTCCTATGCGATGGAGAACGTCGCGAAGCTGGTTTCTATCGGCGAAAGCCTTGATATCATTAAGGATATCGGTGGCGCGCATGAGGTGGATGATATTTATGACGTTCACTCCTTTAATGGTACTCATGGTATTGGGCATGTTCGCCTTGCCACCGAATCGGATGTGAAGCCGGAAGCGGCCCACCCGTTCTGGGCAACAGGGTTCGCCGACGTCGCGATTGTTCACAATGGTCAGATCACGAATTACTGGAAGATGCGTCGTCGACTCGAGAAGCGCGGCTTCGAATTCCATACGGACAACGATAGTGAATTGGTCGCTGTTTACCTTGCTGAAAAGCTGAAGCAGGGGGCTTCCCTCAGCGAAGCGCTGAAAGGGTCCATCGATGATCTGGACGGCACCTTCTCGTTCCTCGTCTCAACCAAGGACGAAATCGGTTACGCCAAAGACAGGTTGGCTGCCAAGCCCATGGTCAAGTTCGAGGACAAAGACATCATTGCCATCGCATCGGAAGAGGTTTCTTTGAATAAGCTCTTTCCGGGTATGGCGCTCAACACCATGGAACCTCCTCCAGGGACATACGAAACATGGCACAGATAGATCTTGGCGTAATCTCCGTTACCGAAGCTAACAAGCTGATCAGACAGCATGGCGAAGCAGGGGAGAGCATAGATATTGTGAACCCCGATGCACGCCATCACATTGGCGTCGGGCTCACTCACCCTGTCACCGTACGGGTCCGTGGTTCTGCCGGGTATTTTTGCGCGGGACTGACGGATGGCCCTAACTTCGTGGTCGACAACAACGTCGGCTGGGGGCTGGCCGATAACATGTTGGGTGGGTCGGTCGTCGTGCACGGCAATGCGGGCGCTATCGCCGGTGTTGCCATTCGTGGTGCGGAGGTTGTCGTCCATGGGAACATGGGATCACGTGCAGGTCAGGTCATGAAAGAAGGTACGTTGTGCTGTCGTGGCAACGCCAACTTCATGGCGGGGTACATGATGTACGGCGGTCGGATCATCATTCTGGGCGATTCGGGCGACAAGGTCGGCGAAGATTTGACAGGTGGTTCCGTCTATGTTGCGGGAAAAGTCCAGTCTCTGGGGTCGGATGCGGAAGTAACGGACCTGCCGACTGAAGAAGTCGATAGCATTATGGAATTCCTTGATCGCTATGAAATCCCCTTCAAGGGCACGTTTCAGAAAATTCAAAATTCGGGCAAGGGCTTGCGCTACTCCAAGATTGAACCTCGGGTCCGGAATATCCCATTCTACACTTTCTCAGGCGAGTCCGATTACTGGAACCAGAAAGTACAGGAAGACATCCACGTCAAAGCGCAGATCGGCCGCTACCGCATTCGCGGATACGGCGCAGCGCGCCCACTGCCCCATCTGGGCGATATCGCGTTCCGCAAAGACTTGAGCTCGGCCGGTGCGGACGCGGGTGTTCTGGACCGGGTGAACCTTGCGACGGAGATCGGTGGAAAGAACGGTGCCGAAGCCCTGAAGCTTTCCATGCCTTTGTTGATTGCGCCGATGAGTTACGGCGCGCTATCCAAATCCACTAAGGTCGCCCTTGCCACAGCATCCCGGCTTTCGGGTATTGCTGAAAACACCGGCGAAGGCGGTATGTCCGATGAACAGCGAGCAGAAGCAGATCAGCTTGTTTACCAGTGCCTGTCCGGACGTCTTGGCTGGAATATCCATGATATGCAGCGCGCCAATGGGTTGGAGATTTATATCTCCCAGGGGGCAAAACCGGGTTTGGGTGGCCAGTTGATGGCCAAGAAAGTCACCAAGGAAATCGCCCGAATTCGGGGCATTCCGGAAGGAATCGATTTGCGCTCGCCGTCACGCCATCCGGATGTTCTGGGTGCGGATGATCTGGTGATTAAGGTCGAGGAATTCCGCGAAGCGACCGGGTACACAATCCCTGTCTCCGTGAAACTTGGTGCAGGTCGCGTCCGCGATGACATCAAGATCGCCATGAAGGATGGTTTCGATTACGTGCAGCTGGATGGCCTTCAGGGCTCTACCGGCGCGGCAGGCAATGAAGTGCTGGAATATGTCGGCATCCCGACAATTTCGGCAATTCAGGAAGCACTCGATGCGTTGGCCGAGATCGATTGTACCGGCGAGTTGCAGATCATCCTCATGGGAGGGGTCAAAGACGGCGTGGACGCAGCAAAAGCCATTGCTCTCGGTGCTGACGCGGTTGCGGTTGGTACCGGGGCGATCATTGCGGGCGGTTGTATCGCCTGTATGCAGTGCCACGTGGGAAGCTGCGTGGTCGGGATTGCGACGCAGGATCCTGAACATGAAAAACGCTACAACACCCCCGTCGAAGCTCGAAATATGCATCGGTACTTCGAAAGCATTCGCTGGCAGATGGCGGCCATTGCCGATGCGCATGGCTACACGGATGTCCACCAGTTGGGCCGTGGAGACCTGGTCGCGCTAACGCGGGAAGTAGCAGAAATCACCGGATTGCCTTATGAGCCCGGCTACCGTAACACCCAGCCCGTTGCGGCAGAGTAAGGAGTCTATCGATGACATCGGACGTCTATAATATTGATCGTATTGATCCCGGCGCTGCCCCGGAAGGTGCCAAGGACGATGTTGCCCTGCCGCACTATGTTCCCGCGCCGTGTCAGGTAGCGTGCCCGGTTGGAACCGATGCACCGTCCTATATCGGGTATATCTGGGAAGGGAAGATCGAAGAAGCCTACGAAGCGATTACCGCAACCAACCCGTTCAGCTCTATTTGCGGCCGCGTTTGCGATGCGCCGTGCGAGCCTGCCTGCCGCCGTGCGGACAGTGACGGCGCCATCGGTATTCGTAACCTGAAACGCTATGTGATGGACAAGCTGGGTAAGGACTTTCGTCTTCCGGTCAGTGAAGTTACGCAAAAGGAAACCGTTGGCATCGTCGGCGGTGGCCCAGCCGGCCTGACAGCGGCGCAAGATTTGGCCGAAGCAGGATACGAGGTCCATGTCTATGAAATGACCGACCGTTTGGGCGGTATGATGACATGGGGTATTCCCGCTTTCCGTCTGCCCGCCGGGATTATTGAAGAAGATATCGACCGCATGATGTCCCATTGCCCGGGTATCAAGGTTCACCTTAATACACCTCTTGGTGACGAAGGCGTTACCCTTGATGAGTTGAAGCAGCGTCACTCTGCGGTGCTGCTTACGATCGGGGCGTGGTGGGGGAAGTCCATGAAAGTCGACGGCGACGATGATGCGCGCGTTGTCGATGGTGTTGGCTACCTGCGACGGATTAACAATGGTGAGCGGCCGGATACACCAGAAGTCGTAACCGTTATCGGTGGCGGTGACGTGGCGATGGATGCCTGCCGTGCCGCCAAACGGATGCCTGGCTGCAAGGAGGTGAAGGTCATTTACCGCCGCAGCGCAGAGGAAATTCCAGCCCGTAAGGATGAACTGGAAGGCGCGTTGAAGGAGAACATTGAGTTCATCTACAACGAACAACCGGTGGCCATGGTTCCCGATGGCGACACTATCAAGTTGCGTTGTGTCCGGACCGAAATGGGTGAGCCTGACGAAGACGGTCGCCGCCGCCCCATTAACGTGGAAGGCAGCGAACACGATATTGATTGTGGCATGGTGATTATGGCTGTTGGCCAACAATCGGAAAGCGAGCATCTGGAATCCCGGGGATTGATGGACTGGGACCGGGTTAAAACCGACTGGGCAACCATGCGAACGGATGATCCCCAGGTTTTTGCAGCGGGTGATGGCGCCTTTGGCGGCTCAACCATCGTTATGGCCATGCAGCACGGCCACCGTGCGTCCTATTATGTTCGGGCATTTTTGCAGGGTCACGAAAACCCCGTGCCCTATCGGACACCCTTTCGCACGCGGGACGTGCCTGTCTCTCAGGACCCGGAATGGGAGTTGTTCCATCGTCAGGAACAGGCGTTCCACGGTCTGGGTGAAGATCCGGTTTCCTTCCCGGAAATCGAAGATACATATGATGAACTGAGTGCACGCAAGGAAGCTGCACGCTGCTACCGTTGTGATGTGGAAACCGGCGCGTCCGATTACACGGTTCATGGCCGCGAAGACATTTTCGTTATGGCGCGTACAGCACCTGCCGACGAACGGACGCAACGTGCGATGTTGCACAAACGACTGTTGCCACGTGAAAATCCCTATCCTGAAGGTGGAAGGCCCAGCTTTGATGATCTGGTATTCCTTCCCGCCAATCTATCCCGGCTCGTGATTGATCCTTACCGGGATGCCTGTAACGTGAGCACGGATATCGCAGGCAAATTGACCACAGCATCGCCATCGCTGATTACCGGTTTCGATGACGCCCCGGATCAGGTGCGCGAGGATGTGGGGGCCGGCATAGCGGATCATGGCGGAGCCTATCTGGGGCGGCGGTCACTGCCGGGTGTCGAGAAGTGGTTGCAGCTTGTCGATGGCACGGCCGACATGGATGCCGAGGCGACAGGTTATATTCTATTGAATGCCAATGGTGACTATGTGGCACTGAAGACCGCCAGCAATGACAAATTGTGCGGCGTGGTGCTTACCCACGATGGGTTGCAGGAAAACCTTTCCAAGGCGCTGGACGCCGAACTGGATGTGGTGCTGCTTGACGGTACCGGTGGTGCCGGAGAAGCGTGGAGCGAATTGCATGCACATTGTGATCTGGAACTGATGCGGGACACTGTCCAGTACTTGCGTAGCATCAATCGGGAAGAAGATGTCGAGCCCCTGTATTTTGGCGGGGTTCGGTCCGGCACTGACATCGCGAAAGCGATCTCTCTCGGGAGTCGGGCAGGTGTGCTCGGTATTTCGGCGGCGATGGCGGCTGGCGGAACTGTGGAGAACGGCGAGATCTCGTTCTATTCGGACTACAGCCGCGAGGATCGCCGGGAAGGGGTCTCGAATATTCTGAAAGCATGTGCGGGCGAGGCATCCATTATGGCTCGGTGCACGGGTAAGACAGATGTCCATAATCTGGAGCCGGAAGATCTGCGTTCGGTTACCATTTCGACGGCACGTGCGACACGAATCCCGCTTGCCGGAACCAATCGACTTCTGGAAGCAGCTGAATAAGCTTTCAACGAGCAGAACATGGATTAAAGGGCGGCCTCAGGCCGCCCTTTAATCCAACAGAACTTCTACCGATAACCTAAAATACGGAAATTCATGCCCGGCGTTCAGGTCTCGCTGGGAAATTTCTGCCGGTTTACTTGTCTTCGTCGTCCCGTTTATCGGTTGAAGGTGAAGACGG
>Ga0316204_10009038_pt1 | contig 13509 bp, 12 predicted proteins | sample 6monrhotite_MG_2_FD_205661 | JGI IMG/M metagenome (GOLD analysis project Ga0316204, IMG submission 205661) | Microbial mat bacterial communities from mineral coupon in-situ incubated in ocean water Damariscotta River, Maine, United States -... | ecosystem: Environmental > Aquatic > Marine >... | reverse complement strand
GGGACCAGGCGGGCAGGGGCCAGATGGGCCATATCCTGCGCCATGGTGCCCGCGTAGAGCCCCACCAGATGGATGTTATGCGGGATTGCAAATTTTTCGAGCATGAGCCAGCCGCGCAACGACCAACTGGAATACATGCGATCACCAATATAAAGTTCATAAGCCATGGCAGTAGCTTAGCAACGCAGGGTATATTCTCAAATCGAATATTTGTGAGGGAATGCATCACAAAAGTTGATGGATTTTGACCTTAGATAAGCTGGTTGAGCGCACCGCTGCGCCAGCCCTCTGGTCCATAGAACAGCTCACTAACCGACAGGTTGTCAATACGGTGCGAGAAAGCCGCCTCTGCGCTGAGGCCCGCTGCCCGCTGAATCTGCGTCAGGATCTGGCCAAAATGGCCGACCACCACCAGATCACGCCCGGCATGGGTGGCGAGCAGGCTGTCAATGGCATCGTTGACCCGGGCGCAGACTTCATTCCAGCTTTCCCCTCCGGGTGGGGAGGTGTCGCCGGGGGTCTCCCAATAGGCCCGAATGCGGCTGGGGTCTTCGGTGTCGATCTCTTTCCAGCTGCGCAGCTCCCAGTCGCCAAAATGGATTTCGCGCAGGGCTGGCATATGGGGCAGGCGCTGGCGGTTGCCTTGCACTGCCGTTGCGGTCTCAACCGCGCGGATCAGATCTGAGGACACCACCAGAGCCTCGGGCGGTAATGCCGCTTCAAGCCGCGACAGGGCAGCAGTATCCGAAAGATCTGCGGGCAGATCAGACCAGCCAACCATGGTTTTGGCATGGGTGGGACCATGGCGGACAAGAAACAGGCGCGATGTCATAGCTGACCTTTCAAAACCAGTGGCAGCCCAGCGGTGACCTGCACCACCGCATCGGCGCGCGCCGCCAGCGCAATGTTGAGCCGCCCCTGAGCCTCGCGGAACCGACGCGCCAGGGCATTTTCCGGCACAATGCCAAGACCAACCTCATTTGAGACAATCACCAGCTCTGCCGGGCAGGCCTCGATGGCCTCTAACAGGTTGGCCTGGGCCGCTGCCAGATCGTGTTCGGCCAACAGGTGGTTGGTCAGCCACATGGTGGCGCAGTCCAGCAGGCAGATGTGATCCTGGGGCAGCTGATGCAACAGCTTGGCGGCTTCCAGAGGTTCCTCATAGGTGGTCCAATCGCTGCCGCGTTGTCGTAAATGGGCCGCGACCTTGGCTTGCATCTCATCATCAAACACTTGTGATGTAGCAATGTAAGATTTTGGTTTTGCTGATTTAAAACACAAATCCTCGGAGAATTTCGACTTTCCCGACGCGGCGCCGCCCAGAATGAATGTGACAGGTGCAGACAAGTTCTTTACCCTTGGACAGTAACGGTTTCGCTTTTGTGCGTACCTGCTGGAGGCGCCCAAAACAAGGGGCAGACAGCATCCGTGCCGCTGCGCTGGCCTGCCAGTTTGCGCGATAGCCACTCTGCACGGCAGGCAGGGGTCTGACGACTGACCTGAGACGCAGATTTTCGAGGCTGTACCGTGGCATTGCGCTGCGCAGATACCGATCCTAGGCCATATCTGAGGCCAACCCAGTGCCGCGCCTTAATCTGCCGCTTTTCAAGACGATCTGAACCCGGAGGGAACAATGACGCTTGACCATATCACCGTAAACCCATTGCCCAAAAAGGCGATGAAAGCAGAGCTGCTGGATGCAGAAACAGAGAAACGGCTGGCGCATGCCTGGCGTGATGACGGCGACGTTGAGGCGCTGCATCGGTTGATCAATGCCTATATGCGGCTGGCCATTTCGATGGCGGTGAAATTCAAACGCTACGGCGCGCCGATGAATGACCTGATACAGGAGGCTGGCCTGGGCCTGATGAAGGCCGCGGATAAGTTCGACCCGGATCGTGGCGTGCGGTTTTCGACCTATGCGGTCTGGTGGATCAAGGCCTCGGTGCAGGACTGTGTAATGCGCAACTGGTCGTTGGTGCGCACGGGGTCCACTTCGTCGCAGAAATCACTGTTCTTCAACCAGCGTCGGGTGCAGGCCCAGCTCGAACGACAGGCCGACACGCAGGGGGTGCGGCTGGACAAACATCAGCTACATCAGCAAATCGCCTCTGAAATCGGGGTGCCGGTCCGGGATGTTGAAATGATGGATGGCCGTTTGTCGGGCAATGATTTTTCGCTCAATGCGGTGCAGTCGAGCGAGCCTGACGGGCGCGAATGGATCGAGATCCTCGAGGATGACGGCGCTCAGGCTGCAGAGCTGGTCGAGAGGCGCCATGATCGTCGCAAGTTGCGCGGCTGGTTGGTGCAGGCGATGCAGAGCTTGACCGGCCGTGAACAGCGGATCGTGATGGCGCGTAAACTACGCAGCCCGCCGCGCACGCTCGAGGACCTTGGGCGCGAGCTGAGCCTGTCCAAAGAGAGGGTGCGTCAGCTGGAGGCGGCGGCCTTTGTCAAAATGAGAAAAACGCTTGATCGCCGCTCAGGGGAAGTGCGAAACCTGCTTTTATGAATAGGCATGGTTGTTTTGTCGGATACATCCGAGGTCGCATGGCCGCCTTGGTCGCTGCCGTTGTGACAGGCCGGACTGTAAGTGTCCGGACTGTAATTAGGCGGGATGTGATATTACGGGCCGCGATCAGAAAACCTGTGCGGATCAGCGCTGCAGCGGTTCTGACAATTGGTCTCGCCACAGGTCTCGCGACCGGTATTGGTCTGACATCAGCTGCTCGGGCTGAGGCGACGGCGCCTGGGCTTCAGGCGCAGAGATTGGCCCAAACGGTGGCCCAGACAGTGGCTCAGACGGTGGCGCAGGTCGCTGATGTTCTGGCCGGGGCGGATGTCATCATTCTGGGCGAGGTGCATGACAACAAAAGGCATCATCAGGTGCAGGCCGAATTGGTCGCAGCACTACAGCCCAGAGGCGTAGTCTGGGAGATGATCACTCAGGAACAGGCCGAGGCGCTGACACCGCAGATCCTGCAAAACCCAGCAGAGACTGCCCGGGTGTTGGACTGGAAGGCTTCAGGCTGGCCTGATTTTACCCTCTATGCACCGGTGTTCAAGCGGGCGGCGCGGGCGATGCAGTTCGGCGCCTTGGTTCCGCGCGCGCAATCCAAGGAGGCCCTGCAGCTTGGGGTCGCCAACCATTTTGGCGCGCAGGCGCAGCAGTTTGGGCTGGATCAGCCATTGCCCGTTGCAGAGCAGGCCATGCGAGAAGCGGAGCAGATGGCAAATCATTGCAATGCCTTGCCGGACCATGTCCTGCCGATGCTGGTGGATGTGCAGCGGCTGCGGGACGCCAGTCTTGCTGCCGCGGCAAAACGGGCGCTGGAGCAGACCGGCGACCCTGTGGTGGTGATCACTGGCAATGGTCATGCGCGGCTGGATCGCGGCCTCGCGGTCTATCTGCAACGCGCGCTCCCTGGTGTGGTGATCCGGGCCTTGGGTCAGATGGAAGAGGGGGCAATCCAGGGGCAATTTGATGTGGTGCTGTCGGCGCCGACGGTGCAGCGTCCCGATCCCTGCCTGGGTTTTTCCAAATCCGATTAAGACATCTGTCGCGCCGCTGAATGTGGGCCGCCGCCGCGCGGCAAAAGCATTTCACTCTTTGTCCTGCAACGGCTAGGGTTGCCGCGGGCTTGTGACCAAGTCCGGTTAACAAAGGGCAGTTGAGATGCTGGCAGGAAAGAAAATTCTTCTGATCATTGGCGGCGGCATCGCGGCCTATAAATCACTGGAGCTGATCCGGCGCCTGCAGGATCAGGGTGCCAGCGTCACACCGGTTTTGACCCGCGCAGGTGAAGAATTTGTCACGCCCTTGTCGGTCTCCGCCCTGGCCGGGACCGCTGTACACCGGGATCTGTTTGACCTGACGGCTGAGGCCGAAATGGGCCATATTCAGCTGTCGCGCAGCGCGGATCTGGTGGTGGTCGCTCCTGCCACTGCGGATCTGATGGCAAAAATGGCGCATGGGCTGGCCAATGATCTGGCCTCCACCCTGCTCTTGGCGACGGACACTAAGGTTCTGCTGGCGCCTGCGATGAATGTGCGCATGTGGGACCATGCGGCAACCCAGCGTAATATCAAAACCCTGCGCGGCGACGGGGTGCAATTTGTCGGCCCCAATGAGGGCGGCATGGCCTGTGGTGAGTTTGGCCCAGGCCGGCTGGCGGAACCGGATGAAATCGTGGCTGCCATCACGGCGCAGCTGGGGGCGAATGCACCGCAGGGCAGCCTGGCCGGGCGTCGCATCCTGGTGACCTCTGGCCCGACCCATGAACCCATTGATCCGGTGCGCTATATCGCCAATCGTTCCTCCGGGGCGCAGGGGACAGCGCTGGCCCGTGCTCTGCGCGATCAAGGCGCGGAAGTGGTGTTTATCACGGGCCCTGCAGAGATCCGGCCCCCCGAAGGGGTGGAGGTCGTGGCGGTGCAAAGCGCGCTTGAGATGGAGGCCGCAGTGCAGGCGGCCTTGCCGGTGGATGCAGGGGTCTTTGCGGCGGCTGTTGCTGACTGGCGCGTCGCCAGCGCCTCGGACCGCAAGCTGAAGAAATCAAAGGACGGGCTGCCGGTGCTGGAGTTCGCCGAGAACCCGGATATCCTAAAAACGGTGTCGCGGATGGCGCAGCGGCGGCCACCGCTGGTGGTTGGCTTTGCTGCCGAGACCAATGATGTGGTGGAAAACGCCACCGCCAAGCGCCTGCGCAAGGGCTGTGACTGGATCGTCGCCAATGACGTCTCGCCCGCTACGGGTATCATGGGCGGGGATGAGAACGCGGTGATCCTGATTTCCGACCAGGGCGCCGAGGAATGGCCGCGCATGGGCAAGGCAGAGGTTGCCACCCGGCTGGCCGCCCGTATTGCCACAACGCTCAACAGCAAAAGCTGACGCCCGTGAAGATTAAGCCCAGAAAGTCCGTGCCGCGTTGCATGGCCCCTTTTGTTGTTACAGAACCCAAATCAATGAGGCCCCTATGGTTGAGATCAAAATAGCCCATGATGCGGGCGCAGATCAGAGCCTGCCCCTGCCCGCCTATGAAACTGCCGGAGCTGCCGGGGCGGACCTGCGGGCCAATCTGCCAGATCGCGCCAGCCTGACTCTGGCGCCGGGTGCGCGTGCTTTGGTCCCCACAGGGCTGCGGCTGGAGATCCCTCAGGGCTATGAGGTGCAGATCCGCCCGCGATCAGGCTTGGCGCTGAAACATGGGATTACCCTGCCAAACAGCCCCGGCACCATCGACAGCGACTATCGCGGCCCGCTGGGGGTGATCGTGATGAACGCCGGAGAGGCAGATTTTACCATCGCCCACGGGGATCGCATCGCGCAGATGGTGCTGGCTCCGGTGGTGCAGGCGCGGTTCACCCTGGTTGATACCCTGTCCGGGTCTGAACGCGGCAGCGGTGGCTTTGGCTCCACCGGGAGAGGCTGATGCTGCGCATTCTGGCTCTGGCTGCGTTCATCTGGTGGGGCGGCGCCTATCTGGGCTGGAGCCGCGCCATGCGGGCTTGCCTGCTCTCGGTGTTGTTTGCCGCTGTGCTGCTGCTGCAGTTGACCCTCCCCGAGGGCCATAATTTGCGCACGGCAACAGGAGGTTCGCCGAAACCCTGGCTCATCCTTGGTGGTTTTGGCCTCTTGGCGGCGGGCTATGGCTGGATTATCTCTCAGCTCAAGACCCGCGCCCATGCAGAAGGCAGCCCCATGTCACAGCCTCCCTCCCTGTTTTCCGACACCGAGCTGAACCGCTATGCCCGCCATATCGTGCTGCGTGAGCTGGGCGGACCGGGCCAAAAGAAGCTGAAACAGGCCAGGGTGCTGGTGATAGGTGCCGGCGGGCTTGGGGCGCCTGCCCTGCAATATCTGGCGGCGGCCGGCGTTGGCACCATTGGGGTGATCGACGATGACGAGGTGGAAAACGCCAACCTGCAGCGTCAGGTGATCCACCGGGATCAGGATATCGGTATGCCCAAGGTTTTTTCAGCCGAGGCGGCGATGCGGGCGCAAAACCCCTATGTCGAGGTGCGCCCCTTTCATCGCAGGCTGACCGCGGATATTGCCGCGGATCTGTTTGCCGATTTTGATCTGATCCTGGATGGAACCGATAATTTTGAGACCCGCTATCTGGTGAACGAAACCGCGGTGAAACTCGGCAAGCCGCTCATTTCCGGTGCATTGTCGCAGTGGGAAGGCCAGCTGAGCCTGTTTCACCCCAAATCAGGCGGCCCCTGCTATCAATGTATCTTCCCCGAAGCCCCGGCCGAAGGGCTGGCGCCCTCCTGTGCGCAGGCCGGGGTGATCGGCCCGCTGCCGGGGGTTGTTGGCGCAATGATGGCGGTGGAGGCGATCAAGGCGTTGACCGGCGCGGGCGCTACTTTGCAGGGTGAAATGTTAATCTATGATGGGCTTTATGGCGAAAGCCGCAAGATCCGCCTGTCGCCCCGCCAGGATTGTCCGGTGTGCGGCAGCGATAGATAAGACGAAAGCATCCCTGCATTTGAACGAAGCCTTTTTCATTACCGCCCTCTGCGGTGCCCTATTTGGCGGCACGCCTGAAGCCGTGCATGATTTCACCTATCCCGGTGGCGCCGCCTCAATCCGGATAGATTGCGAGAATGACCGCCGGGTGGTTGAGTTCGGCTTGGATAAGCGCAGCAGCCTGGACAGTATTCAGCAGGCCCTGTTTGCCGCCGAGGTGACCGGCAAGGAGGCGGTGGTGGTGCTGATCGACACCGATGGGCGCATGGGTCGGTTTGAATGGCGCATCGCGCGCGCAGCCAATATTGCGGGGGTGCCGATCCGCATTCTGTCGGCCACTCTGGTCGACAGTCCTGAGGTGGGCGGCTAGATTTACCCTGTTCATGTGGCTGGCTCGGCCCATTTGATTTTGCAGACCGCTTGGGACCTTGATTGCAGCCGCCCAAGTTTGCCGCTAGCGTCGCGATCAAAGGAGTTTTGACATGTCCAACCCCCTCTTGGTCCCCTGGGACACCGCTTTTGAAATTGCCCCCTTTGATCAGATTACCGACGCGGATTTTGCGCCCGCGTTGGATCAGGCTTTGGCGCAGCATCAGGCCTGGATCAAGGAAATCGCAGAGAACCCAGAGCCGGCCACATTTGCCAATGTGATCGAGGCTTTGGAGACGCCGGTGCAGGCGCTGGAGCAGGTTCTGTCAGTTTTTTACACCGTGGCGGGCGCGGACAGCAATCCAGAGCGGCAGGCGCTGCAGCGGCAGTTCTCTCCTAAACTGGCCGCGCATTTTTCGTCCATTACGGCAAACAAGGCGCTGTATGCGCGCATCAAGCAGGTTTGGGATCAGCGCGACAGTCTGGATCTCAGCGCTGAGCAGCAGCGGGTTTTGATGCTGACCCATCGTGGCTTTTTGCGCGGCGGCGCGGCGCTGGAAGGCGCGGCTGACACCCGCATGCAGGAGATCAAGGGGCGGCTGGCCACCTTGGGCACCGAGTTCACTCAGAACCTTTTGGCGGATGAGCGCGACTGGTACATGGAACTGGGCGAAGAGGACCTTGAGGGTTTGCCGGATTTTGTGGTGGATGCCGCACGTGCCGCCGGACAGGAGAAAGAGGCCGCTGGCCCCGTTGTGACCCTGTCGCGCTCGATCATTACGCCATTTCTGCAGTTTTCACCCCGCCGAGATCTGCGGCAAAAGGCCTTTGCAGCCTTCACAGCGCGCGGCGCCAACGGGGGGGAGACAGATAACCGCGCCATCGCCGCCGAGATCCTTTCCTTGCGTGCCGAACGGGCGGCGCTACTGGGCTATGACAGCTTTGCTGACTACAAGCTGGAAACCGAAATGGCCAAAACCCCGGACGCGGTGCGGGGCCTGTTGATGGATGTTTGGCAGCCTGCCGTGGCGCGGGCAAATGCGGATGCGGAAATTCTGGCGCAGATGATGCATGAGGATGGTATCAACGGTGACCTGGAGCCCTGGGACTGGCGTTACTACGCCGAGAAGCGGCGCAAGGTGGAGCATGATTTGGATGAGGCGGAACTAAAGCCCTATCTGCAACTGGACCGGATGATCGAGGCCAGCTTTGCCTGCGCCAACCGGTTGTTTGGGTTGGAGTTCACCCCGCTGGATGTGCCGCTTTATCATGCGGATTGCCGCGCCTGGGAGGTCACCCGCGATGGCAAACACCTGGCGGTGTTTATTGGCGACTATTTTGCCCGTGGCTCCAAACGCTCTGGGGCCTGGTGTTCTGCCATGCGCGCCCAGGCTCATTTCCCCAAAGCAACCAGCCCGATCGTGATCAATGTCTGCAACTTTGCCAAGGCTGAGCCGGCATTGTTGTCCTGGGATGACGCCCGCACCCTGTTCCATGAATTTGGCCATGCGCTGCATCAAATGTTGTCGAATGTGCGCTACGAGAGCATTTCCGGCACCTCGGTGGCCCGTGATTTTGTCGAGCTGCCCAGCCAGCTTTATGAACATTGGCTGGAAGTGCCCGAGGTCTTGCGTGAATTTGCCACCCATGCCGAGACCGGCGAAGCCATGCCACCTGAGTTGCTGAACAAGGTTCTGGGGGCCTCGACCTATGATATGGGATTCCAGACGGTTGAATATGTTGCCTCGGCTCTGGTTGATCTGGCTTTTCACGAAGGCGCGGCGCCTGAGGATGTGATGGCAAAACAAGCGGAGGTTCTGGCAGAAATTGGCATGCCCCCTGCGATCAAAATGCGCCATGCGACCCCCCAGTTTGCCCATGTCTTTTCTGGCGATGGCTATTCTTCGGGGTATTACAGCTACATGTGGTCCGAGGTCATGGACGCAGATGCCTTTGCTGCCTTTGAAGAGGCTGGCGGTGCCTTTGATCCCGAGCGCGCCCGGGCGTTGGAGACTCATATCCTCTCTACTGGTGGATCGGTGGATCCGGTGGAGTTGTACACCGCGTTTCGCGGGCGCCTGCCTGGGGTGGAGGCCCTGCTGAAAGGGCGCGGGCTGGTCGACGCGTAAGGGCAGGAGCGAGCCGGGGCAGGGGGCGCTGCCCCCGGTCTGCGACCTCCCCCGAGGTATTTTCTGTAAGATGAATTGGGGGAGGGGGTTGCCGTTGCCCGTGTTGGTAGCGGGTGTTTGCCGCTTGAGTGGATCAGTAGCCGAGCTGACGATTGACCTGGTTGAGAAAGGGGAGGCTGCTTTCGCCGCGCTGGATGTTTTTGGCAATCATCTGTGCAGCTGTCAGCGGCCGCGTTTCTGCGGCGATATGGGGCGTAACCGTGATGCGTGGGTGAGGCCAGAAGGGGTGGTCCATGGGGAGGGGCTCCTGACGGAAGACATCCAGGGTGGCATGGGCGATCTGTCCACTGTCCAGGGCTGCCAGTAGGGCTGCGTCGTCGATCAGGGGGCCGCGGCCGGGATTGATGATGCGTGCGCCTTTGGGCAGCATGGCAAGGGTTTCTGCATTGAGCGTGTTTTCTGTTGCAGCGGTTTCTGGCAGCAGCAGTATGAGGATCTGCGCCTGTTGCAGGGCGTTTTGAAAGCCTTCATCGCCATGTTCACAGGTGATCCCGGCGATAGATTTGGCGGAGCGTGACCAGCCGGTGACTGGAAAGCCGAGCTGGGCCAGGGTCGTGGCGCAGGCGGTTCCGAGGGCGCCGAGACCAAGCAGGGTGATCGGGCGCTCCTGGGCCAGGGGCGGCACCACCGGGTCCCAGCGGTCCTGGGTATTGAGGCTGCGATCTAGATCCAGGTGATAGCGCAGCACATGGCCTGTGACCCATTCCGCCATTCCGGCGGTCAGACCGGGGTCAACCATGCGGCACAGCGGCTGGGTAAGGGTTGTGTTGCCGGTGATTTTCTCCACCCCGGCCCAGAGGCTGAGCACAGCCTTGCAGGCGGTATAGCTGGTAAAATCCTGCAGGTCAGAATTGGGCGCATAGATCACATAGTCCACCTCTGCTGCCGGGTGATCCTGGCGTAGATCCACCTGCAGCCCGGCCTGGGAAAAGGCAGCTTTCAGGGGGGGCTGGTAGCTTTTCCAGCGTTCGGGGCGGGCGGCAAACTGAACCTTGATCATGTGGCAAATACTCCGGTCATGTCCTTGAAGCCCTTGATTTCAACTGGATTGCCGGCTGGGTCATGGAAAAACATGGTGCTTTGCTCGCCCGGCTCGCCAGCAAACCGTGTCACTGGCGCCAGGGTGAAGTCAAGCCGAGCTGCGGTCAGCTGGTCCGCCAGGGCCTGCCAGTCTTTCTGCGGCAGGATCACCCCAAGGTGGGGCATGGGGACCATGTGGTCACCGACTTTTCCGGTCTTGCTGGTGGCAAAGACCGGACCGAGATGCAGGGAGATCTGGTGACCAAAGAAGTTGAAATCGACCCAGGTCTCGGTGCTGCGTCCCTCGACACATCCCAACAGGCCGCCATAAAAGGCGCGGGCCTTGTCCAGATCATCTACGTGGTAGGCGAGGTGAAAGATGCTCATGTTGCGGGCTCCTGATTGGGCGCTTTTGGTTCGGGCCGATGGGTGATGCAGTCGACACCTGGGGGTTACAATTTGCTGCCGGGGGGCAGTTTCTGCAGGATGGAGTAGGCGCTGAACTGTGTGCAGCAGATCCTGTAGGGCGGCGGGGTGGATTAGCGCGGGCGGTGAATATTGGCGCTTTGCACCAGACCAAAGGCCGCCAGCAGCACCAGCATCGCCGAGCCGCCATAAGAGACCAGCGGCAGCGGCACCCCGACCACCGGCGCCAACCCCATGACCATCGACATGTTCACGGCAAAGAACAAAAAGAAGGTTAGCGCGACGCCGAGGCTCACCAAAGAGGAGAAGCGATCTTTGGCGGCCAGCGCGGTGGCAACGCAAAACACGATGATCAGCACATAGAGGCTCAGCAGGGTGAGCCCGCCGATAAAGCCGAACTCTTCGGCCAGGGTGGTAAAGATGAAATCGGTGTGTTTTTCCGGCAGGAAGTTCAGCCGCGATTGGGTGCCCTGCATGTAGCCACGCCCCGACCAGCCGCCGGACCCCAGGGCGATTTTGGACTGTGTGATGTGATAGCCGGCCCCCAAGGGGTCTTGTGACGGGTCGAGGAAGGTGTCGATGCGCAGATATTGATAATTCTTCAGCAGCTGCCAGTCGGTGCCGCGGCTTTGAAAGACAGCCGCCACCAGGCCGAGACCGGCGGCGATGACGGCGGTGAAATAGGCCCAGTGCACACCGGCCAGAAACATCACCCCACCGCCGGCTGCCATCAGCAGGATCGAGGTCCCGAGGTCAGGCTGGCGCAGCACCAGGAAGGTGGGGAACAGGATCATCAGCACCGGCACCAAGACCCAGACCGGGCGCGAGCTGCGTTCTGCTGGCAGCCAGTCGTAATAGGCCGCCAGCAACATAACCAGAGTGATCTTCATCAGCTCAGAGGGCTGCAACCGCATGAATCCCAGGTCGATCCAGCGCTGCGCCCCCATGCCGACGGTGCCAAAGAACTCAACCGCCAAGAGCAAGACTACGGAGGTCAGATAGGCCAGGATCGAGATGTTCCGCCAGAACCAGATCGGGATCAGGGCCACCACCAGCATCACGCCCATGCCGAGCAAAAAGCGTTTGAACTGCGGTTCGGCCCAGGGGGAAAAGGACCCGCCCGCCACGGAATAGAGCATCAAAAAGCCGACCCCGGCCACCGAGGCCAGCAGCAGGGTCAGCGGCCAGTTCAGGTATAAGATCTTGCGCAGGCCCGAGGGTGTCGATTTGGCGTTATACTCTAGATAACTCATGCGCGGTCACTGTCCGGGTTTTCGGCACGTTTGGCACGCTCGCGCGCTAACCTGTCCTGCTGCGCCTTGATCCGTTTGCGGTCGCCTTTGGGGTAGGCCTCCAGCGGTGGGGTGCCGTCATAAAGCGCTTGCAACATCACATCGCGGGCAATCGGGGCTGCGACGCTGGAGCCACCGCCGCCGTGTTCGACAATCACCGAAACCGCAAATTTGGGGTCGTTAAAGGGGGCAAAGCAGACATAAAGCGCATGGTCCCGGCGCTCCCAGGGCAGATCCTTGTTGCGGATCACCCCGGCGGCGCGTTCGGCGGCAGTGATGTTGCGCACCTGGCTGGTGCCGCTCTTGCCCCCCATGCGCATGCCTTCGGCGATGATGCGCGAGCGGTAGCCGGTGCCGCGCCGGTCATTGCTGACCGAATACATGCCACGGCGAACCATGCGCAGATTGTTTTCATTCAGGCCAAGGCTTTCACCCGCACCTGAGGGTTGCTCAATGCCATCAATGGATTTGATCAGCCGGGGCGACAGGTCGCGCCCGGTGGCCAGTCTGGCGGTCATTACCGCCAGTTGCAGCGGCGAGGCCAGCATAAAGCCCTGGCCGATCGAGGCATTGACGGTATCCCCCACCAGCCATTCCTGGCCTTTTACCCGTGATTTCCAGTCGCGGTTGGGGGCCAGTCCGCTGGCCACCGCTGACATTGGCAAATCGTGACGTACCCCCAACCCCAGCCGATTGGCCATGGCTGAGATCTTGTCGATGCCGACCTTGATCGCAAGGTCATAGTAATAAACATCGCAGGATTGCTTGAGCGAGGTGTTGAGGTCGACATGGCCGTGACCAGCGCGTTTCCAGCAGTGGAACCTACGTCCCGAGACCTCTAGGTGGCCGGGGCAATAGACAGTGTCTTCCGGCCCGATCAACCCCTCTTCAAGGGCGGCGAGGGAGGTCACCATCTTGAACGTCGAACCGGGAGGGTAGGTGCCCTGCACGGTCTTGTTGGCCAATGGCCGGTAGGGATCGTCGGTCAACATGCGGTAGTCGGCCACTGAGATGCCGCGCACAAATTGGTTGGGGTCAAAACTCGGCGCTGAGGCAATGGCGCGCAGATCGCCGTTTTCACAATCCATCACCACCACCGCGGCGCTTTCTTTGCCCAGCCGCGCCTGGGCATAATTTTGTAGCTCGGTGTCCACTGCCAGCTGCATATCAGCGCCAGCCTGACCTTCTTTGCGGTCCAGCTCGCGCATCACCCGGCCACCGGCGTTGACCTCGATGCGCTTGGCCCCGGCGGTGCCGCGCAGCAGGTCTTCGCGCTTGGCCTCAAAACCGACCTTGCCGATCTGAAAGCGCGGAATGCGCAGGATGGGATCAGGCGCTTCCAGTTTGCTGAGATCATAATCCGACACCGGACCCACATAGCCCACCACATGGGCAAAATCATCAAGCTGGGGATAGATCCGGGTCAGGCCCACTTCGGGGGTGATGCCAGGCAGGGCGGGGGCATTCACCGCAACCTTGGAGATGTCCTCCCAATTCAGCTGGTCGGCCAGGGTAATCGGCAGGAAGGGGCGGCCACGGCGAATTTCAGTACGGGCGCGCTCGATGTCCTCGGGCGGCAGGGGGATCAGCTCAGACAGCTTGCCGATGACTTGCTCAACGTCGCCGGCATCTTCGGGGACGATGATGATCCGGTAAGAGGGCGAGTTATGGGCCAACACCCGACCGTTTCGATCAAAGATCTCGCCGCGTGCCGGCGCCAGCAGGCGGATATTGATGC
>Ga0316204_10009036_pt1 | contig 13510 bp, 7 predicted proteins | sample 6monrhotite_MG_2_FD_205661 | JGI IMG/M metagenome (GOLD analysis project Ga0316204, IMG submission 205661) | Microbial mat bacterial communities from mineral coupon in-situ incubated in ocean water Damariscotta River, Maine, United States -... | ecosystem: Environmental > Aquatic > Marine >... | reverse complement strand
GGGTCCAGGTCTTGCAATCGATACAAGTTCTTTCGATCTGAAGTAAAGAAATTGAAGTAGGGCGGGATGCCTTGCTAAGGCTTACAAATTTATTTGTAAGCAATAGAATTTGACTAGCCGGGTACTCGGTGTCGTCAAAGACCGTGAGAGCTTAGGCATAAATGCCAGGCTTAATCTTTGGTAGGGAAGGCTGAAGTCTCACGCAGATGGTGAGTTTGGTTTTAGGTTAAACGCCTAATATCCAAATGCACCGCAGGTTCAAAACGGTGTGGCGACATGCTGTTTTGTTTTAGCACTTGGCTGGACATGGCGTATAAGTCCTGGATTTTCAGGATAGATATAGCATGCTCCAACCGAAACAGGAGTAATACACGTGCCTCTTAATCTTGAAGACAAGAAAAGCATTGTTGCTGAGGTAAGTGCGATTGCCGCTGAGGCTCATTCAGTTGTTGCAGCTGAATACCACGGCCTGACTGTAGATGAAATGACAGAGCTACGTGCAACAGCACGTAACAATGGCGTTTATCTTCGTGTTGTAAAAAACACTTTGGCTCGCCGTGCTCTTGAAGGAACTGACTTCGAATGTATGAATGACGGTCTAGTGGGTCCACTAGTTCTGGCTTTCTCACAGGAAGATCCAGGTTCTGCCGCACGTCTTGTAAAAGACTTCGCAAAAGAGCATGACGCATTAGTTACCAAGATGTTAGCAATTGGTGGTGATTTACTCGCTGCTAATGAGCTTGACCGTCTTGCTAGCTTGCCTACCAAAGATCAGGCTATCAGCATATTGATGTCAGTAATGAAGGCGCCTACAGAGAAACTTGCACGTACTTTGAACGAAGTACCAGGCAAGCTTGTTCGTACTGTAGCTGCAATCAAAGACGCCAAATAGGCATAGCACTTAATCAGTTAGTGTTTACGATTTAACGTATATAATTTTGGAGAATAACCATGGCAGTATCTAAAGACGATATCCTGGAAACAATTTCTAACATGTCAGTAATGGAAGTTGTTGACCTGATAGAAGCAATGGAAGAAAAATTCGGCGTATCAGCTGCTGCAGCTGTTGCTGCAGCTCCAGCTGGTGCAGCTCCTGCAGAAGCAGCTGCTGAAAAAGACGAGTTTGATGTTGTAATGACTAGCTTCGGCGAGAACAAAGTTGCAGTTATCAAAGCCGTTCGTGGCATCACAGGCGCTGGTCTGAAAGAAGCGAAAGAAATGGTAGAAGGCTGTCCAGCTAATATCAAAGAAGGCGCATCTAAAGCAGAAGCTGAAGATCTGAAAAAGCAGCTTGAAGAAGCTGGTGCAGCAGTAGAACTTAAGTAATAGTTCGATTGCACGGCAGTATTTTTATTGCCTGGTGGTTAAGGCTGGTGAATTTATTCACCGGCCTTTTCCTGCTTGTGTGTTAGCGCAATACAATTTGTACAAAGATTTGGTTAAAGCTGTAGTTTGATAAAAGATGTTTTTCAGGGATAAAAACCTGCAAGACTTTTTTCACCAGCCTACAGGCTGAAAAAAAAGACCCTGATTTAGGGTGGTTGTAATAAAGCTCACGGCATGAGCTGGTAAACATGCCTTTCGTGACACTTACATTGTGAGGAATACCGATGGATTATACTTTTACCGAGAAAAAACGTATCCGCAAGGATTTCGGTAAACGCCCGCCTATTCTAGACGTACCTTTTTTGCTATCGATGCAAATCGATTCATACAGAGGTTTTCTGCAGGAAGATAGGAAAGAAAAAGACCGTAAAGCAACTGGATTACAGGGCGCTTTTGGTTCTGTGTTTCCTATTGTTAGTTATGCAGGACATGTTCAACTTGAATATGTTACATATCGTTTAGGTACGCCTGCTTTTGATGTAAAAGAGTGTCAGTTACGTGGCATGACCTACGCTGCACCTTTACGTGTAGTGCTGCGTCTTACTATCTTTGATAAAGATCTGTTTCCTAAGACTAAAGTTATTAAAGAGTCTAAAGAGCAGGAAGTTTACATGGGTGAACTCCCGCTGATGACAGATACCGGTACCTTTGTTATCAATGGTACAGAGCGTGTTATTGTTTCTCAGTTACACCGTTCTCCAGGCGTGTTCTTTGATCACGATAAAGGTAAAACGCATAGCTCGGGTAAGCTTTTATATTCGGCACGAGTTATTCCTTACCGTGGCTCATGGTTAGACTTCGAATTCGATCCTAAAGATTCTGTATTTGTACGTATTGACCGTCGTCGTAAATTACCAGCGACAATTTTACTGCGTGCTTTAGGTTATGAAGCGAATGAAATTCTTGATATGTTCTTCGAGAAAATCAGCTGTAAGATGGTTAAAGATGGTGTAGAAATTCCACTAGTTGCTGAGCGCCTGCGTGGCGAAACAACCACGTTCGATATTAAGTCGGGTAGTGAAGTAGTTGTTGAAGCTGGCCGCCGTATTACTATGCGTCATATTAAAGCGCTGGAAAAAGCTAAAGTTAAAAAGCTGGTTGCTCCGCTTGAATATATGGATGACAAGATTCTTGCTCACGATATCATTGACCAGTCTACCGGTGAGATTCTGGCGGCAGCAAACACTGCAATTACAGCAGAAGTGCTTGAGGCATTAAGCGAAGCAGGTGTTAAAACATTTGATATTTTATATACCAATGATCTTGATGCCGGCCCGTACATTTCTAATACTTTAGCGATAGACCCAACCGCGACACAATTGGAAGCGCAGGTTGAGATCTATCGTATGATGCGTCCAGGTGAGCCACCAACCAAAGATGCCGCAGAAAATCTGTTTAAAAATCTGTTCTTCACCAGCGATCGATATGATCTGTCTGCTGTAGGTCGTATGAAGTTTAACCGTCGTTTACGTCGTGAAGAATCGACTGGCGAAGGTATTTTATCGAATGACGATATCCTGGATGTATTAAAGCAGTTAATCATGATTCGTAATGGTAACGACATCGTAGATGATATCGATCATCTGGGTAATCGTCGTATTCGTTGTGTTGGTGAGATGGCTGAGAACGTTTTCCGTGTTGGTCTGGTTCGTGTAGAGCGCGCAGTTAAAGAACGTTTATCAATGGCTGAATCTGAAGGTTTAATGCCTCAGGAATTAATTAATGCAAAGCCAGTATCTGCGGCAATCAAAGAGTTCTTTGGTTCAAGTCAGTTGTCTCAGTTTATGGATCAGAATAATCCATTATCTGAAGTGACTCACAAGCGTCGTGTTTCAGCATTAGGTCCCGGTGGTTTAACCCGTGAACGTGCTGGTTTTGAAGTACGTGACGTTCACCCAACTCACTATGGCCGTGTGTGCCCTATCGAGACACCTGAGGGACCAAACATTGGTCTGATTAACTCGCTGTCAGTATATGCACGTACAAATGAATATGGTTTCCTCGAAACGCCTTATCGTAAGGTGATAAAAGGTAAGGCGACCATGGAAATTGATTACCTGTCAGCAATTGAAGAAAGTAATTATGTGATTGCGCAGGCGAATACCGATTTAGATAAAAACGGTAAGCTGGTTCAGGAAATGGTTTCCTGTCGTACCAAGAATGAATTCGCTCTGTCGACTCCAGACAAAGTAGAATATATGGATGTATCGCCAAAGCAGATCGTATCGGTTGCGGCGTCAATCATTCCGTTCCTTGAGCACGATGATGCTAACCGTGCACTGATGGGTTCAAACATGCAGCGCCAGGCGGTTCCAACACTACGTGCTGACAAGCCGTTAGTTGGAACAGGTATGGAGCGTTCTGTTGCAATGGACTCCGGCGCAGCGGTTGTGGCTAAGCGCGGCGGTGTTATTGATTCGGTTGATGCGGGCCGTGTTGTGGTTCGTGTTAACGATGAAGAGACCGAAGGCGGTAAAGCCGGTGTTGATATTTATACACTGACTAAGTACACGCGTTCTAATCAGAACACCTGTATTAATCAGCGTCCACTGGTGCACCCAGGTGATGTTATTGCTCGTGGTGATGTGCTGGCAGACGGCCCTTCAACTGATCTGGGTGAGCTGGCGCTTGGCCAAAACATGCGCGTAGCCTTTATGCCCTGGAATGGTTATAACTTCGAGGATTCGATTCTGATTTCAGAGCGAGTGGTTGAAGAAGACCGTTACACAACTATTCACATTGAAGAGTTAACCTGTGTGGCACGTGACACCAAGCTGGGCTCAGAAGAAATAACTGCCGATATTCCCAATGTAAGCGAAGGTCTGTTATCCAAACTCGATGAGTCGGGTATTGTTTATGTTGGTGCCGAAGTGAGTGGTAACGATATTCTGGTGGGTAAGGTTACACCTAAGGGTGAAACTCAGCTGACCCCAGAAGAGAAACTGCTGCGTGCTATCTTTGGTGAAAAAGCCTCTGATGTTAAGGACTCATCTTTACGTGTGCCTTCAAGTAAAGTGGGTACGGTTATTGGTGTTCAGGTCTTTACTCGTGATGGTGTTGAGAAAGATAAGCGTGCACTTGAGATTGAAGAAGATCAAATCGCTGAAGCACGTAAAGATAATAATGACCAATGGCGTATTGCACAGAAAGATATTTACAGCCGTGCTGAGTCACTGATGTTAGATAAAGTTGCCGCTGGCGGACCAGAAGGCCTGAAAGCTGGCGCTAAAATCACCCAGGAATATCTGGATGGTTTAGCTAAAGACAAGTGGTTTGAAATCGGCCTGAAGTCTGATGATGATAATGCCGCTCTGGAAACTCTGGCCAAGCAACTGAAAGATACCCGTAAGGATCTTGATGAGTTGTTCGAAGAGAAGAAAGGCAAGATTGTTGCAGGTGATGATTTAGCGCCTGGTGTGCTGAAGATGGTTAAGGTATATCTTGCTATCAAGCGCCGCATGCAACCTGGTGACAAGATGGCGGGTCGTCACGGTAACAAGGGTGTGGTTTCAATGATCGTACCTGTTGAAGATATGCCGCACGATAAAGATGGTCGTCCAGTGGATATCGTTCTGAATCCATTAGGTGTACCTTCACGTATGAATGTGGGGCAGATACTCGAAACGCATCTTGGTTGGGCAGCTCAGGGTCTGGGTCTTAAGATCGGTAAAATGATCGACGATCAGAACTCCAAGACCACTGATATGCGTGAATTCCTGGATCAGGTTTATAACCATAATCAGAAGAAAGTGGATCTGAAAGCCTTCAGTGATGATGAGCTGATGACCATGGCAGGTAACCTGCGCAAGGGTGTGCCTATGGCAACACCTGTGTTCGATGGTGCGGAAGAGTCAGAAATTCACCGCATGTTAGAGCTGGCAGACTTACCTATTTCAGGCCAGACCACGTTATTTGATGGTCGTACCGGTGAAGCCTTTGATCGTCCAGTTACGGTTGGTGTTATGTATGTGCTGAAACTCAACCACCTGGTTGATGACAAGATGCATGCACGTTCTACCGGCCCTTACAGTCTGGTTACGCAGCAGCCACTGGGTGGTAAGGCTCAGTTTGGTGGTCAGCGCTTCGGTGAAATGGAAGTCTGGGCACTGGAAGCATATGGTGCTGCTTATACGCTACAGGAAATGTTAACGGTTAAATCTGATGACGTTGCCGGTCGTAACAAGATGTATAAGAACATTGTTGATGGCGATCACCGTATGGAAGCTGGTATGCCTGAATCGTTCAACGTATTGTTGAAAGAGATTCGCGCACTGGGTATCAATATCGAACTGGAACAGGATGCTTAAAAATAATTACTTTTTATTAACTAATTATTTTTTAAGCAAACATAAAATTTTGGAGATAAGATTTTGAAAGATCTACTCAAGCTATTAAATCAACAGGGCCAGGATGATGATTTCGACGCGATTCGAATCGGCCTGGCATCACCTGACAAAATTATGTCCTGGTCCTACGGTGAAGTTAGAAAGCCCGAGACCATTAACTACCGTACGTTTAAACCAGAGCGTGAAGGACTTTTCTGTGCCAAAATTTTTGGCCCGGTTAAAGACTACGAGTGTCTGTGTGGTAAGTACAAGCGTCTTAAGCACCGCGGTGTAGTTTGTGAGAAGTGTGGCGTTGAAGTTACACAATCTAAAGTGCGACGGGATCGCATGGGTCATATTGATCTGGCGAGCCCGGTTGCACATATCTGGTACCTTAAATCATTACCTTCGCGTATTGGTTTATTGCTGGATATGACGTTACGTGAAATTGAACGTATTCTTTATTTCGAAGCATTTGTTGTAATTGACCCAGGCATGACCACGCTTGAGCGTGGCCAGCTGTTGTCTGATGAAACGTATCTGGAAGCCATTGAAGAGCATGGCGATGAGTTTGATGCGCGCATGGGTGCGGAAGCGATTTATGAAATGCTTTCCAGTCTTGATCTGGGTGAAGATGCCAAGCAGATCCGTGAAGACATGGGTAACACCGCTTCAGAAACAAAACTGAAGCGTTACGGTAAGCGTTTAAAACTGATTGATTCATTTGTAGAATCTGGTAACAAGCCAGAGTGGATGATCATGACTGTGCTGCCGGTTCTGCCACCTGATTTACGTCCATTGGTTCCTCTGGACGGTGGTCGTTTTGCGACTTCAGATCTGAATGATTTATACCGTCGTGTTATTAACCGTAATAACCGTTTGCGTCGTCTGTTAGAGTTATTTGCGCCAGATATTATTGTGCGTAACGAAAAGCGTATGCTGCAGGAATCTGTTGATGCGTTATTAGATAACGGTCGTCGCGGTCGTGCCATTACCGGTACTAACAAGCGTCCACTGAAATCACTTGCGGACATGATCAAAGGTAAGCAGGGTCGTTTTCGTCAAAACCTTCTTGGTAAGCGTGTAGATTACTCGGGTCGTTCGGTAATTGTGGTTGGCCCAACACTGAAATTACATCAGTGTGGCCTTCCTAAGAAAATGGCGCTGGAATTATTCAAGCCATTTATCTTTTCTAAATTACACCGTCGTGGACTGGCTACAACCATCAAAGCGGCCAAGAAATTAGTTGAGCGTGAAGGCGCGGAAGTTTGGGATATTCTTGAAGAAGTTATCCGTGAGCACCCGGTTATGCTTAACCGTGCACCAACACTGCACAGATTAGGTATTCAGGCGTTTGAGCCTGTACTGATTGAAGGTAAGGCGATTCAGCTTCACCCATTAGTTTGTACAGCGTTTAACGCTGACTTCGATGGTGACCAGATGGCGGTACACGTACCATTATCAATCGAAGCGCAGTTAGAAACCCGTGCGATGATGATGTCGACGAATAATATTCTCTCGCCAGCATCCGGTGAGCCGATTATTGTTCCTTCACAGGATATCGTAATGGGTCTTTATTACATGACTCGTGATCGTATCAATGGTCTGGGTGAAGGCATGGTATTTGCTGATGTTAAAGAAGCAACCCGTGCACATGCGAATAAAGCGGTTCATATTCAGTCAAAAGTAAGAGTGCGTATCGAAGAAACCATGCCAGATGAAAACGGTGAAATGCAAACCGTTCGTAAACTGGTAGAAACAACGGTTGGTCGTGCAATGCTTTCTGAGTTGTTACCCGCTGGCTTGCCATTTGAGCTGGTTAATCGTGATATGACCAAGAAAAACATTTCTAACCTGATCAATACCAGCTATCGTCTGGCGGGGTTGAAAGATACGGTTATTTTTGCTGACCAGTTAATGTATACCGGTTTCCGTGAGTCAACCCGCGCAGGTGTTTCAATCTGCTTGAACGATATGGTTATCCCAGCTGAAAAAGCTGAGATTCTGAGTGGTGCAGAAGCTGAAGTTAAAGAAATTGAAAACCAGTACTCTTCAGGTCTTGTCACTAACGGTGAGCGTTATAACAAGGTGGTTGATATCTGGTCCCATGCAAATGAGAAAGTCGCCAAGGCGATGATGACCAAGCTGGGCAAAGAAGATGTTGTTGATGCCGAAGGTAATACTGTTCAGCAGGACTCATTTAACAATATCTACATGATGGCAGACTCCGGGGCTCGTGGTAGCGCCGCGCAGATTCGTCAGCTTGCTGGTATGCGAGGGCTTATGGCCAAGCCGGATGGTTCGATCATTGAAACGCCAATCACTGCGAACTTCCGTGAAGGTTTGAACGTACTTCAGTACTTCATCTCGACTCACGGCGCGCGTAAAGGTCTGGCGGATACCGCACTGAAAACGGCTAACTCGGGTTACCTGACGCGTCGTTTAGTAGATGTTGCGCAGGACATGGTTGTGCTGGAAGAAGACTGTGGTACTGAAGATGGCGTTATTATGGTGCCAATCATCGAAGGTGGTGATGTTGTTGAGCCATTACACGAACGTGTTCTGGGTCGTATCGTTGCCTCTGATGTGGTTAAGGCTGATACTGATGAAGTTCTGGTACCTGCAGGCACATTCCTTGATGAAGACTGGGTTCAGAAAATAGATAGTATGGGTGTTGACGAAATTAAGGTTCGTTCAGCTATTACCTGTCAGGCGACTCATGGTGTTTGTTCATCATGTTATGGTCGTGATCTTGCTCGTGGTCATCAGGTTAATATGGGTGAAGCGGTGGGTGTAATTGCTGCTCAGTCAATCGGTGAGCCTGGCACACAGTTGACTATGCGTACCTTCCATATTGGTGGTGCCGCATCTCGTTCAGCTGCTGCTAACAATATCTCTGTTAAGAATAACGGTACGATGCGTTTGCATAACATCAAGGTGGTTAAACAGTCTTCTGGTAACTCAGTAGCTGTTTCGCGTTCTGGTGAGATTGGTGTTGTTGATGAGTCGGGTCGTGAGAAAGAGCGTTATAAGATTCCATACGGTGCTGTTATTTCACTTCAGGAAGGTGAAGCGGTTGAAGGTGGTCAGATCGTAGCGACCTGGGACCCATACACTCACCCAATTATCACTGAGGTTGCTGGTAAGGTTCAGTTCGGTGAATTTATTGAGGGCGTCAGTGTACAGAAAGAGCAGGACGATATTACCGGTCTGTCTTCTACTGTCGTAATCGATCCTAAGCAGCGTCCTGCTCAGGGTAAAGATATGCGCCCAATGGTTAAACTGATCGATGATAAGGGTGAAGACCTTTGCATCGCCGGTACCGATATTCCTGCGCAGTACTTCCTGCCTGCTGGTGCGATCGTTAACATCGAAGATGGTAATGACGTAAATGTAGGTGACGTTGTTGCGCGTATTCCACAGGAGTCTTCAAAGACTCGTGATATTACTGGTGGTCTGCCACGTGTTGCTGACCTGTTTGAGGCTCGAGTTCCTAAAGAGTCTGCAATCATGGCGGAGCGCACAGGTGTGATTGGCTTCGGTAAGGAAACTAAGGGTAAACAGCGCTTAATGATCACTGAAGATAGTGGTGAGACATATGAAGAGCTGATTCCCAAGTGGCGTCATATCAACGTGTTCGAAGGTGAACGTGTTGAACAGGGTGAAATTATTGCTGATGGCGAGCCTAATCCCCATGATATTTTGCGCTTACGTGGCGTTGAAGAGCTGGCGGATTACCTGGTTAAAGAAATTCAGGACGTATACCGTCTGCAGGGTGTAAAAATCAATGACAAGCACATTGAAGTTATCATCAAGCAGATGTTGCGTAAGGCAGAAGTGATCACCGGCGGCGATAGTCGTTACCATAAAGGCGAGATCATCGAGCTGAGCAAGCTGAAAGAAGTTAACGTTGAGCTGGAAGCTGAAGGTAAGGTTCCATGTAGTTATCAGATGATGCTGCTGGGTATTACCAAGGGTTCACTGGTAACTGAGTCGTTTATTTCTGCTGCATCGTTCCAGGAAACCACTCGAGTTCTGACGGAAGCGTCGGTACGTGGTAGCCGTGATGATCTGCGTGGTCTGAAAGAAAACGTAATTGTAGGTCGTTTGATTCCTGCAGGTACGGGTCTGGCATTCCATAATGAGCGCCGTAAAAAGCGTCAAACTGAGCAGAAAACAGCTTTGGAGTTATTAACTGAGGCGGCTGCTTCAATTGAAGAAACTCCAGCTGATTCACCAGCAGAGTCTGAGTAAGCCTAGTCAGTTATTTTACGGTGTGGCCTACGGGCTGCACCGTGAAAATAACCAGAATTACAATATATCGTCTCACTGTTTTATCAAATTAAGTCAGTTGGATTGGAAAAGCCTGCTTTTGGTTTTTTCTGGTCTCAAAGGGCTATTTTGGCTTGACAGAGAGGCCTCATGCGCATAATATTGCGCTCCCGCGACAGGCGTGGCTCGATTGAGTTGCGCCTGTTGTTTATTTATCGCTCATGAATATTTTCAGGGCTATCGCCCAATGAATTGATTTCATGGCGGAAATAATTAACCGCCCTGGCGGATCCAGGATGTTTGGAGAGAATTGTTTATGACAACAATTAACCAGTTAGTGCGTAAGCCTCGCAAGCGCAAAGTTGAAAAAAGCAATGTACCTGCTTTAGAAGCTTGCCCACAGAAGCGCGGCGTATGTACTCGTGTATATACAACTACACCTAAAAAGCCTAACTCAGCAATGCGTAAGGTAGCTCGTGTACGTCTGACCAATGGTTTTGAAGTAACTAGCTATATTGGTGGTGAAGGTCACAACCTGCAGGAACACAGCGTAGTGCTGATTCGTGGCGGTCGTGTAAAAGATTTACCTGGTGTTCGTTACCACGTTGTTCGCGGTAGTCTTGATACACAGGGTGTTGAAAATCGTAAAGCAGGTCGTTCTAAGTACGGCGTTAAACGTCCTAAGTCTTAGGCGTTTTAGTTTTACAAATAATTAAGGTAATAAGATGCCAAGAAGAAGAGAAGTCCCGAAACGTATTATCCTTCCAGACCCCAAGTTCGGAAGTGAGAAGTTGGCTAAATTCATCAATATGGTGATGAAAAGCGGTAAGAAAGCTGTAGCCGAACGGATCCTGTATGACGCTCTTGATACTATCACCGAGAAGAAAGGCGGTGATGCATTAGAAGTTCTGGATACTGCGTTAGAAAACGTAGCCCCAATGGTTGAGGTTAAGTCTCGCCGTGTTGGTGGTGCTACTTATCAGGTGCCTATTGAAGTGCGCCCTATGCGTCGTCAGGCGCTAGCAATGCGTTGGTTAATTGATGCAGCACGTAAGCGTGGTGAGAAATCAATGAACCTGAAGCTTGCGGGTGAGTTAATGGATGCAGCTGAGCAGCGTGGAAGTGCTGTTAAGAAGCGTGAAGACACTCACCGTATGGCTGAAGCTAACAAGGCTTTTGCACACTACCGTTGGTAAGCTGGTAGTACGTGAGGAAATCTTGAGGAAATGGCGCGAACAACCCCGATAGAGCAATATCGTAATGTGGGCATTATGGCCCACATCGATGCAGGTAAAACGACAACAACTGAGCGCGTTTTATTCTATACAGGGATTTCGCACAAAATTGGCGAAGTTCATGATGGCGCAGCCACTATGGACTGGATGGAACAGGAGCAGGAGCGAGGCATTACGATTACCTCGGCTGCTACCACCTGTTTCTGGCAGGGAATGGATCGCCAGTTTGAGCAGCACCGTATCAATATTATTGATACCCCGGGGCACGTAGATTTCACCATTGAGGTGGAGCGTTCATTACGTGTTCTGGATGGTGCTGTTGCCGTATTCTGTGCGGTAGGTGGTGTAGAGCCACAGTCTGAAACCGTATGGCGTCAGGCAAATAAATATAAAGTGCCTCGAATGGCATTTGTTAACAAGATGGATCGCTCCGGCGCAGATTTTTTGCGAGTCGTTGAGCAAATCAAAGATCGTCTTGGAGCTAATCCAGTGCCTATGCAGCTGGCGATTGGGGCAGAAGAAGAGTTTGAAGGTGTCGTTGATCTAATAAAGATGAAAGCGATTCACTGGAATCCTGATGACATGGGTGCAACCTATGAAGAAGGTGAGATTCCAGAAGCTATGTTAGCAGACTGTCAGCAATGGCGTGAGCACATGGTGGAGTTAGCTGCCGAGGCTAATGAAGAATTAATGGATAAATACCTTGAAGAAGGTGAGTTATCCATAGATGAGATTAAGCAGGGTATACGTCAACAGACCCTTGCCAATGAAATAGTGCCAGCCTTTTGTGGTTCTGCCTTTAAAAATAAAGGCGTACAGGCCATGCTGGATGCAATCATAGAATATATGCCGTCTCCTCTCGATGTGCCTGCAATTGTGGGTCTTAATGAGGATGAGTCAGAAGATGAGCGACATGCGGATGACGAAGAGCCGTTTGCATCGTTAGCGTTTAAAATTGCGAGCGACCCATTTGGGAACCTGGCTTTTTTCCGTGTTTATTCCGGCGTGCTTAAGTCCGGTGACTCGGTTTTTAACCCGGTTAAGGGCAAGAAGGAGCGCATTGGTCGAATTGTGCAAATGCATGCCAATAGTCGCGAAGAAATTAAAGAAGTCCGTGCCGGTGATATCGCTGCTGCCATAGGTTTAAAGTTTGTGACTACAGGGGATACCCTGTGTGATGAAAAGCATGCTATTACGCTGGAGCGTATGGAATTCCCAGAGCCGGTTATTTCGGTAGCCGTAGAGCCAAGAACCGCTGCTGACCAGGATAAAATGGCGATAGCCCTGGGCAAGCTTGCTCAGGAAGATCCCTCATTCCGCGTACATACGGATGAAGAGTCCGGGCAAACGATAATTTCAGGTATGGGTGAGTTGCACCTTGAGATTATTATTGATCGCATGAAGCGAGAGTTTAGCGTTGATGCCAATGTGGGTAACCCTCAGGTAGCATACCGTGAAACCATTACTAAAGCGGTTGAGCAAGAAACCAAGTTTGTAAGACAGTCTGGTGGGCGTGGCCAGTATGCGCACATCATGCTTAAGATTGAGCCTTTGCCTCAGGGTACAGGTTATGAATTCATAAATGAAATATCTGGCGGTACGGTTCCTAAGGAATTTATACCCTCAGTAGATAAAGGCATACAGGATCAAATGCTCAGCGGAGTTCTGGGTGGTTATCTTGTTGATGACGTTAGAGTGACCCTGTATGACGGTTCATTCCATGATGTCGATTCTAGTGAGATGGCCTTTAAAATCGCTGGTTCTATGGGGTTCCGAGAGGGCTCCGAAAAAGCAGCGCCGGTTCTTATGGAGCCGATAATGAATGTAGAAGTGGTAACCCCGGAAGATTATATGGGGGATGTGATGGGGGATCTGAATCGACGCCGAGGCGTGGTGCAGGGAATGGAGGATACGCCATCAGGTAAGCAGGTTAAGGCAGAAGTCCCATTGTCTGAAATGTTTGGTTATTCAACTGCCTTACGATCTGCTACCCAGGGACGAGCAACATATTCGATGGAGTTTATTAAGTACGCGCAGACGCCAAAAGCTGTCTCAGATACGATAATAACTCAAAGAATGTGATTAAAGATTTAGAAAGAACTTACGAAAATTATTTATTAAAAATTATTTATTGAACAGAGGTAATAACCGTGTCCAAGGAAAAGTTTGAACGTAATAAGCCCCACGTAAACGTGGGCACAATTGGTCACGTTGACCATGGTAAAACAACACTGACTGCAGCGCTGACCAAAGTAATGGCAGAGCAGCAGGGTGGCGAAGCTAAAGCGTTTG
>Ga0316204_10009034_pt1 | contig 13511 bp, 12 predicted proteins | sample 6monrhotite_MG_2_FD_205661 | JGI IMG/M metagenome (GOLD analysis project Ga0316204, IMG submission 205661) | Microbial mat bacterial communities from mineral coupon in-situ incubated in ocean water Damariscotta River, Maine, United States -... | ecosystem: Environmental > Aquatic > Marine >... | reverse complement strand
CCGTCAACTCCTGCACGGCGGCGCTGCACCTCTCCCTGCTCAGCCTGGGCATCGGGCCCGGCGACGAGGTCATCACGACGCCGATGACGTTCTGCGCGACGGCGAACGCGATCCTGCACTCGGGCGCCACGCCCGTGTTCGCGGACTGCGACCCGCGCACGATGAACCTCGACCCCGCCGCCGTGCTGGCGGCGATCACGCCGCGCACGCGCGCGATCCTGCCCGTGCACTTCGCGGGCCGCCCGTGCGAGATGAACGCGCTGATGGCGATCGCCGCCGAGCACGGCCTGCGCGTCGTCGAGGACTGCGCGCACGCGATCGAGGCGCAGTACGAAGGTCGGGCCATGGGCACCTTCGGCGATCTCGGGTGCTTCAGCTTCTACGTCACCAAGAACATCGTGACCGCGGAGGGCGGCATGGTGCTCACGGCCGATCCGGAGCTCGAGGCCCACGTGAAGACCTGCGCGCTGCACGGGATGAGCAAGGACGCCTGGAAGCGCTTCGCCGACGAGGGCTACCAGCACTACGAGGTCGTTCACGCGGGCTTCAAGTACAACATGACCGACCTGCAGGCCTCGCTGGGTATCCACCAGCTGCGGCGGGTCGACGCGAGCCTCGCGCGGCGCGAGGCGATCTGGTCGCGCTACGACGCGGCCTTCGCCGATCTGCCGTGCACGACGCCGCCCCCCGCCGCGGAGGGCACCGTGCACGCGCGACACCTCTACACGCTGCGCCTCGACCTCGACGCGCTCTCCGTCGGGCGCGACTTCGTCCTCGACGCGCTCGCCAAGGAGGGCATCGGGGCCGGCGTGCACTACCTGGCGTTGACGACGCATCGCTTCTACCAGCAGTTCACCGATGGGGCGAGCTTCCCCGCCGCGGAGACGATCTCCGAGCGCACGCTCTCGCTCCCGCTGGGACCCGGCCTCTCGGACGACGACGTCGACGACGTGATTCGCGCGGTCCAGCGCGTGCTCACCTGGTACGCGGCCTGACATGGGCGCGGTACCCGCTTCCCTCGCGAGCCGCCTGCGGCTCGACGATCGCGTCGCGGTCGTGACCGGCGCCGCAGGGCAGCTCGGCAGCGCGATCGCGCGCGGACTGGCCGAACTCGGCGCCAAGGTCGCGCTGCTCGACCTCGACGAGGACGGCTGCGAGGCGCTCACCCGCGAAGGCGCGCTCGAAGGCCGCAGCGCCGCGTTCGCGTGTGACATGACCAAGAGGGCCGAAGTGGAGCGCACGCGCGACGCCATCTGCGAGACCCTCGGCCCCATCGACATCGCCGTGAACAACGCCGGCAAGGGCGTCTTCACGCCGTTCGACGAGCGCACGGAAGAGGAGTTCTCCGGCGTCCTCGACCTGAACCTCGGCGGCGTCTTCCACGGCATCCAGGCCTTCAGCATGCCGATGCGCGGTCGCGGCGGCGCGATCGTCAACGTGGCCTCGGTCTACGGCCTCGTCGCCCCCGACCCGCGCGTCTACGGCGACTCGGGGCGCAACAGCGCCGAGGTCTACGGCGCGACGAAGGCCGGCGTCGTCCAGATGACGCGCTACTACGCCGTGCACCTCGCCGAGCACCGCGTGCGCGTCAACTCGATCTCCCCCGGCGGCGTCTTCGCCGGCCAGGACCCCGAGTTCGTCGCGAACTACGAGCAGCGCACCCCCATGGCGCGCATGGCGACGCCCGAGGACCTGCAGGGCGCCGTCGCCTTCCTCGTCAGCGACGCAGCCGCCTACGTCACCGGCCACAACCTCGTCGTCGACGGAGGCTTCACGGCGTGGTAGCCGGCGAGCGTCACGTCCACATCGGCGAGCGCGCGCTCGGCCCCGGTGAGCCCCTGTTCTTCATCGCGGAGGTCGGGCTCAACCACAACCAGGACCTCGACCTCGCCCGCGCGCTGATCGACGCCGCCGCGGACGCGGGCTGCAGCGCCGCCAAGTTCCAGACCTTCCGCGCCGACGACGTCTACGTCGGCGGCGACAAGGCCGGCGAGTACCGCTTGATGGGCCGCGACATCCCGATCATGGAGCTGCACCGCTCGCTCGAGATGTCGGCGGAGTGGGCGCACGAGCTCGCCCGTCACTGCGCGCTGCGCGGCGTCGAGTTCTTCTCGGCCCCCATCGGGCGCGAGGCCATCGGCCTGCTCGTCGAAGCGGGCGCCCCGGCCCTCAAGGTCTCCTCCTACGAGTTGACGAACGTCCCCTTCCTCGTGGACGTCGCCGAAGCGGGGCTGCCCGTCGTGCTCTCGACCGGCGCCGCGGCGCTGGCCGAGGTCGAGCGCGCCGTCGAGACACTGCGAGCGGGCGGCGCTCCGGTCGCGCTGATGCACTGCGTCACCCAGTACCCCGCGCCGTACGCCGCCGCGAACCTCGCGGCGATGGACACGCTGCGCGCGGCCTTCGATGCGCCCACGGGCTTCTCCGACAACGGCTTCGCGGACGCACAGGGCGCGATCGATGCGAACCGCGTGCCCGAGGCCGCCGCCATGCGCGGCGCAGACCTGTTCGAGGTCCACATCACCCTCGACCGCGCGCTGCCGGGCCCCGACCACGGCTTCGCCACGGAACCGAACGAGCTGGCCGCGATGGTCACCCGCGCGAACGCCATCCGCGAGCGCTACAACGCCGGCGAGCGCTTCGAGGTCGACACCGAGCTCGTCGGCTCACCACGCAAGCGCACGCAGGACGGCGAGCGCTACGTGCGCGACTTCGCGTTCAAGTGCCTCTTTGCCGTGCGCGACATCGCCGCCGGCGAGCCCTTGACCTCCGACAACGTGCGCTGCCTGCGCCCCGGGGCCAGTTCCCGGGGGATCGAGCCCTCGAGCTACGCCGACGTCGTGGGGCGCGCCGTCGCGCGCCGCCCGCTGGCCGCCTGGGAGCCGGTGACGTGGGACTGGCTGCTCGCATGATTCGCCGCCGCGTGCTGCTGCGCTGCGATGGCGGCGATCTGCCCGAGATCGGCACCGGACACGTCGTGCGCTGCCTCGCCATGGCGCACGACCTCGCCGAGCTGCCCGGCAGCGCGGTCGCCTTCTGCATGCGCACCGGGCGGGAGGCGCTCCGCGTACAAGCCGCGGGCTTCGAGGTCTTCGCGATCGAGGCCGGCCAGGATCCGAACACCGTGCTGCTCGAAGCCGCCGCGGAGCACGACGCCGACGTGGTCGCGCTCGACGACCTCGGCGCCTCCGCCCCCGCCGTCGCGCCCCTGCGCGCGGCCGGCCGGGTCGTCGTCGCGATCGACGACCCGCAGAGTCCGGGCGCCGCCGACCTCTCGTGGACCGTCGCCTTTCCCGGCGTCGGCGCCACCTTCGAGGGTCTCGACCGCACGGTGCTGCTCGCGCCGGTCGCCGCGCCGCGCTCGCCCCGCGGCGTGCTCGCGAGCTTCGGCGGCTTCGACCCCGCCGATCTCTGCGGGCGCTTCCTGCGCGCCTGGCACGACGCGGGCGTCGAGCGGCCGTGCACCATCGCCGTCGGCGCGGGGCACGCGCACCTGGACGAGCTGCAGGCGCTCGCGGCCCTCACACCCGGCGCACGGCTCGTGGTCGGCGCGGACCTCGCCGCGCTCCTGCCGGACACCGGCGTCGCGCTGACGAACGGCGGAACGACGATGCTGCTGTGCGCCGCGTTCGGCGTTCCGAGCCTCGCCGTCGCGCAGTACGAGCACCAGCTCGGCATGGCGCAGCAGCTCCAGGACGCCGGCGCCGCGCGCGCGCTCGGGATCGCCTCGGAGGTCGACTTCGACGCGCTGGTGCGCGAGGCGTTGCGCCTCCTGGACGACGAGCCCCGCCGGATCGCGATGTCCTCCGCGGGTCGCCGCGCGCTGCCGGGCTTCGGTCGACGCGACGCCGTGCAGACGCTGACGCTCGTCGAGGAGCTGCCCTGGGACTCGAACTTCTTCGGGCGCAGGATCGCCACCCTGCACCCGCGCGCGCTCTCGCCCCGCCTCCTGGAGCTCGCGCTGGAGCGCTGCGTGGAGGCCGAGGTCGAGTGCCTCTACTTCCTGTGCGACGCCGCGCGGGAGGAGAGCCTCGCCCTGGCGCGCGCCGAGCAGTTCCTCGAGGTGGACGCGCGCCTGACCTACTCGCTGCGCACGACCGACGCCGGCGAGCCTCCCCCGGAAGGCGACGTGACGCTGCGCCCGGGCCGTCCCGCGGACGCCGCGGCCCTCGCCGCGATCGCCGGAGACAGCTACGGGGCGAGCCGCTACTTCCACGACCCGAACTTCCCCGCGGAGCGCTGCCGCCAGTTCTATCGAGACTGGATCCTGCGATCGCTGGAAGGCCGCTTCGACGACGCCGTGCTGGTCGCCGAGCTCGATCGCCAGCCGGTGGGCTACGTCTCGTGCCGCGCCCTGACCGCGAACCTCGGCTCGATCGGCCTCGTCGGCATCGACGCGGCGCTCCGGGGACGCGGGCTCGGCAAGCGCCTCGTCCACGCCGCGCTCCAGTGGTTCGCGGAGCGCGATCTGCCCACGGTCGAAGTCGTCACCCAGGGGCGCAACGCTCCGGCCCGCAAGCTGTACGAGTCCACGGGCTTTGCGCTCCATCGGCGCGAGGTCTGGTTCCACAAGTGGTTCGAGCCCGAGCCGCGCCGCCATGACACGAACTGAATCCCCGCCGCGCACCGTCGCGATCGTCCAGGCCCGCTACCGCTCGACGCGCCTGCCCGGCAAGGTCCTGCGCGAGGTGCGCGGCCGGCCGCTGCTCGACTGGATGCTGGAGCGCCTGCGCGGCGCCGAGTCGCTCGACGAGGTCGTGCTCGCCACCAGCGGCTCGCCTTTCGACGATCCCATCGCGGAGTGGGCGCGCGCGAACGGGGTGGCGCTCTTCCGCGGCAGCGAGGAGGACGTCCTCGACCGCTACCACCGCGCGGCGCAGGCCTTCGACGCCGAGGTCGTCGTGCGCCTGACCTCCGACTGCCCTCTGATCGACCCGGCGGTCGTCGACCGCGTCGTCGAGGCCATGCACGCCGCGGGCGGCCAGCTGGACTACGTCGCCAACACCTGTCCGCCCACCGGCAGCTACCCCGACGGCATGGACGTCGAGGTCATCGACGCGCGCGCGCTCGGGCGCGCCTGGCGCGAGGCGCGCGATCCGCTGCACCGCGAGCACGTCACGTTCGAGCTCTGGAAGAACCCCGATCGCTACCGGCTCCTGCGCGTCGATGCGCCCGAGGACCTCTCCGACGTGCGTATCACGGTGGACTACCCCGACGACCTCTCGGTCGTCGAGCGGGTGCTCGAGCACTTCGACGGCGCTGTGCCGGCGATCACCGAGCTGTGTGCGTTCCTGCGGGGCGAATTCGAGGACGCGGGGCGCGGTCACTCCGTCGGCGACGGCTGGGTCGCGCCCGCGAGCGGCGCCGGCCCGGCGCCCGCCCTCGAGCTCGCGCGGGGCGACGCTCACTTCCAGCGCGCGCTCGGGACGATCCCCGGCGGCGCGCAGACCTTCTCGAAGATGCCGCCGCAGTACGTCGATGGCGTCGCGCCGAAGGTCCTCGTTCGCGGGCTCGGCGCGCGCGTGTGGGACGCGGACGGCAACGAGTTCCTGGACTACGTGCTCGGCCTCGGGCCGGCGGTGCTCGGACACGCGCGCACGGAGGTCAACGAGGCCGCGTTCCGCTGCGCGCAGGACGCGTTCTGCGCGCCCTCGCTCCCCCACCCGCTCGAGGCGCAGCTGGCCGAGGTGCTCTGCGACCTGATCCCGTGCGCGGAGGCCGTGCGCTTCGGAAAGAACGGCTCGGACGCAACCGCCGGCGCCGTGCGCGTCGCGCGCGGCGTTACCGGACGCGAGGTGATCGCTTGCTGTGGCTACCACGGCTGGCAGGACTGGTACATCGGCTCGACGACGCGTGATTGCGGCGTGCCCCGCGCGGTCGCCGAGCTCACCAAGCCGTTTCAATTCGGCGACCTCGCGAGCCTCGAGGCGATCTTCGCCGCGCACCCCGGCGGCGTGGCCGGCGTCATCCTCGAGCCGGTCGCGCTCGACGCGCCGCCCGCCGGCTTCCTCGAGGGCGTGCGCGCGCTCTGTGATGCGCACGGCGCCGTCCTGATCTTCGACGAGATCATCACCGGCTTCCGGCTGCACCTCGGCGGTGCGCAGGCCTACTACGGTGTCACGCCCGACCTCGCGACCTTCGGTAAGGCGCTCGGCAACGGCTGGCCGATCTCGGCCCTCGTCGGGCGCGCCGACCTGATGGCGGTGCTCGAAGAGGCTTTCTACTCGTTCACCTTCGGTGGCGAGCTGCCGGCCATCGCCGCCGCCCTGCAGACGATCGAGGTGATGAAGCGCGAGTTCACCGTCGAGCAGCTGGCGGCCAGCGGCCGCGAGCTGAAGGCCGGCATCGAGCGCGCCTCCCGGGAGAGCGGCCTCACGGCTCTGCGGCCGATCGGGCTCGACTACTGGCCCGGCTACGCCCTGGACCCCGTCGAGGGAGCCACGCCCATTGAGATCCAGACTCTTCTGCAGCAGGAGCTGGTACGGCGGGGTGTCCTGACGCGCTCGGCCATGTTCCACTCGACGGCCCACGGCCCCGCCGACCTCGCGCGTACCGCGCAGGCCTTCGCGGAAGCCGCGGCCGTCGTCGCGAGCGCTGCTCGCCGTGGCGACGTCGCCGGCGCCATCGACGGCGCCTTGATCGAACCCGTCTTCCGCCAGAACCACTGACCCGACCCTCGCCATGACGACGCCCATGCCGACCTTCGAGGCCTCCATCTTCGCCGACGGCGAGGGCAACGCCTGGTTCGAGCGCAATCGGGAGCGGCTCTTGGCCTTCGATCCCGCGCGCGACATGCCCTTGCGCATGCTGCGGATCTACGACGCGAAGCCGCGGCGCGCGCTCGAGGTCGGCGCGGCGAACGGCGCGCGGCTCGCCGCGCTGCGGGACGAGTTCGGCTGCGAGGTCGTCGGGACGGACCTCTCCTCCGCGGCGATCGCCGATGGAAACAAGCGCTACGGCGTCGATCTGCGCCAGCAGGCCGCGGAGTCCCTCGACGTCGAGGGCACCTTCGACCTGGTGGTCATGCAGTTCGTGCTGCACTGGATCTCGCGCGAGGGTCTCGACGAGGCCGTCCGACGGGTCGACGCAGCGCTCGAGCCCGGAGGGCTCCTGCTGATCGGCGACTTCTACCCCGAGCGGCCGAAGGACGTGCCCTACCACCACCGCACCGACGTCCAGCTCTTCACGCACAAGCGCAACTACTCGAAGCCGTTCGTGGCGCTCGGTCACTACCAGCGGATCGGCTTCTTCTCGGGTTCGCACTCCGAGCTCGAGCCGCGTGCGGGCATCCCGACGGACGAGCGCGTCGGCCTCTGGCTGCTCGAGAAGAAGCGCCAGGCGTGACGCGCGCGTTCGCCGACGAGGACTTCGAGGCGTGCCTCGTGTGCCCTTGGTGTGGCGCGCGGGAGGCTGCCTCGTGGGGCGCGCCGCTGCGCGGCTTCGAGGCGCGCTGCTGCGGAGCCTGTGACGTCGTCTACCTGTCGCGGCGCCTCACCCCGGCCGCCCAGGAGGCCTACTACGCGCGTTACCTCAGCGAAGAGCACGAGGCCGACGCCGAACTGAACACGGCTCGCGCCCGGATGTACGAGCTCGAGTTCGAGCTGATCGCGCCGCACGTGCCTTCCGTGGTCGCGCCCAAGGGCGCCAAACCACGCGTGCTCGACGTCGGCTGCTCGCGCGGCGGCTTCCTGGAGGTCTTCGCGCGGCACGGCTTCGCCTGCAGCGGCGTCGAGTTCGGCGCCGAGGCAGCCGCCGCGGCCGCGCAGCGCTTCGACGTTCAGCGCGGCGAGCTCCCCGAGCTCGACCTGCGCGGCCCCTTCGACCTCGTCACCTTCCGGGGCGTGATCGAGCACGTCCAGGACCCGCAGCGCTACCTGCGCTGTGCCTTCGAGCTGCTCGCGCCCGGCGGCGCGCTGTTCGTCACCAGCACCCCCAACCGCGACGCCTTCTGCTGCGAGCTGTTCGGAGAGCGGTGGAACCAGCACGAGCCCGAGGGGCACCTGTTCCACCTCGCCACGCGTCACCTCGACGCGCTGCTCGTCGAGCAGCTGGGCGCGACGAAGCTGTTCGAGCGCTACCTCTACGAGTCGACGCCCTACGCCGACCCGTCCCGTGATCTCGCGCGGGTCGCCGAGGCCCAGGCCTCGCGGGCTCGCGGCGAGGCTGCACCGTTCGACTCGCCGCCCTTCTGGGGCAACATGCTGAGCGTCGCCTACCGCAAGTAGGCGCGCTCAGTCGGTCTCGACCTCGAGCTCGCGCGACTCGTCGTCGACGCTGTCGTCCAGGACGAGGCGCTCGAGCGGGACGAGCGTGATGAACGGCTCGGTCTCCTCCTCCTCGGCGTCCTCGAGCTCGTAGTGCAGGAACGCGAGGGTCGCGGCGCCGTCCGGCTCCTCGACGCGCGCGATCAGCGCCTGGGAGATCTGCTTCTTCGAGAGCGGGTGCTCCTCGCTGCCGACCTTGGGCGCGTACACATCCCACGACTGACCGTAGACGGCGATCGGGCCGACGAAGGCCTGGGTCGCGAACGCGTTCGTGAGCGTGGCGCTGGCGTCCTCGAAGGCGACGCGTCGCCCGTCGTGGCGCGCGTCGAACAGCTCGGCGAAGAGCTCCTCCGCCTGCCACGTCGCGATCAGGCGCCGGCGCGCCCCCGCCACGTCGTCGATCACACAGGTCAGTTTCCAGCCCGCCTGGACCTTGTTCTGCGCGTTGTCGAAGTGGCCCATCAGACTCGCCTTGTGCAGCCCGGCGGGCAGCACGAAGTCGTTGCCGTGCTGGTCGGTGAGCTCGCGATCGCTCGTCACGCGGAGCTGGATGCGGCCCGCGCGGGCGTCGATGAACACGGTGCGCTTGTAGTCCGCGACCAGCGCGTCGACGCCTTCGTCCTGCGTGCGCCGGCGCAGGCCGTCGATCAGCTTCGAACGCAGCGCCGCGATCTTCGGGTGCGGGTCGTCGGTCGTCCCCTGGATCCAGGAGTAGACGTCGAAGTCGCCCTGCTGCGACTCGAGTCCGCGGCTCACCGCGTACTCGTACATCGTCCAGGCCCGCTCGGCGATCTGCTCGTTCTCGTCGTCCATCCCGCGACGCGCCAGCCAGAGCTGGTCGTTGCGCGAGATCTGTGTGCTGCCCTTGCCGAAGTAGAGGAAGTCGGCGCGCGCGCGCTCGGGAACCTCCTCCCAGCGCTGCGAGAGCACCTGTGCATTCCAGCCCTTGAGGAGCGCGCGGAACACGGTCAAGAGCTCCTCCTCGTCCTCGCGGCTCTCGACGTTCGCGAGGTGCGCGACGAGGGCCAGGAAGGCCTCGTCGTCGGCCTGCTCGGCCGCGAGCCAGATGGCGCGCTCGCGATCTCGGTAGAACTCCGAAGTGAGCGCGATGTCGACGCGCTTGACGGTGTCGGCGACGCCGAGCTTGCCCAGCACCAGCCGCGCGAGCGGCCACGCGAGCAGCACGATCACCAGGGCCGGCAGCAGCCAGACCTCGGGGAACCAGACGGCTCCGATCACGCACGCCCAGGCTAATGCCAGGCGCAAGCCGTTGATCCGGTCACGGCGGACGCGCACGGCGAGGTTGTAGACCAGGAGCGCTGCGGCAGCGCAGGTGAGGAAGAGCTTCATCGGGTCGGTGTCACTCGCGGAAGCCGAGCGCGACGAGGAGGCACGGGCCGCCGGAGATCACCGTCAAGCCGAGCTCCTCCGCTCGCGCGACGGCCTCTTCGCTTTCGGCTCCAGGCTGCATCCAGATGCGCTTGATGCCCGCTTCGGCGGCCTGCTCGACCACGCTCACCGTCACGGCCGGCGGCGTGATGATCGAGACGCCGTGTACGGACTCCGGAAGCGAGGCCAGATCCGGGTAGCAGGGCACGCCTTCGACCTCCTCGGCTCGTGGGTTGACGGGCCAGGCGACCAGGTCGTTCTGCAGGTAGCAGCGCAGGACCTTGTTGCCGTACTTCTCGCGGTCGGTCGAGGCTCCGACGACCGCGAAGACCCTTCCGACAAGGAAGTCGTCGATGAGCGCTTGGGTGTCCATGCGGACAGTCTGCGGGCTGACCTCCCCAGGAGAAAGGCTACACTTCCGGCGTCGTGCGCCTCACCAAGCAAGAGAAGGCGGAGCGGGTCCAGGAGATCCTGGACGAGCTCCATCCCGAGGTCCCCGTGCCGCTGGACCACAGCGATCCGTTCACGCTGCTCGTCGCGGTGCTGCTGTCGGCCCAGACGACCGACGCGCGCGTCAACCTCGTCACGCCCGGGCTGTTCGCGCTGGCTTCGACGCCCGCCGCGATGGCGCAGGTCTCCGTCGACGCGATCCTCCAGGAGATCAAGACCTGTGGCCTCGCGCCGTCGAAGGCCAAGAACATCCGCCGGCTGAGTGAGATGCTGTGCGAGGAGCACGGCGGCCACGTGCCCGCGGACTTCGAGGCGCTCGAGGAGCTCCCCGGCGTTGGACACAAGACGGCGAGCGTCGTGATGGCGCAGGCCTTCGGCGTCCCGGCCTTCCCCGTCGACACGCACATTCACCGACTCGCCGCGCGCTGGGGCCTCTCGAGCGGCAAGAACGTCGAGCAAACCGAGCGCGACCTGAAGCGCCTGTTCCCCGAGGAGCGCTGGAACGAGCTGCACCTCCAGATCATCTACTTCGGCCGCGAGCACTGCCCCGCGCGTGGACACGACCTGGAGACCTGCCCGATCTGCGCGTGGGCCGCGAGCCAGAAGCGCAAGGCCGAGGAGCGCCGCAAGAGCGCGCCGAAGCCGAAGCCCCGCGCCTCCACCGCGATGAACGCGGCAACCAAGAACACCAAGGGCCGCCGCGCCGGCGCCCGCTGACGCCACCGAAACATGGACAGCAACGACTACCAGAAACGCGCCAAGGAGTGCCTGCACCACGTCGAGACCTGGTTGGAGGACTTCGACCCGGACGAGCTCGACTTCACGCCTTCGGACGGGGTCGTGACGATGGAATTCGCCGACGGGAGCCGCTACGTCCTGAACCGTCAGAGCGCGGCGAGCCAGGTCTGGTTCGCTGCGGTCGACCGCGCGTGGCACTTCGAGTACGACGAGGCCAAGGGCGCCTGGGTCGACGACAAGGAAGGCCGCCCGCTGTTCGAGCTGATCGGCGAGTCCGTCAGCCGCAAGCTCGGTCGCGCGGTCACTCTGTGATTCGCCGGCCCCGGCTGCACCGACGTCGATGATCCAGCTCCACCGGCTCGAGGGCTTCTACTGGGTGGCACGCACCGGGGGCTACGCCCGCGCCGCGCGCGCCTTCCCCTACCCGATCACGCAGCCCGCCGTGCACCAGCAGGTGAAGAAGCTCGAAGGCGAGCTCGGCCTCGCGCTGTTCGAGCGGGTCGGCAAGGACACGATGAAGCCGACCCCGGCCGGCGAGCGCCTGTTCGCCTTCGTGGCCCCGTTCTTCGAGGGCCTGCCGTCCGTCGTGCGCTCGCTCGAGGAAGGCGACTACGGCGGCGAGATCCAGATGTCGGTCGCCCAGCTCGCGCTGCGCACGATCCTGCCGGCCTGGATCAAGCGCGTGCACCGCACGCACCCGCACATCCGCGTGCACATGCGCGAGTCGCCCAACCCCGACCTCGGCCCGCTGCGGCGCGGCGAGGTCGACATGGTCGTCGACTACTTCCCCGAGATCCCGAACGACTGCGCCGCGGTCACCGTCGGGACGATGTACCCGTTCATCGTCGTGCCGCGCGGCCACCGCCTCGGCCGCCGCAAGCGCCTGAAGCTCACCGACTGCGCCAACGAGACCTTCATCGCCTACACGCCCGAGCTTCTCGCCCACGACCTGCAGCTGCGCGCCCTGGCGGTGCACGGCGTCTCTCCGCCCGGCTTCCTGACGGCCTCGGCCGCGGACAGCATCCTCGGCTTCGTCGAGGCGGGCCTCGGCTACTCGATCGTGCCGTCCTTCGACGAGACGGGGCCGAAGGGCCGCCTGATCCAGGCGTTCCCGCTCGACAGCCCTAAGGTCACGTATCCGGTGGTGGCGGTGTGGCGGAAGGACACGCCGGAGAATCCGGTGCTGGATGCGCTGCTCGAAGAAGCCCCCAGGCCCTAGGGGACTGGCCGAGTTCCGTGTTGCTGGCTCCGCGCGCTGCTGCCGCAAGACGTTAGAGCACGCCAGCTTGCGGCCCCACCTGGTGTGCAGAGGGCCTGGACACCCCGAAACAGCCGCAAGTTCTTTCGTGCGCTGGCCGCTCGGCGGGGCCAGCAACACGGAACTCGGCCAGTCCCTGCCCCGATTCCGGGAGCCACCAACCACAATCCGTAGTGGCCCGTGACGCCGCCGATACCACCCGTTAGGGTGTCGCCCGCCGCCCCGGGAGAGCTCCTGGGGCCCATCCCCGCCGGCCCCAGCCCCTCGGATCCCCATGACCCCGCCGCTCCGCCTCTACCTCGTCGGTGCTCACTCGACCGGCAAGACGACGCTGGCCCGCTGGGTCCGGGACGCCTACGGCCTGCCGATGATCTCGGAGGTCGCGCGCGGCGTGCTGGCGGAGATGGAGGCGCGGCTGGACGCGCTGCGTACGGACGTCGCCCTCGTGAACCGCTACCAGCGTGAGGTCTTCGAGCGCCAGATCGCCGCCGAGAAGGAGCTGAAGAACGGCTTCGTCAGCGACCGAGCCTTCTGCAATCTCGCCTACGCCGCCCAGCACTCGACGATCCTCGCGGACATCGCCCGCGACTCGCAGCTCGCCGACTACATGGAGACCGTCCGCGGCGGCCTCGTGTTCTACCTGCGCCCCCACCGCGAGCTGCTCGCCGAGGACGGCGTGCGCGCCGGCGTCGCCTGGGAGGAGGTCGTGCGCATCGACGGCATGGTCAAGCTGCTGCTCGAGATGTTCGGCATCCCCTACATCCCGGTCGAGTCCCTCGGCATGCAGGAGCGCGTGCGCCTGCTCGAGAGCGTGCTCGGCCTCGCCGGCCTCGAGCGCACGGACGCGGACGCCGAGCCGATCGTCGAGATCCCCCGCCCGCAGCCGATCGGCTACGAGCACCGCGAGACGGCGCCGACGCTGAACCGCGCGCACGCGCCGAGCTGAGCCGAGGACTGTTCGGGGTCTGCGCGAGCGTCCCAGCCGAGCGGCGACGCCACCAGACCGCCGCTGTGACCGGCGGCGGCGCTCAGTTCCAGCCGATGTCCGGCGGGAGCTCGCCGAGGCCGACGCCGTCCTCGCCAAGGGCGCGCAGGGCCTTGCGCCAGATGGCGGACTGGTCGTGCTCGCTGCCTGCGCCGCCCTCGAACAGGAGCTCCGCGTCGAGCGGGAGCGGCAGCCACGAGCCGCCGGCGAGCTCGCGTTCGAGCTGGCCCGCGCCCCAGCCGGCGTAGCCGAGCACGAAGCGCACGCCCTGCATCGCGGCCTCGACCGGGCCGGTCTCGAAGAGCGCGGCGACCTCGTCCAGGTCCCCACCGAGCACCAGGCCCTCGGCGACCTCGAAGCCGCCGGTGATGACGTCCGGGTAGCGGTGCAGGATCTGCAGCGTGTCGTTGCCGACGGGGCCGCCCCAGAA
>Ga0316204_10009033_pt1 | contig 13512 bp, 14 predicted proteins | sample 6monrhotite_MG_2_FD_205661 | JGI IMG/M metagenome (GOLD analysis project Ga0316204, IMG submission 205661) | Microbial mat bacterial communities from mineral coupon in-situ incubated in ocean water Damariscotta River, Maine, United States -... | ecosystem: Environmental > Aquatic > Marine >... | reverse complement strand
GCGCGTGTCCGTGGACGGTCAGGTTGCGACCCTTTCGGGCCGCTGGCCAGATGCTGGAACGCACGATGCTGCGCTCGAAGCTATTTGGACGTCTGAATGGGCCGGCGGCGTGTTTGCCGGTGGCATAACTAAAATTATTGATTTGTCCGTCGCCCAGGAAGGCGAAACCACCAGCCGGTTTATCGCGAGATACGGCGCGGACGGGCTGACGATTTCAGGTATCGCGCCGAGTGATGCAGCTCGGGATGAATTGATGGCGATGGCGCAAGTGTTGTTTCCTGGCCGTACGAATGTGCGGCTCGCAGCCCGCAGCGACCCGGACGCCAACAGGGGATGGGCGCAAGCCGGGGGGCAGTTGCTAACGGGGCTTGCTCGGCTTGATGTTGGCGCTGCGATTCTCGATTCGAACGCCGCGGTTCTGTACGGGACGGCCGGCGATCCCGCGTCAGCCGAAGCGGCGCTGGAGGCGTACCAGGCTTCGCCTGCGCCCTTCACACCGGTGGGATGGGTAATGGCAGATGATTCAAGCTTCGGAGACGCCTCGGGTCCTGGTAATTGCGCCAGACTACTGGAGGCCGCGTTGTTAATGGGCCGGATGCGCTTCAATCCCGGCAGTTCAGCAATGTCAGCCGACGGGCGAGCGGGACTGGAACATGTTGCCGTCATCGTTTCAGCCTGCCCAGAACACGACCTGATCGTGAGCGTGCGGCCTGTCGTCGCCGGCGACCACGAAGCCGAAACACTGGCAGAGGCGCGAGGCGAGACTGTGAAATCAACACTGACCGCTTTCGGTTTGGATGCAGCGCGGATTTTTGTTGTGGTGAATGGCGAACAGGATCAACTCGTCCGGATCACGCCGGACGTCGATGGAGAAAGCTGAATGCTCTGGTTAATCTGGCAAATGTCGTTCTTCCTGATTGTTGCCTTCCTTATAGGCTTGGGAACGGGTTGGAGGCTGTGGTCAGCCTCAGGCGATGCGGGCAAGGCATTGAGAAACGCGCGCGATGAAATCGAACGTTTGCAGCGCGAGAACGATAGTTTGTCGAGTGCTGCCGCGCGTCATCAAGCGGCTTTCGAAGCCACCCGCAAACCTGCCAAAACAGATATAAAAAATTCAGACGATAGGTCGACGGCGAAACCTGCTAGGTCATCATCAACAACCGTAGAGCCAAGACCTGCGGTTCAAACGTCAGCTGCCGACAATTTGACCAAGATAAAAGGGTTAGGGCCCAAGGCCGCGGCCGCATTGGAAGTCGAGGGCGTTACGTCATTTGGGCAAATCGCGGCATGGACGAAGTCTGACATCACATCGTGGGATGAAAAGCTCAACGCTCGCGGCCGGATTGTCCGCGAGGACTGGGTTGGACAGGCGAAAGCGTTGTCCAGCTAGCCCAGTCGGTGCAGTACGTCGCGGGCATCGTAAGCACCTGAATGGTCAGGACGCGGATATGCTCGGATCAATATTTCCAGATAGATTGTTTTATTTCCGGCACCGGGATTCAGCCGAATACCGAGGCCGACGCTTGAACCCGAATAGCGTCGGGAACCGAAGGTTTGACCGACCGAGCCTCCAACGCTGACTGGATTCTCATCATCCCCATCGCTGGAGCGCGACACAATCTCGAACCAGTCGCTGCCGTTTTCCAATGTGAGTTCGGCTGCCCGTCGCAGTGCCAGATTCTCCAATTGTTCAAAACTGACATCGGAGCCGCCATCAAACCGGACCCTGAATCTGTCTGCTTCGATCTGGCGTTCCGAATATCCGCGATCAGCGCCATTGGCGGGCGCATAGCTTGTTGGCGCTGAAGCGCATGCGGAGATGCATGCAACGGCACCGAGGATAAGTACTTTCCGCATGCTTGCCTCCTAATTCGAAGTTTCCATCGTGAGCCGTTCCAGCAGATTCAACGCGCTTTCTGCGATGACTGTGCCGGGCGGAAATACCGCCACCGCTCCCATCTGCCGCAATACGGGCGCGTCATCGGGCGGGATGACGCCGCCAACGATGACAAGAATGTCGTCGCGCCCCCGATCACGCAAGGCATTTCGCAATTCGGGCAGGAGCGTTAAATGGCCCGCGGCAAGGGATGACATGGCGGCGGCATGAACATTTTCTGAGGCGGCCAGTTCCGCAGCTTCGTCAGGTGTCTGGAATAATGGGCCGATAACCACTTCCCAGCCCATGTCGGCAAAGGCTGACGCGACGACTTTCTGGCCACGGTCATGACCATCCTGTCCCAGTTTTGCGATCAGGATTTTGGGCTTCTCACCTGTGCGTTCCGTGAACGCCGTTGCTGCGGCAATAGCATTCGCGACTTTGACATCCTGGCCAACTTCTTTGCCATAAACGCCTTTTATGACGTGAATATCGGCTTTGTGGCGGCCAAATTCCTTTTCCAGCGCGCTGGATATTTCACCGACGGTCGCTTTGGCACGTGCTGCATCAACGGCAAGTTCAAGCAAATTGCGACCGTCGCGCGTTGCGGCAGTGAGGGCATCGAGTTTGGTGCGCACGTCCACATCGTCGCGTTCGGCGCGCAATTGTATCAGTTTTGCTTCCTGTTCCTTGCGGACCAGATAATTGTCGACTTTCAAAACGGGTACATCTTCATCTTCGTCGAGCGGGAATTTGTTGATGCCAACAATGGTTTGTTGGCCAGAATCAATCCGCGCTTGCGTCCGTGCGGCAGCCTCTTCAATGCGAAGTTTTGGCGTGCCTTCGGCTATTGCCTTTGCCATGCCGCCGAGAGAATCGACTTCGCGAATATGCTCCAGAGCGCGCGCGGCCAGTGATTGTGTGAGGCTTTCCACATAATAAGAGCCGCCCCAGGGATCGATGGCATCCACAAGGCGCGACTCTTCGGCCAGAACCAATTGCGTGTTGCGCGCGATTCTGGCGGAAAAATCGGTGGGCAAGGCCAAGGCTTCATCCAGCGAGTTTGTGTGGAGGGATTGTGTGTGGCCGTCGATGGCGGCAATCGCCTCAAGCGTGGTGCGCGTGACATTGTTGAACACATCCTGCGCGGTCAGCGACCATCCGGAAGTTTGACAATGCGTGCGTAAACAAATGGATTTGTCTGATTTCGGACTAAACCGTTCCCGGACGAGACCGGACCATAAAATACGTGCTGCACGCAGTTTGGCGATCTCCATGAAGGGATTCATGCCGATGCCGAAGAAAAACGATAAACGTGGCGCGAAATCATCGACATCCAGACCGGCTTCGATACCGGTTTTTATGTATTCCAGCCCGTCGGAAATTGTGTAGGCCAACTCCAGATCTGCCGGCGCCCCCGCTTCCTGCATGTGATAGCCGGAAATCGAAATGGAGTTGAATTTCGGCATGTTGCGCGACGTGAAGGCAAAGATATCCGAGACGATCCGCATCGAGGCTTTGGGCGGATAGATATAGGTGTTACGCACCATGAATTCTTTGAGGATATCGTTCTGAATTGTGCCTGACAGCTGCTCGGGTTTAACGCCTTGCTCTTCTGCGGCAGCAATATACAGCGCGAGAATGGGAAGGACCGCACCATTCATCGTCATGGATACGCTCATCTTGTCGAGCGGGATGCCATCGAATAATTCACGCATGTCATAGATGGAATCAATGGCCACTCCGGCCATGCCGACATCGCCCGCCACGCGCGGATGGTCGCTATCATAGCCCCGGTGTGTCGCCAGATCGAAGGCCACGGAAAGCCCGCGCTGGCCGGCCGCGAGATTGCGGCGATAGAAAGCGTTGGAATCTTTGGCAGTCGAAAAACCGGCATACTGACGGATCGTCCACGCCCGTTGCAAAAACATTGTGGGGTAGGGCCCGCGTATGAAGGGTGCTGCGCCAGGAATGGTATCGTGCAAGGCAGCATCACTGTTGCTTGCGGTGTAATGCGATTGAATGTCGATACCTTCCGGGGCCTGCCAGACGGACTTCGCCTGTTCCGCAATCGGTGTTGTAAAGTCTGGCGCAATCGACGAAAAATCCATGCGCTGAGTCATGCTGCACCTGTTGGCCGGGCGACATTTTCCAAGCATATTGCCGGAAAACGCGGATCGCTTGTGGGCGGCATCGCCCCCGTCAGATAGCGCATTTCACGCAAAGCGGGCGCTTCGAATTTATTGATCCCGAACAAGACTCGCTCCTGAGTCGCATAGCTATTCTGCAAGGCTTGCCGCGCTTCATCGACAGAATCGAGATAGTCGCGATTCTTGCCAAGCGCCGAATACCCGCCTTGGCGGTCGATCGCCTGAAAGCCACTCCATGCCGTTTTTGCCAGTTCCTGGGTAAGAGTTTCGTGCAGAAATGATCCGGCGGCAGGGTCGCTCACGAGGCCCACATGCGCTTCTTCCTGAAGCACAATCTGCGTGTTTCGCGCGGCCCGACGCGCCAATCTGTCCGGTCTGCCTAGCGCCGTCGTTGCCGGAAGAATGGTGATCACATCCGCACCGCCGGCGGCAGCGGCAAAACCTGCAGCCGAAGTCCGGATCATATTTGTCCACGGATCCTGGGCCGTCATCATTCGCGCGCTGGTGACGGCACGGATGATGGGGATGGACTCGATATCGTAGGCTTTCAGGATCGCTCCAAGCACGCGGCGAGCGGCTCTGATTTTTGCGATGGAAAGATGAATATCAGCGTCGACCGCGAGTATGATTTCCGCCGCCGCAGCGATGTTTGACGGTTCAGCGTTGGCAGCAATCAGACGTCCAACTAACTCAGCGAAACCGGCTGCGGCATAACTCAGTTCCTGGGCTTCTGTGCCGCCCGTTTCGTGGATGCAGCGTGCATCTACCGTCGCGATAGCAAAGGACGGAAATTCGCGGTGGAAGTCTACCAGATTCGGATGGTCCGGCGCCAAGCCTAGACCTCCGTTTTTCGCGCCCGAATCCTTCAACCAAGCGGCGAAACGCTCTGCGTGGAGGCAATGGCCGGGCTCCAGATAGGCAGGCGCAATTGCCAGATCGACACCCTGTAAGGCCGCGGCCCAGGCTTTTGTGTCTTCGGCCGCCAATCCATGTTCGGCGGTAGGATCTATCTGGAGGCCTATCTGGGACGCCCCGCCCATCAGGTCACGCAATATGGCTGCATTGGCCTCATCCGGCTTCGGCTCGGCAAACACCTGACGAATTTGCCACGGCAAGTCGCGTGCTGTGCGGCTTACGGGAGATGGAGCAACGGCGGGCCTGTCGAAAAACACTGGCCCGCGGGCAATGCCGTCAGTTGTCGTCCGAAATAGCGCGTCGTCAAAATCCGCACCGCGCAGGCTGCGCTCGGCCATTTTGCGCCATGTATGTTCGGAATGAGCCGGAAAATCCTTGATCAGATCGTGGAGAGTTTCGCTCATTTATCAAATGTCCTTTGGCGATGTTTGTCCGGAGAAAAGGCAACCCGGTCGTTCAGGTCAAGTTGCCAACTCATGGAAATCCAGAAGCCGTCTCCACGCTTCGAAATTCTCACCTAGCGTAGATTGAAATTCCGGAGACGTCTGCATGTCCATCGAAATATCGCCCCGCCTGTCGCTTGATTATGTTCTGCCTACGCAGGCGCAAAAACATGTGACGGTCAACGAGACTTTCCGCCGATTGGACGCTCTGGTTCAGGCCGCTATCGTCAGCAGCGCCATCGATATCGAGCCGACTTCGCCCGCAGAAGGTGATATGTACATCCTCACCGCAGCGAGAAGCGGAACCGACTGGGCTATGATGGCGGAAAACAGCCTCGCCATATATCGCGATGCTGAATGGTGCGAAATTCCCCCGAAAGCCGGATGGCGTGTTTGGGTGTCAGACGCGGACTGCATGCTTGTTTTTGACGGGCAGTACTGGACCGAAACCACCGCATTGATCAGCGAGCTGCAAAATCTTGCACGTCTTGGCGTTGGCACCGTGGCCGATGCCGCCAATCCGTTTTCAGCCAAACTCAACGCGGCGCTATGGACAGCGTTGGCAACGGCTGAAGGTGGCACAGGCGACCTGCGTTGCGTCCTAAACAAGGAAACGAGCGGAAATACGCTGTCACTGCTCTTTCAAAGTGATTATTCCGGGCGCGCTGAAGTGGGTTTGGTCGGCGACAACGACTTCCAGATCAAATTGAGCGAAGACGGAGCTGTGTGGCACAGCATAATCAAAGCGACGACGGACGAGGTCGAAATCCCGGCATCAACCGGCATCTCTGTTGCAGCCATAAATGGCGATGCGCCGGGCGCTCGCCGCAATTTCTTGATCAATGGCGATTTTTCCATCGCGCAGCGCGGCGACATTTTCATTTCGCCCGCAAATGGCGATTACACACTCGATCGATGGGTGCATGTGTTCGATGGCGGGATGACCCATGAATTGTCACGACAAAGTTTTGCGCCAGGTCAGAGTGATGTTGGAGGCGGGCCATCGCATTTCTTGCGTTGGCGATTGACCGGGACTGCGAGCAGCAATCCATGGATTGAACAGCGGGTTGAAAATGCCCGTTGCCTCACCGAGGGCGATGCCGTGGTGAATTTCCATGCGCGGGCGTCGCGTTCTGTATCGCTGGTGTGTCGGCTGCGCCGTCATTACGGGTCGGGTGGATCGGCGACCGAAAGTCTCAAGCAGGCAACCGTGGGGCTGTCCGGTGACTGGGCGCGATTTGTGTTGCCTATCCCGATCACATCGTTCAGCGAGAAGACGTTTGGGCAAGGCCATCATCTCAGCCTGGAATTTTATATTCTGGGTGGAGAAAGCGACGTTGATATCGAACTTGCAGATGTTCAGCTGGAGCGGGGGAAAATGCCGACCGCATTCGATCGCCGAAACAAGACGGAAAAGCTCGGTCTGTGTCAGCGCTTTTTTTCGAAAACGTGGCCAAGTGCGGCTTTCCCCGGAAGTCTGTCGGTCGCGGGCTCTCTTGCATCCAGCACGAACGGCAAGCTGAACAAATCGCTATTCGACTGGCGATTGCCTGTCGAAATGCGTGCAGCACCCTCGGTGGTGATCTATTCGCCGAACACCGGTGCAACCGGGTATGTCGATGCGAGCGGTACAGATATCACGGCCACACCATTGTCGATTTCTGAAAACGCCATCTGTTTTCAAAGCGCCGCGCATTCCAGCGTTGAAACGGCGCGCGCGCATGTCGTTGCAGACGCCGAACTATAGGAAAACATTGTGGATTACTGTTACGAAAACCTGGAACACAATCTCATTCGCCTGACAGATGGTGATATTGTTCGATTTGTCCCCGTCGACACCGCCAATAGCGAATATCGCAAGCTATCCGAAGGCCTGCCGGCAGAGGAGGGGCAGAGCGGTTTCTCCATTCCGCCAGCGATCATCACCGATCCTTATTTGGAGTAGTCAGATGGAATTTGCAGACCTTGGAAGCTCGGCCATATCTGGGGGTTTGTTGGGCACTGTTGGCACGGCCCTGGGGCGCATCACCGGTTTTTTTGAACGTCGTGCCGAAAATGTGCAGGAAAGAGAGCGCTGGGCCCATGAGCTGCGGCTTGAAGAGCAGCGCGCTCAGGCGACGGAACGCGCCGCTGATGCATCGGATCGCGCGGACGAGCAGGCCGCACGCTTTGAAGGATTGACGGAAAGCCTGCGGGCAGATGTGGGGCTGGACTCCGGCTACAAATGGGTGGCGGCCATTCGTTCACTGGTCCGCCCCGTCCTGACCCCATTTCTGTGGATTCTCTATCTGATTGTTTTCTTTAGTGTCATGTCGGGTTCCGCAGATCGCTATCTGGACGAAGCGGTAGAAAGCGAATTTCTCGGCTATTTTATTTCCAATATTGCCTTCACGGCGAGTGCCGCAACATTGTGGTGGTTTGGCGATCGGGCCCGGCCCAACTGGCCTATGCGTTAAAGGCAGAAATCGCGAGGCGCGAGAGAGCCGAGACAATGGCCGGATAGACGGCCTCAGTCATGCCGTGGCCACTCTGGTCAGCAATCGTCAATCGCGCATGCGGACAGGCTTGCGCCAAGCGGTGGGCGGCAGCCACCGGACAGACAATGTCATAGCGACTTTGAACGATTTCCAACGGAATGCCGGCGAGTTTGCCTGCGTGTCGAATGATTTCGTCGTGGCCAAGAAAACATCTGTTTGCGAAGTAATGCGCTTCGATGAGGGAGTGACACGCGACAAAATTTACGCCTTTTGCGGACAGTCCCTCGCGTACTGTTTCGACTGACGCGTTCAGCCACGAAATGCGGTCTTCAAATTCGGTCCATCGATAGAGGAGGGATTGCCGCAAGTCCTCGATTGTGGCGTCACCTGATTCAAGACGTTTCAATTCCGGCATGCCGCGTTCTATTTCGACCAGCATGCGATCCCGCATATCACCAAAAAACTGCTGAATACGATTTGGCTCCGGACGATTCCGATCAGCCATCAGGTCAGCATAGGCGTCGGGAAAAAAGTTGGGGGCACCGGGGGAGCAATGCCACCATGCAAGCTCCTGATCCGAGCCCAGAAAGACGCCCTCAACGAGCAGGCCTGACACTGAATTGGGGTGGGCCTGAGCGTAGGTCAGCGCCAGTGTAGAGCCCCAGGACGGCCCCATCACAATCCATCGTTGGATGCCGAGTTGGTGTCGTAGCGCTTCGATATCAGCGATCTGATGCGCTGTTGTATTGTTGTGGAGCAGGAAATTGGGCCTTGAGCGACCGCACCCGCGCTGGTCGAACAAAACCACGTCGAATTTGCCTGGGTCAAAATACCGCCGGTGTTGCGGAGTACAGCCGGATCCGGGTCCGCCGTGAAGAAACAAGACCGGGATGCCGCCGCTTTTTCCGCATCTTTCCCAGTAAAGCAAGTGGCCATCGTCGGTCTGGTGCAGGCCGGTCTGGTAAGGGGCGATTTCGTCAAAAAGGGTCATAATAATGGTGCCGCAAGGCAGGATTGAACTGCCGACCTCGTCATTACCAATGACGCGCTCTACCACTGAGCTACTGCGGCCAAAGCCATGGATCGCGGCGTATAACCCATGCTGTCGCGCTCGCCAAGTGCGCCTTGACGAGAAGGTGCAGCACGGTCAAATCAAGGCTATGACCAAGCAACCATCAAAGCCCCCGGGGAATCCCGGAAAAGCGCCCCTCAGTCGTGAAGATCGGTTGGCAAAAGCGCTGCGGGAGAACTTGCGACGGCGCAAGGCCGCTGCCAAACCTGACAAGTCGCCTTGAATTGGCCATGCGCATTGGTTGAATTGGCATTTATCAGCGACAAGGGCGGCAAGGCATGGATTCGATAAAGATACGCGGTGGCAATCCGTTGCAAGGTAGTGTGGCTATTTCCGGTGCGAAAAACTCTGCGCTGAAATTGATGGTCACGACCCTCCTGACGGACCAGCCCTTGATTCTGACCAGAATGCCGGATCTCGCCGACTCGCGTTTTCTTTCCTCATTGCTCGCCCATCTGGGCACAACAGTTGAGCGTGAAAACGGACGCATGAAATTGCAGACCCGTGACCTGTCCAGTTCGGAAGCGCCTTATGACCTCGTTCGTAAAATGCGAGCCAGCTTCAATGTTTTAGGCCCCTTACTTGCCCGAAATGGTAAGGCGCGCGTGTCGCTGCCCGGTGGTTGCGCCATTGGCGCGCGGCCCGTCGATCTTCACCTGAAAGCGCTTGAGGCGCTGGGGGCTGATATCCAACTCACAGAGGGATATGTCGAAGCGGATACCCAGGGCGGCCTCAAAGGCGCGCCGATAACATTTCCTTTCGTCTCTGTTGGAGCTACGGAACATGCGATGCTGGCCGCAGTGTTGGCAGAAGGTGAAACCACGCTTGAGAATGCGGCGCGCGAGCCGGAAATCGAGGATTTGGCCAATTGCCTTAATGCAATGGGCGCTGATGTCTCGGGAGCGGGCAGTGCGACCATTTCAATTCGCGGCGTGCGTCAATTGCAGGGAACCGAACATGCGGTTGTCCCTGACCGGATCGAGACTGGTACGTATGCGTTGGCTGCGGCAACAGCAGGGGGTGACATCCTGCTGGAGGATGCTGTGTGGAAGCACAATGAGGCCCTGTGGGACCGGCTGAAAGCCGCGGGGGTCTCGGTTATGGCGGAAAACGGCGGCGTCCGGGTGCGATCGACGAATGGTCGATTGAAAGCCACCGATGTTGAAACCCGGCCTTACCCAGGCTTTCCAACGGATGAACAGGCGCAATTCATGGCCGCGATGTGTGTTGCAGACGGCCGATCGGTAATTCGCGAAACGATTTTCGAAAACCGATTCATGCATGCACCTGAACTCATGCGCATGGGGGCGAAGATCGATTTGCGGGGCAATGAGGCGGTCGTCACGGGCGTCGAAAATCTTCGCGGTGCGCCTGTTATGGCGACGGATTTACGCGCTTCCGTCTCGCTGGTGATTGCCGGACTGGTAGCGACAGGTGAAACCCGCATCGGTCGGGTCTATCATCTGGATCGGGGATTCGAGCATTTGGAAGCCAAACTGGCTGCCTGCGGTGCCGACATCGAACGCGTAAAAGAATAGGACCGGCTGTGGCACGTCGCCAACCACTTCGACTATCTGCACAGGAACAGGATGATATACCTGTCATATCGGCGGCGGGGCAGGATGCTGTGGCTCAGCTTGGCGATTTCACCTTTGACCGTAAGTCGCGTCGTTTTACGACCGTATTTAACCGGTTTCGGTGGGAAGATGACGCACGCGGCCAGGGCTGGCGTACGCGCTCGGCACTCGATGTATCCGGCGTTTTGAAGGTACAGTCGAAGCGTTTGAAAAAGGGCGAGCAGTCTGCAATCGTCTCGCTTTTATCGCTGACATTCGAAGAATTGGAGTCGCCAGGCGGTATTTTGAGTTTTGCGTTCTCCGGCGGTGGAGAATTGCGACTGACGGTCGAATGCATTGACATGTTGCTGGTGGACATCTCGGAACCCTGGCCCGCTAAACAGCGCCCGGGCCATCCGGTTGATGAAACGGCATGACGGAGTCAATCGCCTCTATTGAACTGGTTGGGCTGTCGGGCGTCGATTCGACGGCAGACCGCGAGCGCAAAGTTGCGATTTCCGATTTGCTGGAATCCAACCAGTTTTCGCCTGCAGGAGAAAATCTCGGCCCTTACTCCGTGAAGCTGTCGATTGATGATGGTAGATTGGCAATCGAAATTCATACAGACGCAGGCGATGCGATCCACGCTTTTGTGTTTTCGCTGGGGCCGTTTCGCGGGATATTCAAAGACTATTTCATGATCTGCGAAAGCTATCACGAGGCCGTGCGGGACTCGTCTTTGACTCAAATTGAAGCCATCGATATGGGCCGTCGTGGTATACACAATGAGGGTGCCGAGCTTTTGCGAGAACGCTTGGCCGGAAAGATTGATGTAGACTTTGAAACGGCGCGCCGACTGTTTACGCTAATTGGCGCCTTGCACCACCGAGTGGGCGGCGCCTGAACTTCCCGGAATTTGACAGGATTTGGGCTCGACTTGTGACCGTGCCCGCGTCTATATACCGCGCCGAACGGGCATTTATGCTGATTTGTACGCCGGTTCAACGCCATCAAGAGGAGCCCATGGCGAAAGAAGAACTATTGGAGTTTCCCGGAGAGGTGACGGAATTGCTTCCGAACGCCACATTCCGGGTGAAGCTGGAAAACGACCATGAAATCATTGCCCATACGGCGGGCAAGATGCGCAAGAACCGTATTCGGGTTTTGGCGGGCGACAAAGTGCTCGTCGAGATGACGCCGTATGATCTGACCAAGGGCCGGATCACTTATCGATTCAAGTAATTTCTGGATGAATGGCTGGCATGGATGAGCCAATTAGCCTTGTGCTGGCCAGTGCGTCTCCGCGACGGCTGGAATTGCTACGTCGCATTGGCGTAGTGCCGGACGAGGTGCGTCCAGCGGATATTGATGAAACCGAAATCCCGGGGGAGACGCCGCGGCAGCTGGCAGAACGGCTGGCGCGGACCAAAGCTTCGGCTCACCGCGCTAACAACAGTATTGTTCTTGGCTCTGATACGGTGGTCGCCGTCGGTCGGCGCATACTTCCGAAAACAGAAACTGCAGATAGCGCGCGAGCCTGCCTGCAATTGCTTTCTGGCCGCGGCCATCGCGTATGGACCGGTGTCGCCATCCTGTCCCCGGACGGTCGGTTGGCCTCTCGTCTTGTTGAAACACGCGTATCATTCAAGCGTCTCTCTGCGGCAGATATCGACACATATCTGGCCAGTGATGAATGGCAAGGAAAAGCAGGAGGCTACGGCATCCAGGGCATGGCGGAGGCTTTTGTCATGCGCCTTGTGGGCTCATACTCTGGCGTTATGGGGCTTCCGCTATATGAAACCGCGAATCTGCTGCGCGGATTTGGGTATCCGGTGCTGAGTCAATGAATCGCTTGATCGCTGTCGAGGAATGGGTCGGAGAAACACGCGCTGCTGTGGTCGAGCAGGGTCAAATCGTAGAGCTGCATTTTGATCGCTGGAGCCAGCATGGCGTGCGGGCGTTTGCCGGCGAGCTTTATCTGGGTCGGGTCAAGAAAGTCGACGGCGCGTTGAACGCCGCCTTTATCGATTTGGGCCGCGGCAATCCCGGGTTTCTCCCATTCGGCAAAGCGGGTCGGCCGGCCGGTATGCACGAAGGCGCCGAGATTGGCATACGGGTTACGCGAGAATCGTTTGGCGAGAAGGGGCCGACCCTTGCAATTGTTGATGTTGACGAGAAAGGCGATGCGCCGCGCTTGATCGAGGCCGATGCCAATCTTGCCGAGCGCCTTTTGCGCCGCTACCCCGACGCGGAGTTGGCCTGGGCTGATGAAGCCGACATCGACATTTCTGTAGCCATTGATGTTGCTTTGTCGACCGGTGTTCCAATTCCCGGCGGTGGCATGTTGTTGATTGAACCGACGTCAGCCCTGACGGCCATTGATATTGATAGTGCGGGGCGTACCGCAAATGCTGGCCGCAAACTCGCTTTGGATCTGAACATTGCCGCCATGGTGGAAATTGCGCGCCAGATCCGGCTGCGCGCGCTGGGCGGGAATGTCGTCATTGATTGCCTGCATCTTCGCGCACAACCCGATCGGAAATCAGTGGAAAATGCCTTGAAACGCGCCCTTAAACACGACCCGGCCAGAATAGACACTCAGCCCATGTCGCGTTTCGGGTTGATAGAGCTGGTACGCCAGAGAACCGGCCCGTCGGTCGCGGAAACCCACAATAGTCGGAGTGGTCACGCGAGTGACGAAACGCTGGCGCTCGCGGCGTTGCGCCGTCTGGAAACCGAGGCCCGCGCCCATCGCAGCGCGCGATTGACGCTGCGCACGTCACCAGCCGTCCATGACTGGTTGCTGGCAAAACACTTTGATGCGCAAGCTGCACTATCCGATCGGATCGGTCCGCGCTTTGCCTTCGAATCGCGACAGGGCGCAAATCGTGAATTCATCGAGGTGACGACGTAATCATGGCGAAGCTTAAATGCCCGATATGCAAGAAGCCGGCGGAACAAAAATGGCTGCCATTTTGCTCCAAACGGTGCGCGGACGCTGATCTGGGGCACTGGTTGGCAAA
>Ga0316204_10009032_pt1 | contig 13512 bp, 13 predicted proteins | sample 6monrhotite_MG_2_FD_205661 | JGI IMG/M metagenome (GOLD analysis project Ga0316204, IMG submission 205661) | Microbial mat bacterial communities from mineral coupon in-situ incubated in ocean water Damariscotta River, Maine, United States -... | ecosystem: Environmental > Aquatic > Marine >... | reverse complement strand
GTCCGGGGATTCGTTAGCGCAGCGAGCACACGTCGAATCTACCAAGGGGCACCGCGCCACCCACGACGATCGGGAAGTCCAACAACACAACAGGCAGAACGACGGCGCCTCGACGGGACGCTCAAACACCGAGCCCGCGACTGCCGATACCGCTCTCGTCAGTCCCATCGACCTCCGTCAAACCGAGCCGAACCCCGAACCCCGAACCCCGAACCCCGAACCCCGAACCCCGAACCCCGAACCCCGAACCCCGAACCCAACGACCCCGACAAACCCGACCACCTGCACAAGATCCGCACAGATTCCCACCAGACTCTCCACCGGGCATCCCAAGCGACTCCGCACCCCGAGGCCACATTGACTCACGAAGACATCGGAGGATGTACCGTGAGCCAAGAACATCAGATGCCAGGCATTATCGAGATCATCGGTGCCTGCGGCAGCCTCGCCCTCCTGGGCGTCTGCGCCGGCCTCGGGGCTGGCGAGCCCGCCCTCGCGGCCCGCGCAGTCCCCGCAGGGCTGCTCACCGCCGCTGGCGCGGTGGTGCTCACTGGACCGGCGCTGGTGGTTGCCCACCAGTATCAGGGACATGCGGCCGATCCGCAGCTGCTCGTCAGTGCGTTGTCCAGGGGCTTTGTGACCTGCGGGGAGATCGCCCTGGGGCTCTCGCCGATCTTGCTCTTCTTCTCGGCCACCAGCGGGCTCTGGGCGGCCCTCTACTCCCTCTTTGTGGCGGGGGCGGGTGCCTTCGGTGGGGCTGTCACCGCGCGCCGGCTGCTTCGCGCGGAGCGCGGCGCCCGGCCTGTGGACGTGGACCTCACCACCCGCGCTGGAATGGGCGGGCTTGTGGCGGCGTGGTCCACGTTGGCTGCGCTCATTGCGCTGCGTATCGGCTGGGGCATGGCCTCGTTTGTGGCGGGGAGCTGAATCATGGAGCTGCTGACGATTGCTACGGGCCTCCTGCGTGACCCCGTGGCGCTCATCGATGGACCTGACGAGCGGGGAACCCTCGCCCGCCTCGCGCCCTCGCTGCTCGCCATCACCGTCCTTGGAGCCGCCGTCTTCGGGGTCGTGGTGGGCTCCTATCGGGGGGGCGTGCAGGTCGTGTACGCCGCCATCAAGATGCCCGCGCTCCTGCTGCTGCCGGTGGTGGTGAGCCTCCCGGCGGTGCGGGCGCTCCTCCAGGCGGGGGGGCTTCAGGTCTCCTACAGCCGCGTGGCGCTGGCCTGCCTCGCGGGTGCGGCGCGCACTGCCATCCTCACGGCGGCGCTGGGGCCGGTGGTGTGGCTCTACTACTCCATCACGCCGGACTACCACGCCTCGGTGCTGGTCATGGCGCTTGCCCTGGGCCTCGCTGGGCTGCCGGGCATGGCCACGGTCTCGCGGGCGGTGATCCCGGCTGATGACGGGAGCTCGGTCGCGGGGCGGAGTCGGCTGCGCTGGCTCTCCGCTGTGGGGATCCTCCTGGTCATGGGGCTCACCGGCGCTCAGTCCGGCTGGCTGCTGCGGCCCTTTGTGGCGCGTCCCACCGCTGAGATCGCCTTCCTGCGCCCCATCGAGGAGGACGTCTTCTCCAGCCTCGCCGCCACCTCCCGCTCCGCCCGCGGAGACTACCGGGGCTGGGAGGCCGAGGCGGAGGGGCTGCTCTCGAAGGAGGCGCCGTGAGGGGCGAGCTGGCGGTCGCGCTGGGCCTCGCCTACCTGGTCATCGGCGCGGGCGTGGCCATGGGCCTCAGCCGGCGCGGGCACCCGCCAGGGATGGCCGTGAGCGCGGTCGCGGTGTGGCCGCTGCTGGCGCCGCTCCTGCAGGCGGCGCCGGGGCCGACGGGGAGCGGGCCCATGGCTGAGCGCATCCGGGCCTGCTTTGTGGCGCTGGCCGCGTCGGCGGCGGAGGCCGGGGGAGCCGGGCTGCCCCGGGCGGAGATGGCCGGGCTCATGACCTCGCTCTACCGGGCGGACGAGCGGCTGGCCATGGTGGATCGGCTGCTGGAGAATGACGGCCTCTCCCAGCTGGAGGCCGCTGGCGCGGGCGGTGATCGGGGGGCGGAGCTGCGGCGGTCCCTGGAGACACTGCGCACCGCGCGCTCCCACGCCGCCGGGGAGATCGAGGCCGTGCTGGCCGGGGTGCTACAATTGCGCGTGCAGCTGGGGATCCAGGCGCTGGCCGGCGATCGCCAGCCCGTCCGCGAGCGCCTCCAGGAGATGACCGCGCGTGTCCACGCGCTGGAAGAAGTCACCTCCTTCACCCTCTGACCCCGACGACACACTCATGAGCCGAGCCGAGATCCTCCTCGTTGATGATGACCCCCGCCTGCGCGAGGTGGTCCGGTACGCGCTCAGCCGCGAGGGCTTCACCGTGCGCGAGGCCGCCAACGGCGTCGAGGCCCTCGAGGCCCTGAAGCGGGCCCCCGTGGACCTGCTGGTGCTGGACGTGAAGATGCCTGAGATGGACGGCATGGAGCTGTGCCGGCAGGTGCGGCGGACGTCGGAGGTGCCCATCGTGTTCCTCTCCAGCAAGGACGACGAGCTGGATCGGGTGCTGGGCCTGGAGCTGGGCGGTGACGACTACGTCACCAAGCCCTTCTCCACCCGCGAGCTGGTGAGCCGGGTCAAGGCGGTGCTGCGACGCACCCGGCCCCGGGAGGCGGTCGCCGAGGACTCGGAGGAGGCCGTGCTGCAGGTCGGCGCCCTCCGTATGGATCAGGCCAAGCACCGGATACATGTCGGCGGGGAGGAGGTCGCGCTCACGGTCACGGAGTTCCGCATCCTCCAGGTGCTGATGCGCCGACCCGGCCGCGTCTACACCCGCGACGAGCTGGCCGACAGGGCCTACCCGGGCCGACATCACGTCTCCGAGCGCACGCTCGACTCGCATGTGCGCCGCATCCGCCAGAAGATGCGCCCCCATGATCTGGATCCGGTGGAGACCGTGCACGGGCTCGGCTACCGCCTGCGCACTGAGTAGCTTGAGGTGGTCCCTTGAAGTTTGTACAGCCGCTGCGGACCTGGCTCGTGTTCAGCCACCTGCTGGTCCTGGCCCTGCCGCTGGTGGTGCTGATCGGGTCTGGTGCCTTGAACCAGGATCTGGTCCGGCAGACCCAGGGCGATCTCTACAATCAGGGCGCGCTGCTGGCCCAGATGGTCGCCCGGGAGGTGGACCACGCCCGCGCTGAGGATCCGTCCGCCAGCACCGCCGAGGCTGTGCAGTCGCTGACGGGGGTGCTGCGCGACGCCCGACAGACCACCCTGGCGGGCATCCGGGTGCTGGACACCCGCGGGGTGGTGGTCGCCAGCTCAGGCGGTGAGCTGGGAGAGGACTTCTCCGAGCGGGAGGAGGTGATCGGCGCGCTGGAGGGCATGCGCTCCACCATCATCCGGCCACGGGATGAGGTGTCGACCCGCCAGCCGCTGTCCAGCCCCTCACGGCGGGCGCGCATTCGCCTCTTCGTGGCCGTGCCGGTGTACATGGACAGCGAGCTGCTGGGGGTCGTGCTGCTGTCGCGGACCCCCCGGGAGCACCTGCAGGCCCTCTACCAGATGGCGCCCACGCTGGGCCTCGGGGTGGCGCTGGCGTTGGTGATCACCATCGCCGTCGCCCTGTGGGCTGGCTGGATCGGAACCCGCTCGCTGAAGGCGCTGTCCGTCGCGGCCTATGAGATCGCCGAGGGGGACTGGTCCGCGTCGGCCCGGGTGCGGGATCGGGAGCAGTCCCACGTCTCCGAGGTGGCGACGCTGGCGCGGGACTTCGGGCACATGACGGATCAGCTCCGGGCGAGGCTGGCCTACATCCGCGAGTTCGCGGGCAACGTGGCCCACGAGTTCCGCACGCCCATCTCCACCCTGCGCGGCACGGTGGAGCTGATGCGCTACGACACCGAGATGCCCTACGATCAGCGGGCGGTGTTCCTGGGGAACGCCATGCACGACCTGGATCGCATGGACCGTCTCTTGACCGGGCTGCTGCTGCTGGCCCGGGCCGAAGAGGGGGAGGGCAGGGAGCCGCTGGCGCTGACGGGGCTGGTGGAGGCCCTGGCGGATCGCTACCCCGAGGTGGAGTTCGAGGGGACCGCCGGCGAGGTCGTGGGCAACCCCGGCCAGATAGAGAGCGCCCTCTCGAACCTGGTGGAGAACGCGCTGCGGTACGGCGGGGACGAGGTGCAGGTGCGGGTGCGGTCCTGGGTGGACGGCGGGCGCACGGGCTTCGATGTCGTCGATGACGGGCCCGGCATCTCCCCGGCGAACCTGCAGCACATCTTCGAGCGGTTCTTCACCACCGACCGGCAGGGCGGGGGCACGGGCCTCGGCCTCGCCCTCGTCAAGGCGATAGGGCACTCCCACGGCGGCGGTGTCGAGGTGGAGAGTGAGGTCGGCCGCACCTGCTTCCGGCTGTGGCTGCCGGTGCGGACCGAGGCGCTGGTGGAGGTCTGACACCGGGCCCCGAAGGGCCCGGTCGCGCTCAGTCCTCGCGTCGGCGCAGACCCATGAGCATCAAGCCAGCGACACCGGCCAGGAGGCCGCCGGGACCGGCGGGGCTGGTGGCGCAGCCGGGCACCGACTCGGCGGCGCCGCCGCGCACCTGGGGCACGCCGTCACAGACATCGCCGAGGCCGTCGCCGTCCTCGTCGGACTGGTCGGGGTTCTCCAGGTTGGTGCAGTTGTCGCACATGTCGCCCACGCCGTCCTCGTCCGAGTCGATCTGCTCGACGTCGAACACCTCGGGGCAGACGTCGCAGTCATCGCCGAAGCTGTCCTGGTCCAGGTCGCCCTGGTTGGGGTTGGCGAAGTCGGGGCAGGAGTCGCAGGCGTCGCCGATGCCGTCACGGTCGGTGTCCAGCTGGTCGTTGTTCGACGTGTAGATGCAGTTATCGCACTCGTCGCCGACCGCGTCCTGGTCACCGTCGAGCTGCAGCGGGTCCACGTTGTAGCGGCAGACGTCGCAGGAGTTGCCGACGCCGTCGAGGTCGCTGTCGCCCTGGTCGAAGTTGGAGACCGCCGGGCAGTTGTCGCAGTCGTCGCCGACCGCGTCGAAGTCCTGGTCGAACTGCTCGGGGTTCGGCGTGTCGACGCAGTTGTCGCAGGTGTTGCCGATGTCGTCTTCGTCGTTGTCGGTCTGATCCGCGTTCTGATCGAAGGGGCAGTTGTCGCAGGCGTCGCCGATCTTGTCCCGGTCCTCATCGGCGAGGTCGGGGTTGTAGTCCTCGGGGCAGTTGTCGCAGACATCCCCCCAGCCGTCCTCGTCGACGTCGGACTGATCCTCGTTGTCGGTGATCAGACAGTTGTCGCAGGAGTTGCCGTGGGAGTCGTAGTCCGCGTTCTCCTGGAGGTTGTTCGGGACCGTCGGGCAGTTGTCGCAGAGGTCGCCGATGTCGTCGCAGTCCTGATCTTCCTGGTTCGGGTTGTAGTCATCCGCGCAGTTGTCGCAGGCGAGGATGGCGATCAGGTCAGGGTAGGCCGCGTCGGCGGGGAAGGGGATGGCGCCGTAGGTGAAGAGGTCGCCGTCCGCGTCGTAGCCCTCGATGGGGTACTCGCAGCCGAAGGAGTAGTAGTCGTAGTAGTAGTCGCTGTTCGGCCACGAATCGATGTTGGCCGCGCAGTCGGGATCGAGCGGATCCACCAGCTGCTCGAACTGCACCGGGATGGTGTTGCAGTTGAGATCCTGGTAGATGCAGTCGTGGCAGCAGGCGGCGCTGAGCGGGGGCTCCTCGTCCGGCCAGAGCACGGCGATGGTGTCGAGGTCGCACTCATCGCTGCGGTCGAAGTCGTCGAGGGTCGCGGCCTCGCACTCCTCGGTGGGATCGACGCCCGGGTCGCCGGTGTCGGTGCCCGGACCGGGGCCCATGGCGTAGGTGGGGAGAGAGAGGGTGACGAGTGAAAGCAGGGTGAACCGCATGATCTACTCCCCGGACTCAGGTGTGGTGGTGTCAGGCTCTCCGTCGCGGGCGCGCTCTGCGTCCTCGTCGGCGGGCTTGTCTTCGGTGGTCTCGGTCGCCTTGTCTTCGGCGGCCTCGTCGGACGTCTCTTCGGCGGGCGCATCGGCGCCCTCGGTGCCCTCGGCGCCCTCATCGGTGCCGGAGGTCTCTTCTGGGGGCGGGGCGTCGCCGCCGCCGCGCTCGCGGCCGGTCTCTTCGGGCGGCTGAGCGCTGTCGTCTTCCGACGCGCCCTCCATCTCGAAGTCGTCCTCGTCGTCCTCGTTCAGGAACTGACTCGGATCGATGTAGTCGCGCTCGCTCTCGGTGCCGAGCAGATCCTTCATCATCTCGTCGGGCATCTGCTGGGAGGGGCGCTGGAGCGTCAGGGGCTCGCCGGTCCAGGGGATCCGGGTCTCCAGCGCGTACTCCGGCATCTCTTCGAGCACGTCGATCTGCTTGGTGATCTGGAAGACGACGCGGCGGGACTTGGCGAGGGTCTCCTCGTCATCCCCTTCCTCGACCGGGGCCACCTCGCCCATGGCGCGGTGGGAGATGCGGGAGGGGGCCACGCCGTTGACCAGGAGCTGCTCCCAGATGGCCTGTGAGCGGCGACCGGACAGCTCGTAGTTGTACTCGTAGGAGCCCTCTTCGGAGGCGTGCCCCTCGATGACGAGGTGCACGATCTGGCCGTTCAGCGCGAGGAGCTTGGCGACGAAGTTCAGGGTGGGCATGCTCTCTTCGAGGATGTTGGAGGTGTCCACCTCGAACTGGACCGGATCCTTGATGACGATCCGCTCAGCGTCGATCTTGGCGAGCTGGCCCTCCTCCCACTCGGGCTCCTCCTGCTCCGGCTCCAGCTCGGTGATGACGACCTGGGGCGGGGGCTCCACCTCGACGATGATGTTGACCTCCGGCGGCGGCGGGGGCTGCCGCACGTAGGTGAGCATCGCGGTGACGCGGTTGAAGGTGGTGCCGTAGCCGTCGGAGATGCCCTTGCCGTAGCCGACGTCGACCTGGAGGTACTGCTCCGGCCAGAAGCGCACGCCGCCGAGGGCCTCGAGGGAGTTCTCGGCGCCGCCGTCGGCGAGGTTCTGGAAGCCGCCGCGCTGGGTGACGCCGGCGTTCAGCTCCACCAGCTCGGGCCAGAGGGCCACGGAGATGCCGGGGTTCAGGGCGATCTCGCTGGCGAGCACGAAGTCCTGGGCGGTGGCGACCTCCGGACGACCCATCACGTTGGTGTCCATCAGGAGCGCGACCCGGTTGCCGACCGCGGCCTGGAGCAGCAGCCCGGCGCCGGCGCGGAAGCCCTCCTCACCGAGGTAGGCCTCCTTGGAGCCGATGGGCAGCCACACGTCCGCGCGGGTGCCGACGGTCAGGGGGCCGACGGTCACCACCTCGAAGCGGGCGCCGATGTTGGGGTCGCCCACGCCGAACTGATCGGCCGACAGGGACGGAACCTCGCTGCCGCTCTGAAGCGCGGCCGGGAGGACCAGCCGGGCCGAGATCTGATCGGTGAAGTCGTAGGTCACCCCCAGCGTCGCCGACTGGCGGGTGCCGATGATGGGGCCCTCGTAGTTCTGGTAGAGGTAGTAGATGAGGGGGTTCTGCTCAAACTGGTAGAGGACGCCCGCGCGGAGCGTGCCCTCGGTGACCATCGGGCTATCGGCCCAGGCCAGCGAACCGGTTGAGAAGGTTGGTCGAACCAGCTCTACATCTGTGGACAACGCCTGAGCATAGGCGGAGCCCGGCAGGAAGCCGATCAACATGGCGACAGCGAGCAGAGGAGAGTGTAGTTTCATGCCGGACGTAATAGCCTGGGTTGTCGCGCCCGTGAAATCGAAGCTGCCCCGGGGGGCTGGAGCGCTTGATTACGATGGTCGCAGTTGGTGTGTGACAGGGGAGTTTTCCCTCATTGCAGCGCCGCGGTGATCTCCTCACCGCGGCCAAACAGACCGAACGCGCCGCCAGTGTGCCAGAAGAGCACCCGGCGACCGAAGGCCGAGGGATCGCGAGCGAGGGTATCGGAGAGGGCGAACCACGCCTTGCCGGTGTAGACCGGATCGAGAAAGATGCCTTCGTCCCTGGCGAACTGCGCCAGCGCGCGGATCTCCTCGGGGCGGCTCAGGGCGTACCCGCGGCCCTGGTAGCCGCCCAGGGCGTCCCAGCGCTCTCCGGCGGGCGGGAGGGTAAATCCGTAGGCCGCGGCGTCTCGGGCGATGGCCTCGACGCGGCCGCGGAAGTACGCCGGATCGTCGCAGACGCACACGCCGAGCACCCGCGCGTCGAGCCCGGCCAGCGCGAGCCCCGCGAGGGTGCCGCCGGAGCCGGTCGCGTGGATGATGGTGTCGAAGCGGACGCCCTCTTCCAGCTCCTGCGCGGCCAGCTCTCGGCCGGCGCGCACGTAGCCCAGCGAGCCGACGGCGTTGGAGCCGCCCTCGGGGATGATGTAGGGGCGGCGGCCCTCGGCGGTCAGCGCGTCGGCGAGGGCGGCCATCCGAGCGTCGCGATCGCGCCAGCCGTCCATGTCGGTCCAGTGCACCCGGGCGCCGAGCAGGGTGTCCAGCAGCAGGTTGGACTCCGGCGCGGCCGGCGGCGCGCCGGCGCTTCGCAGCAGCAACACCGGCTCCAGGCCCAGCTGCCGGGCGGCCACCGCCGTCGCCCGGCAGTGGTTGGACTGGACGCCGCCGCAGGTGATGATCGTGTCGGCGCCCTGCGCGAGCGCCTCGGCCATCAGGAACTCGAGCTTTCGCACCTTGTTGCCGCTGACGCCGAACCCCGTGAGGTCGTCGCGCTTGATCCAGACCTCCACCCCCAGGCGCTCCGAGGCGCGGCGCAGTGGTTGGAGCGGGGTGTTCAGGCGAGCGAGGCTCAGCGGACGCAGCATCGGTACCCTCCGGCGCCCGGAGGATACCGCAGCCGATCGGAGCTTCGTATCAGTAGAGGTCGGTGACGCTGCTGTCGCGCCAGGGCCACATGTCCTCTTCCACGATCCGCATCTCGCGATCGATGACCACGTAGGTGGGGAACCCGCTGGTGACGTAGCGGATTACGGAGCCGTCGCCGGCGAGCACGGGGTGGGTCAGGCCGAGGCTGTTGGCCCAGCTCGCGGCCTTGTCCGATGTGGGCGAGCCGCTGTTGGCGTCGGTCATGACGGACAAGAGGACGAAGCCCTCAGGCTCGTTGGACTCCCAAAAAGACTGCCCCTCCGGGGCAGAGTAGTAGCAAGTGCTTCACCACTCGGCGAAGGCGTCGAGCACGATCACCTGGCCGTAGAACTGATACAGCTCGACCTCCTGACCGAACTGATCCTGGAGGGTGAAGTTGTAGGCGATGTCACCGGCGCGGTAGCCGGTGCCCTCGAGGCCCACGGGGACGTCGGAGACCATGGCGTGGAACCAGGAGTTCTCCGGGCCGTACTCGACCTCGGGCTCCGGCTCGGTGTCCGTGGTGCCGCCGTCAGTGCTCCCGCTGTCAGTGCTCCCGGTGCTCCCGGTGCTCCCGGTGTCGTCGCTGCCGCCGGGACCGCCGGGGCCGCCGCCGTCATCCGTGTCCGTGCTGTCGCCGCCGGGGCCGCCGCCGGGACCGCTGCCGCCACCCGGGCCGCCGCCACCCGGGCCGCCGCTGGGGCCGGTCGTGGCGAAACCCTGGCCGGTGTCGTTCTCTTTCTGTTCACAACCCAACAGCGCCAGCGGCGCTGCCAGGAAGATCACGCCGATCAGCCCTGTTCGCATTCGGTCTACCTCGTTCGGGAGGGTGCGCAGCGCGCATGGTACTGCAGGTAGACAGCGTGTGCGGTCGAATCTGACGGGCCGGTGTGCGGCGTCACCGGGGCCGCTCGCGCAGGCTGGCTCCGTTGCTCGCGATGACCCGCCCGTACCACCGCGCCGAGGCCTTCGGCGTGCGCTTCTGGGTCTCGTAGTCCACGTGGATGAGCCCGAACCGGCGCCGGTAGCCCTCGGCCCACTCGAAGTTGTCCAGGATGGACCGGTAGAAGTACCCCTGCACGTCCACCCCGTGGCCGACGGCCTTCTCCAGGGCGAGGAGGTGGCGGCGGATGAAGTCGATCCGCTGTGGATCCTGGACGCGGCTGTCCTTGTCCATCCAGTCGTTGGAGGCCATCCCGTTCTCGGTGATGTAGATGGGCAGCTTGTAGCGCTCGTAGAGGAAGCGGGGCCCCCAGTAGAGGCAGTCCGGCTCCACGGGCCAGTCCATGGCCGTCCGGGGGTGCCCGACGGGCCTCGGCACCACCTCGGGGCCGTCAGCGCCCGCCCGCACCCGATCGGCGCGGTAGAGGTTGACCCCGGCGAAGTCCATGGGCTGCCGGATGAGCTCCATCTCGCTGGCGGTGAACTTCGGTGCGTCCTCGCCGAAGAAGCGCAGGCCGGCCTCCGGGTAGTGACCCAGGAACACCGGGTCCATGTACCAGGAGCTGTTCCAGGTGCCGCGCACCCCGAAGGTGTGCTTGCGGGCGGCGACCACGTCCTCGGGCTTGTTGGTGTGGGGCACGCTCACGACCCCGACGGGGGCCCAGCCGATGTTGGGCGTGACCCGGGCGCGGGAGCGGATGATCTGCGCCGCCCTGCCGTGGGCCAGCAGGGCGTTGTGCACCGCCTGGAGGTTCTCGGCCCGGCTGAGCTTCAGGCCCGGCGCGTGGGTGCCCTGCTCGTGGCCCAGGCCGATGAAGCGCTGGGGCTCGTTCAGGGTCATCCAGTTGCTGACCCGATCGGAGAGCGCGCCCACGACCGCCTGGGTGTAGCCCTCGAACCACTCGGGTATCCGCGGCGAGAGCCAGCCGCCGCGCAGGAACAGCGCCTGGGGCAGATCCCAGTGGAAGAGCGTCACCCAGGGGGTGATGCCGGCGTCCAGCAGCGCGTCCACCAGCCTGGAGTAGAAGGCGAGCCCGCGGGTGTTGACCTTGCCGACCCCCCCGGGGAAGATCCTGGGCCAGGAGATGGAGAGGCGGTAGGCCTTCAGGCCCAGGGCGCTCATCAGCGCGACGTCCTCCCGGAAGCGGTTGTAGTGATCCGTCGCCGTCTCACCGGTGTGGCCGCCGTGGACGGCGCCCTCGCGGCGGCAGAACGTGTCCCAGATGGACTCGCCGCGGCCATCGGCGTCGTGCGCGCCTTCGATCTGGTAGCTGCTCGTCGCCGCTCCCCAGACGAACCCCTCGGGATACGCCATGTTGTCTCTGCCCTCCTGAGCCCGACCGGAGACTACCGCAGGTCGCGGCGGGGTGGGGGCGGCGTCGAAGACAGGGAGGTTCCATGAGCGAGACAGAGGTGCATGAAGAGTGGTTTGAGGACGACGGCTTCTGGGAGGAGATGCGCGGGCTGATGTTCGACTCGCGGCGGCTGGAGGGCACCCCCACCGAGGTGGACCGGATCCAGGCGCTCCTCGAGCTCAAGCCGGGAGCGGCGGTCCTGGACATGCCCTGCGGCTTCGGGCGGCACAGCCTGGAGCTGGCGCGGAGGGGGCACGCGGTCACCGGGGTGGACCTCTCGCCGTCCTACCAGGCGCACCTCGTCGGGGCGGTCGCTGACGCCGAGGCCGAGGTGGGGGTGGGGGCGCTGCCGGGCTCCGTGGAGGCGGTGCGTGCGGACATGCGCGAGTTCCGCCGCCCTGGCGCCTACGACGCGGCGCTGAACCTCTACTCATCCTTCGGCTACTTCGCGGATCCCCGGGACGACTGGCGGGTGCTGGAGAACCTGCTGGCCTCGCTCAAGCCCGGCGGCATCCTGCTGATGGAGATGATGAGCAAGGAGATCCTCGCCCGCGACTTCCAGCCCCGGCGCTTCGATGAGCGGGACGGCGCCATCGTGCTTGAGCGTACGCGGATCCTAGACAACTGGCGCACCTGCGAGACGTCCTGGACGGTCATCCGGGGCGACGAGCGGCGCGATCGCACCTTCCGCACGCGGCTGTACTCGGCGGCCGTACTGGAGGGCACGCTGGCCAGGGTGGGCTTCGCCGGAACGGCGGTCTACGGAAACCTCTGGGCAGCCCCCTACGATCACCGCGCCGAGCGAATGGTCGTGCTCGCCCAGGCCCCGGGGCAGGAAAAGTCTTGACACGTCAAACATAGCGTGATCTTCTGCTCGTGATTTCTTCCGAAGATCGTGTTGCTGTCGGTGTTTTAAGTTGAAGCTGGTCGAACTCGTAGACGTTGTCCTTCCCCCCATCATTGCCGCCGCCCACGAGGTCGGCGGCGCCGTCCGTGAGCGGATCGTCGCCGCTGACGGCGCCCGCGTCGTCCGCCGTGCGGTCGCCACCGCGGTCGTGGGCGCCCTCGGCGCCGCGCTAGCCGTGGCCGTCGAGCCAGGCGCGTCGGCGATGACCGCCGCGCTGCCCGCGCCCGATGCCCTGCTGGGCAGCCTGAGCACGCTCCCCCAGGAGGCCCCCAACGAGGCGCCTCGGATCCACACCACCGCCCCGGACTGGGAGCCGCCGGTGTGGCACCCGGAGCCCGACGCGCTGCTCGCCATTCAGGGCATGGACGCGTCCCCGGCGAGCAGCGCCCGACCCTCGCTGAATGCCCGCGCGGCCTACGCCTACGACCTGGACAGCGGCGAGGTGCTGCTGGCCTACAACCCCGACGAGCGCTGGCCCGTCGCCAGCCTGACCAAGCTGGTCGCCGGGCTGGCCGTCACCACCGAGGCGCCGGATCTGGAGCGCGTGCACTGCGTCGACGAGCGCTGGTACCCGACCCGCAACGGGGCACGGTCCAAGTTCTCCACCGGCGAGTGTTACCGGGCCTGGGACATGCTGGGCTCGATGCTGGTCGCCTCCGACAACCGGGGCGCCTTCGGAATGCAGGTCGCCTCAGGCCTCGAGTATGAGGACTTCATCGGCCGGATGAACACCGTCGCCGCCGATCTGGGGATGTCCTTCTCGACCTTCTCGGACCCCTCGGGCCTGGAGGACGACAACCTCTCCACGGCGCGGGACATGGCGAAGGCGGTGGTCGCGGCTGCCTATCACCCGGTCCTGTCCGTGGCGGTCAACGCGCCCCGCTGGCAGACGAAGCGCATGGACGCGCCGGGCGGCCGCTCGCTGAACACCACCAACCGGCTCGCCGCCCGCACCTCCCTCGAGGTGCTCGCGGCCAAGACCGGGTACACCGACACCGCCCGCTACTGCTACACCGCGCTGGTGCGGACCTCAAGCGGACGAAGGGTGGCGCTGAGTATCATCGGGGCGAATCGGTCCAGTCAACGTTGGTCGGATGTGGATCGGGTCTTGAGATGGGTTGAGAAGGGGTGATGTTCTGGTCGGTTGTCGGTTCGGTTGTCGGGTCGACGGGTCGGTTGTCGGGTCGGTTGTCGGGTCGGTTGTCGGTTCGGCGGGTTCGGCTTGGTTTGACGAAGGTCGATGGGACTTGCGAGAGCGGTCTTGGCAGTCGCGGGCTCGTTGTTTGAGCGTCTCGTCGAGGCGCCGTCGTGCTGCCTGTTGGGTTGTTGGACTTCCCGATCGTCCTGGGTGGCGCGGTGCCCCTGGGGAGATTCACCGTGTGCTCGCTGCGCTAACGAATCCCCGGACGATCCGTCAGCGTCAAGTCGACAAGGTTGGTGGCCGGTGCCGTACAGCTTGCGTCACACACGGCGGAA
>Ga0316204_10009031_pt1 | contig 13512 bp, 12 predicted proteins | sample 6monrhotite_MG_2_FD_205661 | JGI IMG/M metagenome (GOLD analysis project Ga0316204, IMG submission 205661) | Microbial mat bacterial communities from mineral coupon in-situ incubated in ocean water Damariscotta River, Maine, United States -... | ecosystem: Environmental > Aquatic > Marine >... | reverse complement strand
AGAAAATACAGGTTAGAAATAAATAGTTGAAATAAGAAAAAAATACAGGCAAAGTGAATTCAAATTAAAACAAATCTGGCTTAAGGGGAATGACCGTCGTAAATTGGCTTTTTCTACAGCCTCGTTATATTACAGGTTTTCAAGTATGCTACTTTATAGATTTGATCATAGCTATCTTCGACGTAAAGAATAGGTTTTCTGTATTCTTCAATTTCTTTTTCCAATGACTCTCTATTTAGTATGCTTTGTTGTAGTCTTTGAGTGAGATGTCGATTGATTTTTGCTTTCCTGTCAATGTCTAGCCCTGAAGATTCCAAAATTTGTCTCTGTGTTTTTAGTTGATTCTGCAAGTCTTCAATTAGGAATTGGTCGCTTTCCAAAAAACCTATGTCTTCGAATATCTTATTTAACGTATCTTTATTTTCTGTCCTTATGTCGTCATCGCTAATGCCACTCCAAAAGCTTTTTTGTATTAATTCCTTATCAAAACCTTTGCCTTTTGTATAAGTTTCTACAAGCGAACCTTTTCCAACAGTCCTGTAGACTCTATGAAGTGAAACTCGATCTTCATTTCCTTTGACAAGAGATAGAAATTCACGTGTGTGGCTTGTAATAAATATCTGTTTTTTGTCAGAGTAAGAATTTAAAAAATCATTTGCTAGTAATTCGGCGTTGCGATATTCGAATGAATTTTCTGGTTCTTCAAACCCCCATATTACATTCTTCTTTCCTTTTGAAATCTCATTCAAAATAGCCGGTATAAATCTAGCTTGAATGCCATCTCCTCGAGAGTATAGCGACACACCATTTTCAGTAGATACATTTATGGTTGTGAAAAAATCGATAAGAGATTCTGGAATTGAGAATTCAGCATCAACGCCGGTCTTATCTCTAAATTCTTGAAACAAATCTTTGGTTGTACTAGCAATCCTACCATTGATTTCGTTTGATGTTTCCTTAAATGTATTATCTCTTTCGAAAAGTGATGTTTGTAGCTTTTTGAAAAGATATTGTAAAAAAGTTCTATCTTTTACAGCTGGAATGTATTCGAAATTTATCGAGTTTAGAAACTGAGTTAGCTGCCCTAAAAGAGCTGCGGCTTGAGCTTGAGAGGCCTCTTTCTTGTTCTTCTTTTTGTAAGCCGTTTGGATATTGGAGGTTTGTTTACTAAATCCGTTCTTATCCCATGTTTTTTCTACCCAAAACTTTGTTGGCGTTGTTGATTTTTCGTAAGGTATTTCTCTGTCAAAAAATATTTTCACTTTAACAAACAAATCTCTTTGGGCGGCATAAGGTTCGTCTTTAGAACGCGTACTTCGCTTCTCTTCGAGTTTTTTTTTGCTTCTGTTCCTCTGTAAAAAAGATAAATCTTTTGCTAGGTCAAACTTTTCGCCAATACTAATTTCGTCATTAAAAAAAAGATTTAGGGCTTTTAAAACATTCGATTTCCCTACATCATTTGAGCCTGAAAAAATATTCAACTCTTTTAGACCAGTTATTCGTACATTTTTATCACCAAATGACCTAAAATATTTCACTTCAATTTTTTCAATTAATTTCATCTACAATTCTCACTTTCTAAGAAAAACAAATGCTCAGGCTCATTTTACGATATGCCTTTATTAGATACGAATTATATCCGTAATCAAATTAGTTAATGGGGTCAATTTTTTCGTTGCCACATTAATCATTTCGCCTACCCCATAAACTCAAGTTCTGTTAACACCAACGTCATCCGCTTGAAAGTATTACGTAAACCTTCCCATCAACCATTTTATGTAACCAAATCCAAAGTTCATCAATGATACCTCTTTTAACGACCAAACTCATCACACCACTGCTTCTCACAAGGAACACCATCGCCATCCCCATCAATCTTCACATTCGGACAATTCTTCAAATAAAACCTCGCCTCTTTGCAAGAAGACATTTGAGAGCAATACCGTTTTCCCTGACAACTAAAACCTGAAAAATCTTCCTTATGGGCATTCTCTTTTTTAAATAAACCTTTTAATTTTTCAGGCATTGAAATGGGTACAGGATTAGGTGAAAGAGTCTGGTACAAATAAAACGCCGCCACCAAACCTATGAAAACGAGAAGAACAAACGATAGACTTGTCTTATTACTGTTGCGGCTTATCCGCTCTACCCTCTCATCACTGACCTCATCAACCGGTTTAATCTCAACACCTTTGATTGATGCATATTCAGCTCGCTGTTTGCCTTGCTTATCAAGTATCCGATCAAAATAAATCACATCTCCAACACGCGGTTTACGAACCATCTGTTTTAAAGCAGAAATATGAATAAAAATATCATCGTCAAATGATTTACACTTTATAAAACCGAAACCGCGCTTTTCATTCCAGCTTGTGAGCTTTCCCTTATCCTTCACTGTTAATCCAATTTACTCATCAATGAATTTGATTACACCGCCATCATCCCTATCTCATACGGCAACAAATTCGCGAAATCTTTACCCTTACGAACTTTTCTTCGAAATGTATGGTTCTTATAATGCCTTCGAGAATAACATACTACTTTTGTATGTATGCGGGCTTAAATCGAATTATCACTATTTGAGATGGTCGCAACGCAGTGGTGCCCAAAATGCCAATCAACGCCAACCAGCCAGCTAGAAGATTTAATAGGATCAAGGTTTTGGAATGCAAGCCTTACTCAACGTCAGCTTCAAACGATTTAACTAAATCCAGATTGTAGGCTCTTTTGTAAATTATGCCCTTTCGACGTCAACTTATATTTCTGCAATTTACTCGACGGTTTATCCGGCAACGTCATTTCAATAACACCCATTTTGAGTGCGGGTAAAATATATTTTTGCCTGACATATTTCGCGTCTTTTAAATCAAGTAAAGATTGAATTTCAGTCCTGCTAAGGGCTCCTTCAATAACTGATATCAAATCCTTTATCTTCCAATCCATTGCTTGAATACTATCGTAACTGAGATCTATCACATCCTCAGGGGTATCCTCAGGGGTATCCTCAGGGGTATCCTCCGGGGTATCCTCCGGGGTACTCGCTTTCGCCTCGTACTCATTGGCTTCTATATGTCTGTTAAATAACCAGGAACATGAACTTTTCCTGCTTCTTCAAACATCTATACTCAAATTGTGAAGTATGAAACCTAGCCCCATCACTCAACAATGTCAAATAGACACCCACTTTCCGACATTTTTAGTTCTGAATGTCAGGTAAGCAAGAACGGTTAGTCAAACAAATATAAATGAGCGTTCTGCCTACTACACTAATCATTGAACGGGAAAATTTTTACTGCATAAATTAGAATTTATATATTTAAGTCTCTTTGGGTTTGAATAACATGATAGTTCAAATGGTACCCAGACAAATACGATACAAGAAAAGAATATTTCTGTGAGAAATTTTAAAACTTGCTAAATATCGATTTCTATCACCTATCGATAAGATTTAACTAATTTAGTAAACTACCCACCTTAAACAAATTAGCAATATTCGGTAAAATATTTACGCCTTTGCCCCTAACTTTGGAAATAAATATGAAAAATTATCCGATACAATTAATTTGTCTTTTAATTGTCGTCAACATATTTATAGGGAAACCCATCGCCATGAATAATCAGCAAGACTCTCCCCAATTATCATTCTTTGCAGGCAGTGTCGCAGGTAGCGGCAATATTGATGGTCAAGGAAAAATGGCGCGGTTTACTTATCCTAGCGTCATTGCGATGTCACCATCGGGAGATCTATTTGTAACAGGTAATAAAGAGAGCCACAATATAAACCCAACTCGCGTAATACGAAAAATTTCAGCTTCAGGTGAAGTTACAACATTCGCTGGAACCCTCGGCGTTGCAGGTAGTGCCGATGGTCAATCAACACAGGCTCAATTCAATCAACCTGCTGGCATAGCCATTGATAACAGAGGAAATCTTTTTGTAACAGATCAAGCCAATCACAACATCCGTAAAATTACGCCAGATGGCATGGTATCCACGCTAGCGGGAAAAGCAGGCTCAAAAGGTAGTGACGATGGTGTCAACGAAAACGCCCGCTTTAATGGTCCTTCAGCCATCGCCATTGATAGTCAAAACAATCTCTACGTAGTCGATAGTTTTAATCATACTATTCGCAAAATCACCCCAAACGGGAATGTTTCTACTTTCGCAGGCGAATTAGGAATCTATGGTCTAAAGGATGGGCAGGGGCACAAAGCCAATTTTGAATTCCCTAGCGGAATGGTTGTTGATAAGGATAATAACTTATATGTTTCAGAATCAAAAAGCATTCGAAAAATAACCCCTGATGGACAAGTGACCACTCTCAAGCACTTTACAACCATTAATGAGAAAGGCGAAAAAGTAGCAGCTGAATTTGGCGGCATTGATGCCATCACCATAGATTCACATAATAATTTTTATATCACTGAGCAATCAACAGTTGTTCGAAAAATTAATCCGGACGGTTTTGTGACCATCCTCGCCGGAAGTGATTTAGGTTTATATCACAGCATCGGTAACAATGATGACAAAGGTGAAAAGGCTAAGTTTGATCACCCGACAGGGCTTGTTGTAGATAAAGAAAACCAGGTATGGGTTTGCGATACCGACAATCATACCATTCGCCGAATTTCTCCTGACGGCGTTGTTACAACCTTTGCTGGTGATTCCGTGAAAGGGCATAAAGACGATGGTGTTGGCTCGGCAGCAAGATTTAATGATCCCAATCATATAACTGCTGATAGTCAGGGAAACTTATATGTCGATGTTAAGTTTGGTCACATTCGTAAAATTACTCCTGAAGCCTCGGTTACAACGCTCGACCAAGATACCTGGAACCGAGTAAATAGACCCGAAGATGTTGCGACCTATGCTAAAAGTTTTACTGGAATTTCAGGACTTGCTACCGATGATAAAAATACTGTTTATTTATCAAGCTCCTTGTCTCGGCAACACTCTGGTGGCGGCGGCTATTCCATGGTGCCAAGATTTTTGAGAAAAAAACGCTACGATCAAATACTTGAGATATTCCCATCGACTAAGGTAAGAAAAATTGCAGGCAAAAAATCTGCGCTTAATTTCCCTGCTGGATTAACCATCGACAAGCAAGGTTTTGTTTATGCTGCTATGAAACTCGATCATACCATTGTTAAAATTCAACCTCGTTCATTGTTTTCACCAAAAGTGGAAATCATCGCCGGTAAAGCTAAGGAGCGCGGCAGCACAGACGGTTCAAAAAGTGAGGCTCGTTTTAATCAACCGCTCGATATTGTAATGGACAGCAAACAAAATTTATTTGTTGCGGATTCCAGCAATCACACTATTCGAAAAATCGAACCCAACGGAAAGGTTAGTACTTTTGCAGGTAAAGCTGGCGAGCAAGGCTATGTAGATGGTGATAGAAATCAATCTCGACTGAACACCCCAGGTAGTCTCGCCATAGACAGTCACGACAATATTTATCTGGTAGATTCAGACAACCACACAATCCGAAAAATAACACCGCAAGGGCTCACCAGCACATTTGTCGGACAGTATGGGAAAATTGGATTTGTTGATGGCGAACTGCCAGGAGTTATTCCTTACCCTCGATCAGTAGTTGTGTATAAAGACTCACTTTATATAACCATCAGCAGTGGCATTGTAGAGGTTAAAAACCTATCAAAATAGCGGACGGCTTCAACCATTCGCCCGATCCATCATTACATAACCCGGTAGCGCTTCTATCTTTAAAAACCAGTTCTTGATATTTGGATAACCTTGTAAATCAAAGCCGCCATCTTCGGCTACATGGGTGTAAGCATACAAACTAATATCCGCGATAGTAGGAGAGTCTCCAACTAAAAAATCTGTATCTTCTAGCTGTGCTTCCATGATAGCAAGCGCTTTATGACCGCCTTCTTGTTTGGACTCAAATTCTTGTCGCCTATCATCTGGCAATCCAAGATATTTTTTAATATACCTCGCCACTGCGATAAATGGCTCGTGGCTATATTGTTCAAAAAACTGCCACTCCAAAACTTTTGCTCTTTTATACCCTGAATCTGGCAAAAACTCAGTGCCTTCCGCAAGAAAATTTAGTATCGCGTTTGATTCAGAAAGATATTCCTCATCGTTAATTTGCAATACCGGAATTTTTGCATTGGTATTCATCACAACAAATTCTTTAGTGTGAGTTTCGCCTTCAAGAATATTGATATGAATCCATTCATGTTCGATCTTTAAAAACTGCATTAATAATTTTATTTTATAGCAATTTCCAGAAAGCATATCGCCGTAGACTTTGTACATTTTAAATCCTCCTATATTTATATTAACAATCCCCTCAATCTCCCTTCACAAAGGGAGAAGCCCTTTCTTCTTTGATTCCCTCCTTTGTCAAAGGAGGGTTAGGGAGGATTTAGTTTTTGCACTTTATTAACAAAATCGCCTCAACATCAAAATGTGATCGATCCCATCGTCATCATAAATATCTGAAACTTGTTTGAAGCCGAAATCTTCATAGAATTTTTTTAAATAAAACTGTGCGCCAATTTGAATCGGTTTATTCTGGAAATTTTCATCGATAAATTCTAACGACTTTGCCACTAGTTCTCGACCAATGCCACTCCCTCTAACAATCCTAGCTGAGCAAATCCGTCCAATTGAAACCTTATTCTGGTACTCCGGATAACTCTCAAAAACTCTTAGTGTCGCGACTAGCTTATCACCCATCCAACCGAGAAGATGAATAGCCTTATCATCCTTTCCATCGATATCTTGATAGATGCAATCTTGTTCAATAATAAACACATCCTGGCGAAGGGCAAACATTGCTTGCATTTCGACGGGCGATAATTCTTCAAATTTGCGCCATTGCCAGTTTATTTCGTTCATATAAATTTTTTACCAATTTCGCACTGCCGCTCTAGGCTTACCATTCTAAGATCACTTTACCGGATTTGCCCGATCCCATCACATCAAAACCTTGCTGAAAATCATCGATTGAAAAATGGTGAGTGATAATAGGCGAAATATCTAATCCAGACTGCAAAAGTGAAACCATTTTATACCAGGTTTCAAACATTTCTCGCCCATAGATCCCTTTGATCTGAAGCCCTTTAAAAATTACCTGATTCCAATCAATCGCCATTTCCGATGGCGGAATTCCAAGCATCGCAATTTTACCGCCATTATTCATAATTTTTAGCATGGATTGAACTGCGGATGGCACTCCAGACATTTCAAGTGCGACGTCAAATCCTTCGGTCATGCCTAGCCCTTTCATCACATCAGATAAATCATTTTCTAGCACATTTATCGCACGTGTCGCACCCATTTTCTTTGCCAGTTCTAGCCGATATTCATTCACATCCGTTATCACTACGTGGCGTGCTCCCACATGTTTACAAATCGCCACCGCCATTATTCCAATCGGTCCTGCACCAGTGATCAGTACATCTTCACCGACCAAATCAAAGGAAAGTGCTGTATGAACCGCATTGCCAAAAGGATCAAAAATTGAAGCCATATCATCACTAATATCCTGGGGCAATTTAAAAGCGTTTACCGCAGGAATACAAAGGTATTCCGCAAATGCACCAGTTCGATCAACACCAACTCCCACCGTATTCCTGCATAGATGTCGCCTGCCTGCTCGGCAATTTCTACAATGCCCGCAAGTGATATGCCCCTCACCTGAAACTCGATCACCAATTTCAAATCCGTTGACCTCTTGTCCTATTGCTTCAATCACGCCAACAAATTCATGACCAATCGTCATTGGAACAGGAATGGTTTTTTGTGACCACTCATCCCAATTGTAAATATGCATATCAGTGCCGCATATGGCTGTTTTTTTAATCTTAATTAAAACATCGTTGTGCCCGCATTTTGGAACGTCAACATCTTTTAACCAAATACCAATTTCTGGCTTTTGCTTTACGAGAGACTTCATTCGATCACGCCTAATTTTTTTCCTACTTTTTCAAACGCGACGACCGCTTTGTCGATATGAGAAAAATCATGCGCCGCAGACATTTGAGTACGAATGCGAGCTTGCCCTTTTGGCACTACAGGAAAAGAAAACCCTACGACATAAATCCCTTCTTTAAGCATTTCGTCTGCAAATTTTTTCGCCAATGATGCTTCACCTAACATCACTGGAATAATCGGATGCTCGCCAGGTAAAATATTAAAGCCGAGAGAAGACATTTTCTCTCTAAAATAATTAGCGTTGTCATTTAATTTTGCTCTTAACTCGTTTCCTGATTCCAACATATCAATGACTTTTATACTCGCAGCGGCGATCACCGGAGCAAGTGTGTTCGAGAACAAATACGGGCGAGAACGTTGTCTTAACCATTCGATAATTTCTTTTTTACCCGAAGTATAACCACCCGAAGCCCCTCCGAGTGCTTTACCTAATGTGCCAGTAATAAGATCAATTCGATCAATTACTCCACAATGCTCTGGCGTACCACGTCCCTGCTTGCCCATAAAACCCACTGCGTGGGAATCATCCACCATCACCAACGCATCATATTGATCGGCGAGATCACAAATTGCATTTAGATTGGCGAGATAACCATCCATAGAAAAAACTCCATCAGTCGCGATTAGTTTATATCGCGCCCCTGCTTCATTTGCTGCTATCAATTGCGCCTCTAGATCAGCCATATCATTATTCGCATAACGAAAACGTTTGGCTTTGCTTAATCGAACGCCGTCTATTATTGATGCATGATTGAGCGAGTCTGATATAACGGCATCTTGATCCGTCAAAATGGTTTCAAATAGTCCACCATTCGCATCAAAACAAGAACCGTATAAAATGGTGTCCTCCATCTTCAAAAATTGACTGATACGGTTTTCTAATTTTTTGTGTACTGCCTGGGTTCCACAAATAAATCGAACCGAAGCCATGCCATACCCCCATTCATCTAAGGCTTTTTTACCTGCTTCAATTAATTCTGGAGAATTTGCCAATCCTAAATAGTTATTCGCACAAAAATTAATAACATTTTCGCCAGTAGAAACATGAATATCCGCTTGTTGTTGAGAGTCGATGATCCGCTCGTCTTTATATAAGCCGACTTGTTGAAGTTCATCTATTTGACTTTGAAGGTTTTGAAGAAAAGGTTTGTTCATTTTGCCGCCTGATAATGTGGGTGGATGAAGTAGATGGGAGACTTCATCGCTATAGGCGGCTAATTTTACAGCAAACAGTTGGAAATCCAACTGTTATGATATTGGTAGGATGACCTTTATTGGCTAAGGCTTAACTCGCAACTGCCAATTTAGGGGATTCCTCAGTTTGTTTATTTTGCTTTTCTACATACTCTTTAGTGAAAATTAAGGTTTCAGGTAGAGATTGTTCTAACTTTTTTCGCATAATCAATTTATGCAGAATTCGTCCAAAGATACTGAATCGTACATCGTAGTCCAATGTAACTTCTAACTCAGAGATATTTTCATCCAGCTCAGTTATCCACCAACTACTTTGCGACGCATCGAGAGGACCAAGTGGCGTGACGGTATACACAAACCCTTGACCTTCCCTCCATTCAATAATCGACTCTTCAATGCTGCCAAATCCCTGGATATGGCAATAGCGTCCAGTACCCACACCTGAAGTTTGTGAACTAAGATAATGAGATTTTGTCACTGTAGGAGCCCAATCACTGACATTTCCAAAGTCTTTTAGCACGTTCCAAACGGCTGATGTAGGGGTATTAATAATAATAGAAGTTTTGACTTGATATTTTTTGGGTGTTTTTGCGACTATCATAATATTCTCCAATTAATTAGTGGTAACCAAATTACTTTATCAATAAACTACTGGATTATAAATACACAGAATCGACCATCACTGGTGCCTTAATTCGTCACTAAAGAGTGTAACCTTTAATTAACTGACAACTCTCAACCAAGCTATCTTAGACTTCTAAAGGAGCGATCATGACAAATTGGGATGATGCCAGGTTTGTACTTGCTTTAGCGAGAGCAGGCACTATCAGAGCAGCTGCAAAGAGTTTGTCGGTTAATCACACGACCGTTTCAAGACGAATCGCCACAATGGAAAAGCAGTTATCTGCAAAGTTGTTTGAACAAACCTCTCAAGGTTATGTGCTAACGGCGTCTGGTCAAATTATCGTACAAGCTGCCGAATCAATAGAAGATTTAGTCAATGGCTCCCAACAACAAATAGAAGGTGCAGATAAGGAGCTTTCTGGCGACGTTTATATTCATATACCCGATATTTTTGGCGATTGGGTCAGCGAACAACTCGCACCGTTTTCCAAATTACACCCAAGCCTCAGGTTGCACATCATTAGCGATACAGCGGTGGCGAATTTAGCGAAAAGAGAAGCTGACATAGCACTGAGATTTACTGATTCACCACCCGAAGATATGGTCGGGCAAAAAGTATGTAAAATGCCGGTCGCTTTATATAAAAATACTGATTTTGAATTCGATCCAAAGAATGATCTGTCAACGTACCCCTGGGTACGCTGGTCTGATGTTTTTGCTGGCTCACGAGTAGAAAAGTGGACGAGCAAAAAGAGCAAAGACACAACTAATGTAACCCGAGTCTCCACTTACGGAACGCTTAATTCAATGATTAGGCACGGTGCTGGAATTGGGTTACTCTCACCCTGGTTTGCCGAGAATGATCCCAAGCTGGTAAGATTAACACCGATTATCAAAGAATTGCTAATGGATGTATGGGTTCTGATTCACCCAGATCTTCGAGGAGTGAAGCGAATTAAAACCGTTAAACATTTGTTGATTGAATTGTTTAAGAATAAAACTAATTAGTAACCCCTTATAAGCCTGAGAGCGGCATCTTCCAACAATACTCTCAACGCTTACCCTAATGTTGTGCCTAGATAAATCCCAAAAACTTTAATCAGGATACAACCCTATAAAAAAATTACTGTACAATGATTTTTGTAGTCTAAAATCACTTTCGTTTACGATGGACTCTTTATAACTATTAATGAAATCAATACAACGATCCCGAGCCATTTTCTCATCACTCGTTAGTTCTCTTAACTTTTCCAACTCATGCCATGCTAGAAGATTAGTTCCTGGCCAGGTAACGCCGTAACTCCCATCTTCAAGCATATTTCTTTGTTGCATATGTGAAATCGACAAATTCAGAAATCGATCAACTGTTGCGTGGTAATCATGTTGACTGGGTAAGGCAGATTTTAAAGCAATGATTCCTGAGACTATAAAACCATGATATTCAAGCTGCTGATTATGACTATCCAATGCCCCGCCAGTTTCCCTCGATAAATTTGGAAATATTCCTTGTTCATGAAGAAAAATTGCTCGATCTAAGTATCGTAGGTCACCCGTTGCTCGATAGGCATAAGACAGTCCCTTACTGAGCGCCGATAGATAATTGACGTTACTGTGGAGAGGTTTGTTCAATATCCAGTCAGCGGCATCCATGATTGAACTAAGGTAATAAGAATCATTGGTGTTTAAATATCCTTTGACTAACGAAACCAATGCATATCCATGATCATAATATAGTTCTGCCACATCGTCCCCAGGGAGAGACACTACCCAACCGTTATTAATACATTCCGGGCATTCCGTGAGTACTCGATTAACTACTTCTCCAAATTCAGGATTATTAATATCCGCTGGAAATCCAAAAACTCCACTCCCTCCCTCTGCCTGGCTTAACATTAAATAAGCGTGGACTTCTTTGGTTCTTTCAAAATAAATATCGTTGTTATCGGTAATTTCTCCATAAACATCTGCACGCCAATAAGAATCTCGCAACGCCATTCTATAATCAAAACCACGCCCCCAAGTACCATTTCCGTTATATAAGTCTTCACTTATGGCATGGATAACATCAAATGTAGAATCTGCTCGTGGTTCTGTTGTAGAAGGTTGATTTACAAGGTTTGAATCACCTTCTTTACATGAAAATATATTAACTATCAGAATTACTATCGCCAATGATCTTAAAAACATTTCCCACCTATGCTCCAAAAGACACCACCAGAATACCATTGTTATAACAGCTCAAGTTGGTAATTAATTAGTTAAAATAATCACACTGTGCCTAACTTTTTGCCTAAAATCAAGGTTCTCGATTAACCGAACAAAGTGTGACCACTTTATTTACCAGCAATAACTTCAATTTATAATTTTTTTTCCATCCATGGCTATTACTTCACTATTAGATATCTCTCAAGCTGCATTAATCCAGGTATAAAGGTTTATTATGATGCTTCCATATCTAGCGGATTGAAAAATTGGTCTAAGGCATTTTGTTGGGGAGCCTCCCTTGCAGGAAATTATCAACGCATATATAAGAGAAGCCGAACCTGCTTTTGCAGACTAATAAGCATGCCTTTCAATGCTTCAATTTTCATTGCCTTGTTAAAACTCTTACTCAAGGATTAACTCGACTCTGTGGTCAAATCCAGCTCGTTCAGTAACTGAATTTATTGTGCCTACTACCTCATCGTAAAAATCTCTCTCACCCGACCTTGCTTTCTTAAGAGTATCTAAACACCAAACATTACCTTCCTCAAAGTCTGGTTCATGAATATCAGGATTACTCTCAAGGATATCCTCACAAAAATCCTCAAGCATCTGACAGTCCAATTGTTTCTTCGAATCAGCGGAATATTTCCAGACAATTTTGCAAGGTGCTTCAAGACCAAATCCACCGAAAAGACAATCATCGAAACTCTGAAAACTCTTTCCGAAGTATCCATCTGGAGCATTAACTGCGGAAGCAAACTCATCACAGAGTGATTGCGTATCCTTTATGTTCCGACCATCTATGATGTAGTTATTCATAGTTTTAACGCCAAGTTAAAACGAGTGTGCCTTTCTTCACTTCGTTTTTCAACGAATGGTTATAAGTCTCTTGGTTTAAACTCATAGTCGGCTCTTTTAGATTCGGGCAGAACATGCTCTAACATTTCTCTTTCGCATGAACCAAAGTTTTTAAAATTTTCTCGTCCTTCCCGCAAAGTGATACTGTGATTCGAACCAGACTCAATATCTAGTTCATCCACGTCCTGGCCATCATCTTCCCAGAAACAAATTTTGCAGATCAAATAGTTTCCGCGCTCAGCAAGAGAAATATAATCACAACACGGGCACTGCTCTCTTGGAGTTGAGTCGTCCGGCGCATACCATTCACTCTCCTTTCCTGTGAGTTTATCTCGAAGCCAGTTGAACATCATTTACCCTTATAACGAGGCTGTAGAAAAACCCCAGCCTCTTTTTTTTGATTAAAATATACGCAAAAAACGGCGTTCCTACGTGAATATTATCTCGGTTCACCTCGACCAATTTCATTTGAGGTGACTCTCCGCGCCAAAAATATTAAAACAAAAATGTAGTGTACCTTTTTCTACAGCCTCAACGCCGAGTTAACCGGCACTTAATGTGGCTTGGCTTTTGTGGCAACATGGAGCGAAGCGGAAGCCACAAAAGGCGAGACACATTAAGTGTCAGGTTGAACGATTTGTTAGGCATTTTTTTCATTTT
>Ga0316204_10009030_pt1 | contig 13513 bp, 12 predicted proteins | sample 6monrhotite_MG_2_FD_205661 | JGI IMG/M metagenome (GOLD analysis project Ga0316204, IMG submission 205661) | Microbial mat bacterial communities from mineral coupon in-situ incubated in ocean water Damariscotta River, Maine, United States -... | ecosystem: Environmental > Aquatic > Marine >... | reverse complement strand
ATTAAGCTTTCAGGAATAGCGGCGCAATTGACTTCTATAAAAGGTTTATGTGCACGGTCACTGTATTTATGAATCATTCGGGCTATTTGTGTTTTACCCGAGCCCGATTCACCTTGAAGTATAACCGCCGCTTCAGTTGGTGCAACTTGGTAAATCCGGTTTAGAATTTCCATCATACGGGGATCGTTTGTTGAAAAATTCTCGGCATCGGGTTTGAACACAGCTTCTAGACGTCGCTGATCGGTTCGATCTCTAATTAGAATAAGTCGAATGCGATCCTTCGAGCCAGAGTTGGATACCATTCCACTATAAAATTCTAGATATCGTTGGCCATTATTGGTACTGACTTTATGTTCGAATTTTACAAATTGACCGGTTGGTCGGCCTGTCGCATCTATTTCACCAGCATCAATAGCCGCTTTAATTAGGGCTCTCTGTAAGTTGAAATCACCTATGTCACGTAATTTAGTGATTGGTTCATCTGGACTACCTAATAACTCACCAGCCGTTGGGTTTTGATAAATCACATTTCCTTTGTGATCTGCAATAAAAACACCTTCCTCTATGTAAGAAATAATGGCTTCCATAAGGGGGGCAAAATTCAATTCTGTCATTCAAAACACTCCATTTAACTACGTGATGCAGCAATAATGGTGTTGTGCAACACGCTGCATCATATATTTACATAATATATCTAATTTTATCAACAAGTTATTTTATATAACCAAGTATTTTACTCGAATACTGTGCGCAACACTTTAAATTATAGTTAATAAATTCAATAGGTTACATGTTGGCCTGACAATTGCTCTTATAATCTAAAGTGTTATTTGTGTGGGTGAGGGTAATGAGTGATCTCTTTTCGAGTCAGTGGATGAAACGTTTCCAGAACGAATGGAATAACGAGCCCGGACTTGCAAAAGATTTAGCAGAGATCAAATTCAGTTCAAATATTGCATATGGTTTTCAAAATGAATCTAAGCCTGCAGGTGTCATTGTGGTAGCTAAAGGTAAGGCTATTTCAGCGGATGAGTTTGATGGGCAAGATCTTAATTGGGATTTGAGAGCAAATCCTGAAGATTGGATGTACTGGCTTAAAAATCCACCAGGCATGATGGCATTAGGAATAGCTTATACATCTAAAAAGTTAAAATTTGTAAAAGGCGATTATGCCTCAATGATTAAAGATCCCTCAATTTCAAGTTCATTTGTTAAGAGCTTTATGGTTATGGCAAGGGTTTGATTTAGTTGAGCAGAATTAAGCCGGAATTGAGTTTGTATTGCGCTTGAATTGATCTGGCTCAGCATTGTTGAATGAATTCAAAGATATAGTTCTACGGGAAGGGTTTAGTGAATACCGATAAAAATAAAAATTTAGAGTTGGGAACGGTGGTCATATGAGTAAAAAAATAGAATTATTGAATCGAATCATAATTATCGCATTAAGTTGCAGTGTGTTAGCTGCACATGCCGCTCCATATGCGAATAACACTCAAGGCCAATATCCAAATTCCCAATATTCAAATTCCCTGTATTCCAATTCCTCAGGCATGCAGTATCAAAATGGTATGCAAGGAAATGTTAATAGCCGTTCTAGCCAATATCAATCAGGTAATCCTCAATTCAATCAACAAGGTTTTAATCAATCACATATTATTACGGTAATGCGTGCACCCACTGGAAGTAGTGTTGTTCTAGGCGGAACGGTTGTGCCTTTACGTGAAGTTACCTTATCGGCACAAATTCCTGGAAGGGTTGATTATCTAGCAGGTGTTGAAGGTGAATTGTTTCAGGCAGGAGAAGTTGTAGTCGCCATTGACGATGACGACCTTAGAGCTAAACGCGCTCAAGCACTTGCAAATTTAAACGCACAATCTCAAGCCTTTCAAAATTCACGTGTTCAATATTCAAAAGAATTTTGGGCTCCACGATCACGTGATGTTGGACGTATGCCTGGTATGGGTTTGCCTTCAATGTTTGATATGTTTTTTACACGTCCAATGGCAAGTGGTATGGGAGCAGGCAATCCATTACTAGAAAGACAAGCAGACTTATATGCTCAAGGCACAAATGTTGGCCAAGCTCGAAGTCAACATATTGGAGCTCTATCACAATTACAACAAGTTGATGCAATGCTACGCGATAGCCGAACAATTGTTCCTTTTGATGCCATCATTGTAAAAAAATTGGTGGAAGTAGGTCAAACTGTTCAGCCAGGGCAACCATTATTAAAATTAGCAGACAGTCATGCTTTACAACTAAAAGTTGAAGTGCCTGTACGGTTGGTATCTGGCTTACAGCAAGATATGACTGTTCCCGTAATTCTTGATATTGGTAATACTCGCATACAAGCAAGAGTTGCTCAGATTTATCCGGTTGCTGATAATAATCGACATACCGTGACAGTGAAATTGGATTTACCCGATGGTGTACCGGGTGGACCTGGAATGTATGCCGAAGTTATGGTGCCAGACCCATCTATCCCCGTGCAAAATCTACCTGTAATTCCGAACAGTGCCGTGGTATGGCGAGGAAGTTTGCCGGCTGTTTTTGTTGTTAATCAACAAAATGAAAAAGAATTACGTTTGGTTCGTTTGGGAGAAGCAATCGATCAATGGACTGTAGCTGTGTTATCAGGATTATATACTGGCGAACGTATTTTTTCTCAACCATCACCGGGTATGGCTTCTGGTTGGAAAAAATAAAGAGTTGGATTGATATAAGAAATGAAATTTTCAAATATAAAAATTAACTATTTAGAAACTATCAGTACAGATTTTAATTGGAATGAGTAGTCTTTGATGTCTGAAAATAAAAATAAAAACAAGAATATAGATGAAAATATGCAAGATCATCTTGAACTAGGTATAGCGGGTCGTATAACTAGTCAATTTATAAATTCGCCTGTTACTCCTTTGTTAATGATGGCTTTTCTTGTTATTGGAATAATGGGATTAATTTTCACTCCACGTCAGGAAGATCCTAAAATATCAGTACCGATGGTCGATATTTATGTTCAGTATCCGGGCGCGTCTGCAGCACAAGTTACAAGTTTGGTAACTGACCCATTAGAACGTTTAATGAGTGAAATACCAGGGGTTAGACATGTTTACTCTGCAACTCAACGAGGTAACAGTATTGTTACAGTGCAATTTATCGTTGGTGAAGAGTTGGAAAACTCGATTGTTAAAGTACATGACAAAGTTCAATCAAATCTAGATAAAATTCCGCCTGGTGTATCGATGCCATTGGTTAAACCCGTTGGTATAGATGATGTTCCAATAGTAACGGTAACAATGTGGTCGAAAGATATTGGAGATGATATTTTAAGAACATTGTCATTTGATGTTTTGCAACGATTATCCGAAGTTCCAAACACCGGAAATGGTTTTATAGTCGGCGGCCGAGCCGATCAGATTCGAGTTGAAGCATACCCTGAACGCTTGAGTGGTTACGGTATAAGTATCGCGCAGTTAGCTAAAACAATTCAAACAGCAAATGCAGAGCGTGCCGCCGGTAACATAGAAGGAAATAATCTTGCCTTTAATGTTTACACTGGTGCTTTTCTTAAAACAGCGGCAGAAATATCAAGATTAGTTATCGGTATTCGAGATGGCTCACCAATCTATGTTAGAGATGTTGCAAAAGTAATACAGTCACCTGAAGAAACAAAGCAACTTGTAAATTATTATTCTGGTGTAGCAAATGAAAAAGGGTTGAGTCAGTCTCATGGTGATGCGGCTATTACCATTGCGATTGCTAAAAAAATTGGTACCAATGGTGTATCTGTTTCAAAAGCGATCATCAAAAAGCTTGAGTCATTAAAAGGTCAGTTGATTCCGAGTAACGTACATGTAGAAGTTACTCGAGACTATGGTAAGAGTGCGAACGACAAAGTAAATGAATTACTAACCGCTCTTTTAGAAGCTGCTTTTGCAGTGAGTATTCTTTGTCTTATTGGTTTAGGTTTTCGCGCCGCTTCCGTTGTTGTTGTTATTATTCCAATTGTTATTCTTGTGACTATTTGGGCTGCATGGATAATAGATTACACCATCGATAGAGTGAGCTTATTTGCTCTGGTTTTCTCCATCGGTATTTTAGTTGATGATGCGACTGTTGTTGTGGAAAATATTTTTAGGCGTTGGCTTGAAGCAGGCAAAACAACAACGCGTATTGCGATAGATGCAGTTCGAGAAGTTGGTAACCCAACAATACTTGCTACCTTAACAATTATTTCGGCTTTATTACCTATGGGTGTTGTGAGCGGTCTGATGGGCCCTTATATGCGTCCCATTCCGGTGCTAGGTGCAGCTGCTATGTTTTTCTCTTTAATTGCAGCGTTTGTTTTTGCACCTTGGTTTGCAATGCGAGTTCGTCCTCAACTTAAAGCATTGAAAAAAGCAAAGGAACGAGAAGATAAATTTAGAGATTTTATCGGACGTTATTATAAACCTTGTATGATGCCGTTATGTACTAATCGAAAATACGGATTTATATTTTTATTTTCTTTAATTATCGCAACATTGCTAGCGTGTAGTATGTTTTATACTAATGCGGCGACAGTCAAAATGTTACCGTTTGATAACAAACCAGAATTTAATGTTGTTGTTAATATGCCAGAAGGAACCGCATTACCTGTTACAGCAAATGTTGTACAACAATTATCAGAAAAATTACGTTTAATACCTGAAGTAACAGCGGTTCAGACTTATGTTGGAACATCCTCTCCGTTTAATTTTAATGGCATGGTTCGTCACTATTACTTGCGTCAACAACCCTGGAATGCTGATATTCAGGTTATGTTGAAAGATAAAAATGATCGTGAGCGCCCAAGTCATGACATAGCCGTTGATGCTCGTCATATAATTAATGAATACATTGGAAATTCTCATTATTTGAAAAATACAGGTGTACGTACTCAAGTAGTCGAAATGCCCCCTGGCCCACCCGTATTACAAACTGTTGTTGCAGAAATTTATGGCCCTGATGCGAATACTCGTCGTCAGGTAGCAGCTGATATGACTTCAATATTTGAACAAGCAGAAGGTGTTGTTGATGTTGATAATTATATTGCTTCTGATTATCACTACTGGCGTTTTGAAGTTGATATAGAAAAATCGGTACGTTTTGGAATTTCAGTAGATGATATTAACAGTCATCTTGCAATGTCGATGGGTGGCTTTCGCTTAGGCGATATCAAGCGTGGTGTCGTACGTGAACCTACCTATATTATTTTGCAAGTTCCATTAGCGATTCGCTCGCAAATACAACGTTTAAAAAATCTTCCTATTATGTCTAAAGATGGTAAAACCATTCCTCTTGGTGAACTAGGACGGTTTATTCAAGTAAAAGAAGATCCAATTATTTTCCATAAAGATTTACGTGGAGTTGAATACGTAACAGGGGAAATGGAAGGGCGTCTGGGTGCACCGATTTATGGAATGTTCAATGTTGAAGATATACTAGAAAATTATAGAACACCAGATGGTGTCACTATGACCGGGATGCCAATGGGATTGATCGCGCCACCTGAAGAAGATATTGAATCTGGTTTTGAATGGGGTGGGGAATGGACAGTTACTTATGAAACATTTCGTGACATGGGTTTGGCATTTATGGCGGCTCTATTGTTGATATATGGTTTGATTGTTTGGGAATTTAAAAACTTTACGCTTGCTGGTTTGATTATGGCACCTATACCATTAACCTTAATCGGTATTATACCAGGTCATTGGATAATGAACGCAGAGTTTACGGCAACATCAATGATTGGATTTATTGCTTTAGCCGGAATCGTAGTACGAAATTCTATTCTTTTAGTTGAATTTGTTAAAAATGAATTAGAGAAGGGGATGGATATCACCGAGGCCGTTGTAAGTGCTGGTCAAATCAGGATGCGACCAATTTTAATTACAGCTTTAACACTTATGGCTGGTTCCTGGATGATTATTACCGATCCTATTTTCCAAGGTATGGCAGTAAGCTTATTATTTGGAGCGGCTGTTGCAACAGTTCTAACATTAGTCGTTATCCCACTCGGGTGTATTAGTATTAGCAAGCATTTTTATGTATTGCTGGATATGCCGGTTCCAGAAAAAAGTGAACCCGAATCGAATAAATCAACTAACTCAAAGTTCAGTCATATTTTTGATGATAATGCTGCATTGCTCAATATTAAAAAGTATGGAACAGCTAAATACTTACTTTTAAGTGGCTTAGTTTTGGTTTTTGTTAATAATATTAGAGTTAAAGTTAAAACACTAATTCAACTTATTATCATGAAGTTATCAAGCATCTATAAAGGATTTATTGAGAGTAATAATGATGTAAGTCAAGGCAATAGTGCTCAAGACGATGTAAAAAGTAATCAAGAGAAGAAACAGTCATTTGGAACAAAGAAAAAAAGAGTATCAAAGAAAGTAAATCCAGAAACACAAGATAAAGATGACTTTGAACAAGGTATTGCTAAAGAAGAAAATATACCGGAAGAAAAGAAACAGATAACGAAGAAAAAGAAAGTAGCTGCGACAAAATCTAAAGAAACAAGTAAGAAGAAGGCTGTGACTAAGAAGTCTAATAGCCCGCTAAAGAAAAAAGAGACATCCAATAAAAAAGTAGCATCGAAGAAAAAAGTAGCCTCGAAGAAAAAGCGTCGCGGTATTCAGTTAAAGAAAAAATAATTGATAAGTTAAGAGGTTTAAGTAATGAATAAGGAACGACACATGTTATTAAAATTGTTTTTGCCTGTGCTTGTCATTAACGTACTGAATGTTACGGTGGTTTATTCTGCAGATAAAGCAGAAGATAAAATTGCGCAAAATAAAGTGATGCCTTCACCACCTGCAGGGCCTTATCGTTCAGTTCTTGATGTTATGAAAGAAACTAAAACACAACCACAAATGCATACGCAGTCCATGCATCAACAAAACATGCGCCAACATAATATGGCAAAGCAAGAAAATACAAAGCAAGATGGTGTAACAAGTTTAAATACTCAGCAGTGGATGCCACCAACACCCCCACAGTGGATGCAATCACAAGGTAAGCAGCCACAACATATGCCTGCACCAACACAACCGACTCCAAATTTTAACAACCGACAGTGGACACCACCGGTACCACCCCAATGGAGTCAATCCCAGCGGAATCAATCCCAGTGGAATCCACAACAACCAAGACCACAAACGGCACCACCACAATCGGCTCCAAGCTTTAATAACAGACAGTGGACGCCACCGGTACCACCCCAGTGGAATCAACCACAGCGGAATCAATCCCAGTGGAATCAACAACCAAGACCACAAATGGTGCCACCACAATCGGCTCCAAATTTTAATAATAGACAGTGGACACCACCTGTACCACCCCAATGGAATCAATCCCAGCGGAATCAACAACCAAGACCACAAATGGTGCCACCACAATCGCCTCCAAACTTTAATAACAGACAGTGGGCGCCACCGGTACCACCCCAATGGAATCAATCACAGCGGAATCAATCACAACGAGGTCCAATTCCACCACAAGCTGGTCCAAACTTTAATAACAGACAGTGGAATCCACCTGTTCCACCACAGTGGAATCAACAACGTCAGGTTAATCCACCTAACTCGCAATACAGACGTTGGTAATTATTTAAAGTTTGAATTATTCAGGCAACTATCTTATGAAAATAAAATTTAAATATATCAGCCAAAGAATATTGTTAATACTCAGTATGTTTTTATTGTTAAATACTGTGTATGCACAGTCTATTATTTTTTCATCTGATCAATGGCCTAAGCGTTGGGAACGAGCAATGCATCACCAGCCTATGAATGGTCATATGGTTAATGGGAAAATTCGAAAAACTAATTTTAGAAAAGTGAGTCATCGTGAAAAATCTCATCAGGGTTGGGGGCAACGTCGTAATGAAAAACGCTATAGCCGTAGTCGCACTCCTGAATATAACTACCGCGCAAATAACCATAATCAACGATCTCAAATAAATAATAGCTCATACATAGATTATGGTGCAGCGCCCGATATATCTACAGAATATTATGGTCGCCAATTTTCTACTTACCCGAATGTTTATCAAGGTGTTTATCCTGGAACATACTCAGGATTAGGTTTTCCTGGATATGGTGTTCCGGGTTATGGAATTCCGGGTTATGGAATTCCAGCTACAGGCTTAGGTTATCCTTCACCTTTATATATGGCGCCAGGTATTTTTCCAGGTAGTGCTTATCCATGGTAATGGTTAAATGAGTAACGGATGAATGTGTAACGATAAGGATAATGACTAAAAATTTAAAGGTTTCCGAAAGTCCAGTAATAATGGAGTTTCGAAAAAATAAGGTGATAACTACGCACTCTTGGTTATCATTTTGAGAACATACGAGAGTGTAAAAATATGTTAACGCATATTAAATTTTAAATTGTTAGGAGAAGATCGATGATGAAATTAAAAACTGCAATGGGTGCGGCTGCAATCGTAATGGCATTAGCTTTGCCATTATCTTCAGCAAATGCATGGGGTCCATGGGGCGGTGGTGCTCCTTGGAATAACTGGGGTAACAATGGCTGGGGCAATAACAACGGCTGGGGCAACAACGGAAATGGTTGGGGTAACGGCAATGGCTGGGGCAACGGCAACGGAAATGGTTGGGGCAACGGCAATGGCTGGGGCAACGGCATGGGCGATGGCGACATGAGCTTCAGCATGAGTACTCGTGGCAATAGCAACATGGGTGGCTATGGCGGCGGTAATGGTTACGGTAATGGCTATGGTAACGGTAATGGCTATGGCCGTGGCTACGGTAATGGTTATGGTAACCAAAACTATGGTGGTGGTTATAACCAAGGTTACTATGGCGGACCACCTCCAGGATACTACGGCGGACCACAAGGTGGACCACCTCCTGGATACTATGGCAGACCACAAGGTTGGAATAACCAACAAGGTCAGCAACAAGCTCCTGCAGCTAAATCAGGTAAGTAATGGAATAGGGATCCGATAATCTATATCGGATCCCCAGTCCTAAATTAACTATTTTTATGTCTTAGGAGATAGAAGTGATTAGTAAAATTAAATTGATCGTAACAAGTATATTACTTCTTTTTTGTTCGTTCAGTATAAATGCTTTAGAACTTAATGTTGAATTTTCGGCGGATGCTGTGCAGGTTTCACCTGGGCGTCCACCATTGGTTTCAAAAATGTATGTTAGTAAGTCAGCAGTGAGAACAGAGTTTCTACAAAATGGCTCGCGTGTTACTGATATTTCATATTTTAAAAAAGGTAAAAGAATTTTACTTTACCCAGATCAAAAAACATATATGGAGCAAACAGGTTTACCTATACCTTCTCTAAAGTCTGGTAAGTCAACCCGAACGCCGTGTGATGGTGTTCCGAATGTGAAATGTAAAAAATTAGAAAAAGAAACACTTAATAAAATAAAAGTACAAAAATGGCTGGTTGAACGAAGTGTAAATGGTAAAACTTTTAAAAGTACGCATTGGATTGATAGCAAGAGACATTTAGCTGTTAAAGATAAGTTTTCTGATGGTGGTGTGTCTGAATTGAAAATGTTAGGAAATGATAAGTTAAATGGGCGCAATGTAGAGAAATGGGAATCACGTTATACGCATCCCTCCGGCCAAAATCGACTTTCAAGACAGTGGTATGACACTCAGTTGAAAATGGTAATTAAAGAGGAAAGGCCAGGTGGTTTCTTACGCGAGTTAAAAAACATTAAAGTTAAAAAACAAGATAAAGAGTTATTTAAACTTCCGGGAAATTACAGGAAATTAGCTGTTAATAAAAATACATTTAATAAGCAATCAAATAGCCAGTATAAAGGGCGTCAGGTAAATAAATAATGATTACTTTGGTTGCTAACTTAAAAGGTGGGTCAGGCAAGAGTACCGTGGTATTTAATCTTGCCCTGTGGTTGCAAATGAAAGGTCAGCCAGTTGTTGCGTACGATTTAGATCCCCAGCAAACTTTATTGGATGTTGCAGAAGTGCGAAGAGAAGAAGGTTATACACCACCGATGCAAGTTTATCCTCCAAGAGAAAGCTTAATGGATGATTTGAATTATCATCCTGATAAAGTTCATGTGTTAGTCGATGTGGGTGCAGCTAATCTTGATGCGATGAAAATGGCAATTTGTGCTGCAGATCAAATCATTATACCTGTACCTCCGAGTCAACCCGATGTATGGGCGACACAACGTTTTCTGGATATTGTAGATGATGCAACCCAGGGTAAACCTCCCAAAATGAGTGTGTTTGTCAATAGAGCCGATACACATTGTGCTGTTAGAGAATCGGATGATACTGAAGAAGTGATACAGCAATTACCTAATGTTAAATTAATACCAAAACGACTATTTCAAAGAACTATTTTTAGACGTTCATTAAGTGAAGGGATGTCCGTATTTGAAATGTCTAAACGTAGTAAAGCATCTACAGAATTTAATGAGTTTGCCAGTTTTGTATTTCCAGAACTTGCTTGAAGATAATTTTTGAGGAAAGATAAATGAAACTGTTACGCCACCTTTTGAGTCATATAATTTTAATATTGGTACTATTTGGAATTGTTTCGATTTATTATTATCGACATCATATCCTGCCTGATACTTATGCTGAAAAAATAGATATCTTTACAGATAAAATACATCCAAAACTAAAGTCTTTTGCAAGAATCAAGAAAATTGAAGAAGATGCTTCTACTGTTGAGGTTGTCATCAAGGAAGATGTAGAAGTTATAGAGTCAAAAACCGACGAAGATAAAGTAATAGTTAACAAAAGTGTTGATGAAACGCTAACAGTCCAAAAAGTTGACTCGACTGAGAATATAGAGGTTGAAACGTTAGCAGCTAGCAACGATGCAGTTGAAAAAGATGTTACTGAAAAAACTGCTGCTGAAAATGATGTTATTCAGATAGATAATGAAAAGCCAGCTATTGAAATAGCTTCTTTGAATAAAACTGATAAAGAAAGTGAAGTATCGCCTTCTAAAGAAATAGAGCAAATTACAGAAACGAATGGTTCTGCGGATTCAGATAAAGAATCCGCGAGTGCGAATGATTTGCTTAGAGCTGCCCGTCTTGCTTTTAATCATGGAGATCTAAAGGGTTCTGTTGACCAGTACAATTTACTTATTGAATTAGAAAATGATGAAGCTGATTTTTATGGTGAATTAGGTAATGTTTATTATGCTATGGGTTATTGGGAAAAAGCAGGGGTTGCTTATTATGAAGCAGCTACTCGTTTAATTGAGGAGAGAAAGCTTTATCAAGTACATTACTTGCAACGTGTCATTCATGGGTTGGACAAAGAAAGGGCAGAAAAATTAGCGAGTCAGTTAGCAAGTTTGAGAAATTAAATAAATAAATCATTTAAAGCGAGAAGTATATGTCGGATGAAAAGAAGTTGAATGAACCGTGTGATGGCACACCTGAGGGTTGCCATGGTGACTCCGATGAGTGTGGTTTAGATCCTAAAGAATGCCATGCAAACTCTACTCTGTCTAAAAACATGGATCCTGAAAGTATGGAAGACTGCATGGGTAAAAGTCTTGATAAACTCTCAAATGCTTTTATGGCGAGTGCTAAACGTTGGGAGATGATAGTTTATCCTGCTCTGTTTGCTTTTATTCTTCTATCGACTTATGGTTTTTTCTTGATTTATAGTTTAACTAAAGATATTTCTCGTGTGGCTGATGATATGAGTAAAATAACTAATAATATGCAGCATGTTGCAATGCAAATGGATTCAGTGTCAAAAAATATGGTTATCATGACGCAAACATTGGACAGCCAATTAGTCGTTATGAACGATATGGTTTATCACGTGCGCGGTATGAATCATTCTATAAATCAAATGCGACATGATTTTTCAGTATTAAATAACAGTGTTTCTCGTCCTATGTCATTTATGAATACATTTATGCCATGGTAAAGGATAAAGTGAATTTTATAATTAAGTTTGGAGGGTAATCTTATGAGTGAACAAAATTTAGATAAAGATAATAAAAATTCAGATGCTAGTGCCAGTACAGATGAAAGTACAGATAAAACAACAGAACAAAGTAAACAAGAGCATATAAAAGAACGTCTTAAAGATTTAGGTGTTTCTGAAGAGTCAGCTCGTCCTGAGAAATCTTGGTATGCACGATATGGGAATTATGTGATATCGACTATTATTATAGTATTAGGGGTTATTTATTGGCTTGAATATAGAACCACAGCTAATGATTCTGTAGAACAAGTTGCTCAAAAAGATACATCTTCTGAACAATATCAAAATTCCAACCAGCATAACTCAGATGTTCAAGTGGACGACCAACATATGGTCTGGATGAAACAAAATGGAATGATGCATAATATGCAACAGCAAAAGACTTGGGAAGAACAAAAAATACGTCAGCAAGAATGGCAGAAGCAAGCTAGAGAACAGCAAGTTAAGAACAGACAGGCTTGGGAAAATCAGATGAGAGAACAACAAGCAAGAAATCAGCAAGCATGGGAGCAATATAGAAAACAACAGCAAGCAATGAATCAAGCAAGATTCCCTGCTAGAGACAGTAACCAAGGTAATGTACCTCAAATGAATAATGGGCGACCTTATCAAGGTGGATATCCAAATCCTTATGGAAATAGTAATCAAGGGAACTATTCACAGGGGCCTGGATATATGCAGCAACCAAGATATTGGCAACAGTATCCAAATCAGCCTTATCCTCAGAGATGGTAAAGTAAAAAAGTTATTGTGTGAATAAAAAATAATAAAGGACATTGTTATGAGTTTATTGAGAAATATTTTTTCTGTTATTGGTTTGTTTACAGTTATTTCAGTTTTTATATTGATCTACAAAATGGAACCTGCATATCACTCCTTTATGAGTTTTGACGATAAAGCATTGGAAACATATACCAAGCTGGCTGAGGATATTTTAGAGACGGGAAATGCAGCTGAAGCAACCGTTTGGAAAACTAAAGTACAAGAAGGTTTAAGTGCCTCTGATGTTGAAGAAGCCATGCGTTCGGTTGCTAATGAATATAATATTAAAAATGTTGGTGAACTACCTTTATCTAAACAAGTTGAGGCAATGAGTGGTAAGCCTTACCGGCATATGAAAATATACATGTTCTGTAATGCATTAACAGCTGCAAAAATGGTTGACTACAGTGACGCCTTTTCGGCATATCTACCTTGTAGAGTAACGCTGCTTGAAGACAAAAAAGGACAGCTATGGATATATAGTTTGAATATGGATTTAATGATTCATGGTGGAAAACAATTGCCACCAGCGCTTAAAGAAGAAGCGTTGCGTGTGAAAATGATTATCCAGAACATTATGAAACGCGGTGCGTCAGGTGAGTTTTAGAGTGGAGTAGGTTCTATGAGTATATGTAAAGACAATCATCATGGTAAGGAGTCTACAAGTCGGCAGATTTTTAATCATGTAAGAAAAACTGAAACACCGATGCATGACGTGCGTGATTTAATGTTAAGTGTACTATCG
>Ga0316204_10009029_pt1 | contig 13514 bp, 9 predicted proteins | sample 6monrhotite_MG_2_FD_205661 | JGI IMG/M metagenome (GOLD analysis project Ga0316204, IMG submission 205661) | Microbial mat bacterial communities from mineral coupon in-situ incubated in ocean water Damariscotta River, Maine, United States -... | ecosystem: Environmental > Aquatic > Marine >... | reverse complement strand
TGGTATGCCTCCCTCGAACCGGTGATTGCCAGTTATTCCTTCCGCGTGCGGTATTGGCAATTGGGTGACGAATCCGACAAAAGTTTTGTGGGCATGAAGCGCCTGCCGCAAGTTGTTGATTCGATCAAACAAGAATTCGACCGCGTCGGCCGCAATGTGCAAATCGGCGTCCACTGGGATTGGACGCAGCCGTTGCCTGACCGAGAAACCTTGCCGAGCAGCTTCTTATCACTGAATACTGACCCGACTCCCAACGATGCCCAATTGCAACAGCATCTCGAACGAACTGCTGCGTCCGGCATTCCTCGCTGGGTGCTGATCAAACCGCTGTCGACCGAACACCGACTCAACGAACGAGCGGCCGATCTGGTCCGGCGTATGATGGTCGCGCAATTGGGCGGGGCGGATGCGGTATTCGCCTATAACCCCTTTGACCCGGAATTTGGACTGTTGTATCCCGATGGTTCACCGACCGAATTATTTCTTCCCTGGCGGACGACTGCGCTCGCCTTGCAGGAGTCGACGTTTCTCGGCAAATTTCAAATGCCCAACAACAGCCCGAACGTGGTCTTCGCCAAACCGGGTGAGGTGTTGATGGTCATTTGGAACGACAAGCCCACAACGGAGGCAATCTACCTCGGCGAAGATGTGGAAATCACCGACCTGTTCGGCCGCACCCGGCCTGCGGAGGTCATTGAAATCCGGCGAAATGTCGACCGCAAGTCTGCTCAGGTCCGACGGCAACAGGTGCTCAAGGTGGGGCCTGTACCGATCATTGTCCGCAAATGTTCCGAACCGGTAGCCCGCTTCCGTTTGGCGATGCAATTCCAACGCAAGCGAGTCCCCAGTAAATTTGGCGAACACCAGGAGATGATCACCGGGACGAATACCTTTGGCCAAGGCATCACCGTCAGTTCGGATCTGAAATACAGCGACAAATGGAACGTCGAGCAACTGCGCGCACCATTGACACTGTCGCCCAATGAAGCATTCCAACTACCGGTCTCGTTGTCGTTTCCACGCGGTGCGGGGATTGGCGATCTCGCCGCGACCGTCGACTTCGACATCTCCGCCGACCGCGAATACCACTTCACCGTTCACCGCCCTTACACCTTGGGCCTCGGCAAAGTCAAATTAGACGTCAATTACTATGTCGAACGAAAACATGGGCAGGCGATTCTGGTCGTCGAACAAACCATCACCAATACAACCGAGCCGTTGGAAATCCTAAACTTCAACTGCAACCTGTTGATCCCCGGTCGGCGGCGACAAAAACGTTCCGTCGTCAAACTGGGCCGCGGCGAAGACCACAAGTTTTATCGCATTCTTAACGCCGATTCGTTGATCGGTGAGGAAATCAGCTTGCGCGCCGTCCAAGTCGACGGCAAACGCTTTCTCAACAGGAGTTGGAAAGTGGAAGACCGCCCGCCGGTGGAAACGCCGTAGCAGTACGCCCGCGCGCTTCGTCCATTTCAACGCTGGAATGCCGCTGGCAGTTCGTATGCCAGCGCGGCACACGGACGGGTGCTTTCTACGCACAGCCCCTCTAGCCGGTTGTATCGTCCCACATTCACATCTTCGGTTGTCAGGCGTCCCATGGCTGCGGTATCCTCACGCTGCTCGCTCAATTTGATTCCGGCTGGCAGCCAAAGTAATAGAGGGACCCCCGCAATGCAGCTCGTAACGTCAAAATCCATCATCATTGCATGCTTGTGCGCCGCAGTTCTATTTGGCGGGCAATTCGCCGCTGGTGAGGAAACCGCCAAGCCCAAAGCGGATGATGCAAAGCCTGCAGCCGATAAACCGGCGGCCGATGCTGATCAACCGGACGAAGAGAAGAATCCGTTTACCCGCCACTTCCGCGTCAAAGATTTCAACGGCGGCAACGGTTGGCTGAACACATCCGGCCCGATCACACCGCAAGATTTGCGGGGCAAAATTGTGATTCTCGACTTTTGGACGTACTGCTGCATCAACTGCATGCATATTTTGCCGGAGTTGAAAGCACTGGAAGAGAAATACCCCAATCAACTGGTCGTCATCGGCATCCATTCAGCCAAGTTCGACAACGAAAAGGGGACCGAGAACATTCGCCAAGCGATCATGCGTTATGAAATCGAACACCCGGTCATCAATGATTCGGACATGACGTTGTGGCGCAAGTTCTTCACGCGATCTTGGCCCACGATTGGCATCATCGATCCCGAGGGGTTTTTTGTCGGCAACAACTCTGGCGAATTTCAACACCAAACGATCGATAAACACATCATCCAGCCGTTGATCGCATATCACCGCAAAAAAGGGACGTTGGACGAGACACCCATCGACTTTCACCTGGAGCGCGAACGCGCGCAACCGACTCCGCTGCGCTATCCCGGCAAACTGCTGGCTGACGAAGCAACCGATCGGCTGTATATCTCCGACAGCAACAACAATCGCATTGTCGTCACCACGCTCGACGGCGCACTTGTGGAGACCATCGGCAATGGTAACATGGGTACAGACGATGGCGGATACGACACTGCCACGTTCGATCATCCACAAGGCATGGCCTTGCGCGGAGATGTGCTATATGTCGCCGATACCGAAAACCACCTCATCCGCAAGATCGACCTCAATACCAAGCAGGTCGCGACGTTGGCCGGTACGGGCGAACAAAACCGATCCCGAAGGGTGGGCAAAGAATTGCTCACAACCGCATTAAACAGTCCCTGGGCGTTGTCAGCCATCGGCGACCAACTTTACATCGCCATGGCCGGTCCGCACCAAATGTGGGTGCTCGACGAAACCGCCGGGACAGTGCGGCCCTATGCGGGATCCGGCCGTGAGGACATCATCGATGGACCGCTGTTCGAAGCGGCGCTGGCACAACCCTCAGGCATCGCAACGGACGGGGATTTTCTGTACGTCGTGGACAGCGAAGGGTCGTCTGTCCGCAAAATCGACCTGACCCCCGAGGGAAATGTCATCACACTCGTCGGCAAGAACGGTGGCGGGCTGTTCCGTTTCGGCGATGTCGACGGGGTCGGCGCCGAAGTCAAACTGCAACACCCGCTGGGGATCACCTACCACAACGGTAAGCTCTATGTTGCTGACAGTTACAACCATAAAATCAAAGTTGTGGACATTGACACGCGTGAGTGCACGACATTCCTGGGAACCGGCACGGCAGGCAACAAAGCTCAGCCGCCCCAATTCTCCGAACCGGCAGGGCTGGCCGTAGCAGGATCGCGGTTGTACATCGCTGATACCAACAATCATCAAATCCGCGTGGCCGATCTGAACACCAAGCAAGTCACGACGTTGGACATCGCCGGTTTAATGCCCCCATCGCCTCCGAAGGCAGTCGCCAAGCAGCGACCGCTGAAGAATGTCACGAAATTGCCCCCGGTCGAAATCGCCGCCAACACGACGCTGCCCTTTGCGGTCCAATTGAACATTCCAGACGGCTTCAAACTCAACAAACTCGCGCCCATCACCTACCGCGTAACAGCCAAGGGAGAGCAGTCGCTATTTGCTGCCAAACATCTGGGAGTTCGCGGCGAAGCGGAATTCTCCGATGGCTCAGCAAAATTCGCATTGCCGCTCGAACAGAAGACCGGCGCAACGACATTGTTGGTCTCGGTGACGTATCAATTCTGCCGCGATGGCGTTGGCGGATTGTGCAAGATTCGTACCGCCAACTGGTCGCTCCCGATTTCCGTACAGCCCGCTGCGACCGAACGGATGGTGAAACTCACCATCCCCGCCCCGCCCAAATAAAAACCCGCACCGCGACATGGCCGCGGGCGGGTATTGTTCGACTCTGCGAATTCGCGTAGTCTGCTAATTCGATGAGGGCAACGGTCGGGTTTCGATCTCCTTGGAGATCAACAAGATAGTCGACCGCGGAAGTACATCGTAGCTGCATTGATCCGGTAGTGGGAGTTCGCAATCCAGTTCAGTGATCGCGTCTTTGCCGCAAGCGGTGTCAATGAATCGGTACCATTTGTGGCCGCTGGGCAATGCCGGCAGCTCAAATGATGCGGGGTCCCAATGCGAATGCGCGATGAGATAAATCTCGGTCGGGTTTTCGGTGCCTTGGTTTTCAAACATCCGCATTGCCAGACTCCGTGACTCCCAAGACCAATCCGGCTGGTTCAATTGCATTCCGTGCCAGGCAATCGTGATGCCATCGTCGTCGAATGTTCGACGTTGAAAAATCACGTTGCGGCGGCGAAATTGAATCAGCCGTTTGAAGAATCCCAACAACTCCTTGTTCTTGTTCGCTAACGACCAATCAACCCACGACGTAGAGTTGTCCTGGCAATAGGCGTTGTTATTGCCGTTTTGTGTGCGGCCGAACTCGTCGCCCGCGAGCAACATCGGCACGCCGTGCGACAACATCAATAGAGTCGCCATATTCTTGACTTGTTGCCGGCGAAGTTTATTTATCTTCGTAGACTTGGTTGGTCCCTCCTCGCCGCAATTCCAACTGTGATTGTCGTTGTCCCCATCGGCGCCCCGTTCGCCGTTGGATTCATTATGCTTCATATTGTAGGAAACTAAATCCGACATCGTGAAGCCATCGTGGCTGGTGACAAAATTGATGCTGTGATACGGCGCGCGGCCACTGCCTTGATACAAGTCGGACGAACCGGACAAGCGCGTGGCTAATGAGGCGACCGCACCGGCGTCGCTTTTCACGAAGGAGCGGATATCGTCGCGGAACTTCCCATTCCATTCCGCCCAGCGTCCCCACGCGGGAAAAGTACCGACCTGATACAATCCGCCGGCATCCCAGGCTTCGGCGATGACTTTCGTGTTCGCTAACACGGGATCAGCGGCGATGCGTTCCAACAGCGGCGGGTTGGGCAAGACTGAACCATCTTGTCCCCGCCCCAAAATCGACGCCAAATCGAAACGGAACCCGTCGAGGTGCATTTCCGTGACCCAATACCGCAGGCTGTCCAAAATCATGTCTCGGACCACTGGATGATTGCAATTCATCGTGTTGCCGCAGCCCGAATAGTTGTAGTGTCGTCCCGTTTTCGGGTCGATCATGTAGTACACTGAATTATCGATGCCGCGAAACGATAACGTTCGTCCACGCTCGTCCCCCTCGGACGTGTGATTGAACACGATGTCCAAGATGACCTCGATGCCCGCGTCGTGCATCGCCTTGACCATCGTTTTAAATTCATTCACCTCTGCACCGACACCGTTGTCCGAAGCATATGCGGCTTTGGCGGCGAAAAAGGCGATTGAGTTGTAACCCCAATAGTCAAACAGCCGTTCGCCCGTCAGTGGATTACGCCGCCAATTCCCTGACTCATCAAACTCGTTGATGGGGAGCAGCTCAATGGCAGTGATTCCCAAATCTTTCAAATACGGGATCTTTTCGATCAGTCCCGCAAACGTGCCGGGATGTTTCACGCCTGAGTTCTCGTGGGCGGTCATGCCCCGCACGTGCATTTCGTAGATAATGGTTTCCCACAGTGGGCGATTGAGCGGTTGGTCAAACTCCCAATCGAATTCTCCGTCGACAACGACCGAATGCTGACCGTGGACTTCGCCCCCTTCGGCAAGCGGATCGTGGTGATGGTCGATGTCGTGCCCTGATCCCCAACGGGAACTCCCCGACACCGAACGGGCATAGGGATCGAGCAACACTTGATCGTAGTCGAATTTGTGGATGTGGTCGTGAGGTCCCTGCATGCGGTATCCGTATTGGATTCCCACGTCGACGCCGCTCACAAACGCATGCCACACCTGCCCGGTGCGGTTGTAGTGCGGATCGAGCGGAAATTCCGCGATCGGCTCCATTTCACCCGGCACGAACAACACCAATGTCACCCCGGTGGCGTGTTTTGAGAAAACCGCGAAATTGATGCCGTGCCGCTGCAACGTCGGCCCCAACGGCATCGGCGAGCCACGAGAGATGGAGAAGTTGCTATCAATTACCTGAAACAATTTTTCGCGAATGTTTTGGTCGACTGCCATAATTTATTCGTCCGTCCCTGCTTCTGTACTAAATCGCATCCTAAAACTACGAAATGACCCTGCAACGGGTATGCCGTACAATAACTCATTTTCTCAATAAGGTTGCAGCCGTCAAAGTATTGCGTAACAACATCGTAATGGTCATCGGCCCAACCCCGCCCGGAACAGGACTAATCGCCCCGGCGACTTCTCGGACTTGATCAAAATCTACGTCTCCAACCAATTTGTTTTCCACCCGGTTGATTCCCACATCAATCACCGCCGCTCCAGGCTTGACCATGTCCGCCTTCACAAATTGCGGCAAACCGATGGCGGCGATCAAAATGTCCGCTTGCAGTGTGATGTCTTTCAAGTTGCGCGTCCGACTGTGGCAAACGGTCACAGTGGCGTTTGCGGCTTCTCCTTTTTGTATCAGCATATTCGCCAATGGTTTGCCGACAATTTCGCTCCGCCCAATCACGACGGCATGCGCGCCGGCGGTCTGTACGCCGTGATGAATCAACATTTGCTGCACGCCGCACGGCGTGCAGGGCAGAAAACGTGGGCGGCCTTGCACGATCAATCCCACATTTTCGGGATGAAAAGCGTCCACGTCCTTCATGACGGAGACTGCGTCCAGAACTGTTTTTTCGAGAATCTGGACGGGTAATGGCAACTGCACCAAAATGCCGTGCACACTGTCATCGTCATTGAGTTGACCAATCAACTTCAGCAATTCGGCCTGCGTTGTTTCGGCGGGAAGCCGATGCAACGTGCTGCCAATTCCGACTTTGGCGCAGGCTCGTTCCTTATTGCGAACATAGACCGCGCTCGCCGGATCGTCCCCCACCAGCACCGCTGCCAAACGGGGCGTTATTCCGGTTTCGCTGGTGAAGGCGGACACATCGCTAGCGATCTCCAACCGCAGTTTCTCAGCCAATGCCTTGCCGTCAATGATGTGAGCTGGCACGTCAAATTTGTCCTTGTCGCTAGATTTCCAAATCTTCTCAGAGAGGCCTCACCTGTTCTCCATTTCATAGCGACTCACACACCGGTTGGCCATATAGAACCTCGAAAAAATTGTCGGCCGACTATTCACGGTCATTGCGAACTTTGCCGGCTCAGGCGTGTCGTTACCTTGCAACGGTGCGCAGAATTCCGTTGGCCTGTCGTTTGTTTCGTCAAATCAGCGTCTCCAGGCCCCAGATTTTCGCAGTGCCCCATAGGGCAATGGCCGCGTAAATTCCGGCCATGCTGTCGTCGGCCATGATCCCCAGCCCACCGTGCATTTTCTCCAAACGTGACACCGGAGGCAGTTTTGAGATATCAAATACACGAAACCACAAAAACCCTAAAATGGCTGTCGGCCAAGTCAGCGGCGTCAACAGAAACACAATCGGCATCGCAGCGATTTCGTCAAACACCACACCGCCGGGATCCTCGGCCCCCATTAGTATCGCTGAACGACCACAAATTGGAATTCCAATCACAAATAGCCCCACAATCGCCAGACATTGCATGGACCATGGGAACTGCTGGATGCCCCACGCCAACGGCAGACCCCACAGCGTGCCGAATGTCCCTGGCGCGACGGGAATTCTGCCGATCCCCAGGCCGGTTCCTAGTAGAAGTACCGTATTATCCCAGAACTGCTTCAAAATCGATCCTTCGTGCTAACGCCGAGCAAAATCACCTAATTCCAGGCAAATTTTCGCCCAACAAAAGTTCAGCTTAAATCGCTGCCACCAACAGGCGGCGCCGGACAAAGCGCAATCCCACCCGCGATTCGGTTGTCCCCTACTCAAAAACAGAATGAGGAATTATACTTGCAGTTGACGACAGGCGAAATGCCCAGTAAACCGCATTTCTGTCGCATCCCGCCTGTCACACGGCGATTTTAGAAACTGTTTATCACGCGTCCCGCTGCCAAAACTTTTTGGTTTGCCAGCGGAGTTCTCGCAATAGCCATTGGAGCCTGAAAGAACGTATGGCCACCGATACAAAACCGGACAAGCCGCTGAAGCCCAGCAAGATTGAAGTTCTCAAAGAAGGCAGCCAACAGCTGCGTGGAACGATTACTGAGGAATTGGCTGCCGCCGATGAGGATCATTTCTCCGGCGACGCAGCGCAGCTTCTCAAGTTTCACGGCTCCTACCAACAAGACAATCGCGACGTCCGCGGGCAAAAAAACGAGGACGGTTCGCGAAAAGGCAAGTTTTACAGCTGTATGGTCCGCACGCGGATTCCCGGCGGAAAGGTCTCGGCGGCCCAATTCTTGGCCGAATTGGATCTCTGTGACAACTATGGCAACGGCACGGTGCGGGTGACGACGCGACAAGGGTTTCAGCTACATGGCGTGCTCAAGGACAATATCAAAGAGACAATCCGCGCCATTAACGACTCCCAACTGACGACGTTCTGCGCATGTGGCGATGTGGAGCGGAACGTGATGTGCTGCCCCGCACCCCACAAAAATAGCCCGGTGCACGATCAGATGCAGGCGCTGGCCGATGCGATCGCCGAACACCTCAAACCCAAATCAACCAGCTATTACGAAATCTGGCTGACGGACGAAGCGGGTGAAAAGACGAATGCGACCGACCAGTTCCAACCAGTCGAAGAACCGATTTACGGCAAAACCTATTTGCCCCGCAAATTCAAAACTTGCATCACGCTCCCCGAGGATAATTGCGTTGACATCCACACCAATGATCTCGGATTTTTAGCAATCGTCGATGGCGACGAAATCGTGGGTTATAACGTCCTGGTCGGGGGCGGCATGGGAGTGACTCCCTCGGCCAAGAAAACATTCCCCTATCTCGCCAAACCGATGGCCTTTGTCACGCCCGCACAAGCGGTCGACGTGGCCGAAGCCGTCGTGAAGGTGCAACGGGACTTCGGCAACCGCTCCGACCGCAAGATCGCGCGGCTGAAATACTTGATCGCCGATTGGGGCGTCGAGAAGTTCAAAGCCAAGGTCGACGAATACTACGGCCAAACGCTGCCGGATCCGCGCCCCATCGTGGTCACCGATGTCGACGACCATCTCGGCTGGCATGAACAGGGAGACGGCAAATGGTTTGTGGGGATCAATCTCCCCAGCGGACGTATTCAAGACCTGGGTGACACGCAGCACAAGACCGGCTTGCGGACGATTCTAGAGAAGTATGGGATGGATACGCGGCTGACTGCGTTGCAAAGCGTTATCCTCTGCGATATTGACGCCAAGGACCGTGACGACATCAATGCCATGATGGCCGCGCACGGTATCGCCGCTGCGGAAGAGATGACGCCGTTGCGCCGACACGCTATCGCTTGTCCCGCTTGGCCCACTTGCGGATTGGCAATCACTGAATCCGAACGTGCCTTACCAGGGTTACTGGAAGAACTCGAAGCGGAATTGGCGCGGCAAGACCTAACGGACGAGCGGATTTCCTTGCATATGACCGGTTGCCCCAACGGCTGCGCCCGGCCTTATACGCCCGACATCGGTTTGGTCGGCAAAGCGGCAGGCGAGAAATACACGCTCTTTTTGGGCGGAAATGCCGAAGGGACCCGGTTGGCGTTTGTGTACGAAGACATGGTTGCCTCTACGGACGTCGTCCCCAAACTTTCACCGCTTTTCGCCTTGTTCAAAAAACAACGGGAGACGGGGGAATCATTCGGTGATTTTTGTGACCGCATGGGACAAGAAGAATTGGCGGCGGTTGCAGCGACTTGATCTTCGGCACCGGATTGATGATTCCGGCAATTTTGCTCCTAAGATCGGCCACACCCAAACGAATAATTAGGTATGATCCACATGTGGTGTGGCTGACAACCTTCGTATTTGATGGATAAAGGGAGCGATGATGTGGGATTCGTTTTTCACGCTGAATGAACCACAACTCGCGTTTTTGGCGGGACTGCTGGGTATGATCTTGGCCGCCATCACTCTGATCGCTAGTGTGGTCACGGTTCAATATCGCAAATATTGTACGCGCGAATTGGAACTGGCCTTCAAAGACGATCTGCTCAACCGAGGCCTTTCGGCCACGGAAATCGACCTGCTGTGGTCGGGAAAACATCCCGCTTACCTAACGCAATTCCTGCACGCGTTGAATCGCTGTTGGCAATATGTGGTAGAAAGCAGCCGGGCCGTCGTCGCTGCAGGCTACCGCGCCTATACGGCCCTAGCGCGGATCGTCACCGAACGTCGGTCTCAGGATACGGAGCAGGAACTGGCTTTCAAACGCGAAATGCTGGATCGGGGACTTTCGGTCGAGGAGATACAACGTCTGATGGCCGCCCGCCAACCGGGATTTGTCAGTTGGGTTTCCGACGGTTGGGTATGGTTAACCGCCGCCGCCGTTGACGCATTCCAATGGATACGGGGCCAAGCTTTCGCGTTGTCGCACAAACTGAGTACGACTCACAGCGGCCGTGAGGATTAGCATTCGTCCGTCTGATGCGACGGCGATTGGCCGATTTCCGGCAATTTCACGGCCCATCGATTTCTCAAATCGGGATTTGGTCGAATCGCAGCCTGTGCTATATTTCGTGCCCCCGCTCATGCCCGCTGCGCGATTATTTCGAGGGGAGAAATCGGCTTTGTCCCCATCGCCACTAGCGGCATCTTTTCGCGGATCATCGAATCGACGGAATCTAGGCAATGAACGAATCTCACGGTACCCCCTATTCTCAACCTTGGTACGATACGATCCTCAACCAATTTGGCGAAGGCGTTTGCCGACAGTTGGGGGTCTATGCGATTCCCGACGATTTCCTACTCTCGGTTGTGATTCCGATCTACAACGAGCGGAATACGCTGATGACCCTCGTGGATTGCGTCCGCGCGGTTCCGATTCGCAAGGAATTGATACTGGTCGATGACGGCAGCACCGATGGCACGATCGAACTGCTCAAAACCTTGGAATCGCAAGCGAACGACGACGATTCAAATCGACTGCAGATCAAATACCACGAAGTCAATCGTGGCAAGGGAGCAGCATTGCGGACTGGGTTTGAGTCGGCGACCGGCGACGTGATCGTCGTCCAGGACGCAGACCTGGAATACGACCCCTCGGAGTTTCCCCGCTTGCTGCAACCGATCCTGACCGGTAAAGCAGACGTCGTCTATGGCTCGCGGTTTTTGGGCGACTACGCGCACCGGGTGCTCTATTATTGGCACTACATGGGCAACCAGGTGCTGACAACCTTGTCGAACTGTTTTACCAACTTGAATCTCACCGACATGGAAACCTGCTATAAGCTCTTTCGCCGGGAAGTGCTGCAGGAGATCTTGCCCACGTTGAAACAGGATCGCTTCGGGTTCGAACCGGAGATTACCGCCAAAATCGCGAGGCGCGATTTGAGAATCTACGAACTCTCCATCAGCTACAACGGCCGCCCATACGACGAAGGCAAAAAAATCGGCTGGCGCGACGGCGTGAAGGCGCTGTGGTGCATCGTGCGCTACGCCTGGAAAGACTGAGCGCGCTCCCATCGCGGGCGACCCGAAGACCTGCCGCACAAACACACATGTGCCGGGCATTCACTGAGCCGCCATCAAACCATTGTGTCCACAAGTATCGATACTCTGATGATGTTTGGCTCAATGATGCGGAAATTGCTGCTTACTATTTCACATCGCGTAAGACGTGTCCGAAATCACGTGTTTGCGAGATGACGTTCCCCGCATTGACGGCGATGCCAGGAACGATCGGACACCCCGCCTTGCGCAGGCCACGTGCCGTCCAGACATTGCAAGTTTTAGGAAAATAATACGAACCGTTCGCTCTGTAGAACCGGCTATTGCCGTAAATCCCGCGCCCTAACCATTCTGCTTGCCCCCAGTCGTCGCGGACATGCCCGTCGGCAATGTGTTGGCAGAGTTCGTCAAACCCTGCTTCGGTTAATTCCACTTGGATAATCGAACTGGTTGGAAAGTATTCCTCCAACGGCAGATCGAACCCCACAACATGCATCACGCTTGGCGTTGGCAGTAATGCCGCCTTTAGACAGAGCGGGGCGGTGATTTTCTCAGCCCGATAGAAACCCTCGTCTCCCCAACCGATTTCAAGATACCTCGAGTGGGGAAAGTCAGCGATTTCGGGCCAGACGTCCGAGGGAACATCATCCCGCAACACGACCAGCCCGGTATGCCAACCGTGACTCACCACATAAACCGTGCGTGATGGTGATTGTCCACGAACCGGAAATAATTCCTGAATGGGGGTCGCACACCCCCCGCAGAATAATAGGAAGCAGACAACGTAGCCGAAAGAAGAGAGACGCATCTTACGATTCCATTTCAAAAAACTGGCCACTCCTCCCCCTGATCACGGCGACAATCTATCCCCCACAACATGATTTTGAAAACGGCGCTTGCCCGGATTGGCACGAAAAATGCCTGGTTTTCATAAAAAAAACCGCATGACTTTTGAGGACCAGCGAAATACGCCGATCAGGGAGCGATCGCCGATGCGACTGTTTACTATCCTAATTTCCACGCGTGTCCGAGGGCGGCCTAAATTGCCAGTTCGCGTCTTGTTTAGTACCCTGCACACTGTATGAGCCGGTAACGGCACTCCATTTTGACTGTTTGCACGCAAAAGGCAGGGAGCCTCGATTGAATACCCCCACGGACTCGCCCCCCCCTCAGAACCCAAACTCCGGTCCCTCGCAACCGGCGACCGGTCCCTCGACCGCCAAACGACCGATCCGTCCCGCTCCGATCTCGCGGGGAATGCTGATGTTCATCCTCGCTAGCGTGGTGCTGCTCCTTTTTTGGCTGCAGTATCGTGAGGAATCGCTGGCGAATGTGCGGTATGACTTTTTCCGTGAACAGCTCGCCGCTGATAATATCGAGTCGGTGCTGATCGAAGAGGAAACCATTTACGGCACCTGGAAAAAACCTCCCGAACGCCAGCAGGAAATCAAAGCAGCGAATCCACCGCCCAAAGCCGATGCGGACGGAGAGAAATCCAAACCTGCGTTGTTCCCTAAGAAATTCAACGTCGTTCGTCCACCGGCCGAGGACAAAGATTTACTCGCCGATCTGGATGCTAAAAAGGTAGAAGTCACCGGTGCCAAAACACCGTGGGGCTCACAGTTTCTGTTGATGGTCCTATTTCCCATCCTGTTGATGTTGGGAATTCTGTGGTTCATCATGCGCCGCACCTCCGACCCGATGGGGCAGGGCGGGATGCTGGGCGGGTTTATCAAAAGCCCCGCCAAACGCTTCATGCCGGCGGAGCAACAAACCACATTCGACGATGTGGCCGCCATGGAAAATGCCAAGTCCGAGTTGCAGGAAGTGGTCGAGTATTTGAAAAATCCCACCAAGTTTCAAAAACTGGGTGCGGAAATTCCCAAGGGTATTTTGCTGATGGGAGCACCAGGGACCGGGAAAACCTTGCTGGCCCGCGCCACCGCTGGTGAAGCTGGTGTCCCCTTCTTCTCGATCAACGGTTCAGAATTTATCCAGATGTTTGTCGGCGTGGGTGCCAGCCGCGTCCGGGATATGTTTCGCACCGCCAAGGAAAGCGCTCCCTGTCTGATCTTCATTGACG
>Ga0316204_10009028_pt1 | contig 13515 bp, 13 predicted proteins | sample 6monrhotite_MG_2_FD_205661 | JGI IMG/M metagenome (GOLD analysis project Ga0316204, IMG submission 205661) | Microbial mat bacterial communities from mineral coupon in-situ incubated in ocean water Damariscotta River, Maine, United States -... | ecosystem: Environmental > Aquatic > Marine >... | reverse complement strand
AACGCGATGGTGGATGAAAAGCTCAAAGCCGGTTTTGCGCGCGATATTGTTTTATTGAAGTTAGTCGGTATTAATCCAGTTGTGGTACATGGTGGTGGCCCACAAATTGGTCAATTGCTTGAGAAGATCGGTAAGCAAAGTGAATTTGTTGACGGCATGCGGGTGACAGACAATGAAACCATGGACGTGGTCGAAATGGTACTCGGTGGTTTGGTTAATAAAGAGATCGTCCATCTTATTAATCAGCATGGTGGTAAGGCGGTTGGTCTCACGGGTAAAGATGGCGATTTAATTCGCGCCAGGAAAATGGTCTTCACGCGGGATAATCCTGAACTGGAAGCACCAGAAATTATTGATATTGGTCATGTGGGTGAAGTCTCAAGCATTAACACTTCAGTCGTCGACATGCTAACGCAGGGTAATTTTATTCCCGTGATTGCACCGATTGGTTCTGATGGAGACGGCCAGTCTTATAATATTAATGCTGATTTGGTTGCCGGTAAGTTGGCGGAAACCTTGATGGCCGAAAAGTTGATCTTATTAACCAACACAGAGGGTCTGCTTGATAAAGATGGCACCTTGCTAACAGGCTTAACGAGTAAACGTGTTGATGAACTGATTAAAGATGGCACGATATACGGTGGTATGTTGCCTAAAATTAGCAGTGCGCTCGATGCGGTACGCAGTGGTGTGACCAGCGCACATATTATTGATGGTCGGGTCGAACATGCGGTGATGTTAGAAATATTTACGGATGAAGGTGTCGGCACCTTGATTCGTGGTTAATCGCGATGTCGCCACGCATTGATAAAGAAGCGAAAATATCTCGACGCGAATCTATTTTGCAGGCTTTGGCTCGTGAATTAGAAGAAAAGCCGGGCGAGCGGATCACGACGGCGCAGTTAGCAAAAGCAGTGGGTGTATCTGAAGCGGCGTTATATAGACATTTTCCCAGCAAGGCCAAAATGTTTGAAGGTCTTATCGAATTTATTGAAGATACTGTTTTTTCTCTGGTGAACCGTATTCTCGAGGAAGAAAAACAATCTTTATCTCGTTGTGAAAAAATTCTTTCGTTATTGCTTGGTTTCGCAGAAAAGAATCCTGGTATGACTCGTTTACTTGTAAGCGATACCTTAGTTGGTGAAAAGTCGCGTTTGCGAGAACGTATTAACCAATTTTATGAGAGAGTTGAAACCCAAGTTAAACAGGTCCTGCGTGAATCGCGGTTACAAGGATCTGAAATTAATGATGAGCAAATTAAAACGTATAGTCGCTTGTTATTATCAATCATAGAAGGCCGTCTGCATCGTTATGTACGCAGTAACTTTTCACAGTTACCACTGTCAGGCTGGTCAGCCGAGTGGCAAACAGTGACTGTGGGAATGGCTATTTCGGACTAGTTGAAACTGTTCGAGGTCGACGCAATTCTTTATAGCGAACCATATCATTTTCGAATTGAGTATTAATCCTATCTAATTCGGCTTTCTTTGCCGAGATAAATTTCTCGTAGTTTATAATTTGTTTTTGTGTTTGCTGAATATTGTCAGCGACTGTTTTAGGAACTTTTTTTCCCGCACGCTCCAGGCTCGCGGCTTGTTTACGCGCAGCAGTCTGGCGTTCTTTCGCCTTATTTAAACTTTTATAAGTCAATCTGATTTCAGTGCGAATAGAAGTGATCTTGCCATTGCGAGCCATGACAATTTCGTCTTCGTTCGCAAAGGTGTTGAGTAAGACCATGTCATCACGTTCTTTGGCGGCTGCAGCAATCGCTTTCGCTTTTTCTTCCTCTTTAAGAAGTTTACGCGCAGCGAGTTCTTCTTTATTGAGGGCGCGTTCATGGTGTTTAGTCTTGATACCTTGAGCGTTTATTTCGTCATGTCCTTTTTGTGAATATTCTGGTGGTACGATATTGCCGCACTCACGAATACCATCGCTGTTTTTCCAGCACTTAATTTTACCCGCCTGAACGGATACGCTACCAAGCGTAAGGGCTACAAAGGCGCCGCTGAGAAAGATTTTTTGTACAAGTGTCATATTAGCCACGATAGTTACCTACTGGAGTTTATTTATGCTTATGCTTTCATTCGAGTATAGTTAGTGCATGTTTATTAGTCATTATTATTGGTATGAAGTTCGTTTACCATGACATTTGTCACATATTTCCTTACATGGCGAATTTGTCATGATTGAGCAAATTTGGTTATTTTTCATATCCTTAGTGGCTAATATCTTCTCTGCATTTGCTGGCGGCGGAGCAGGGCTTATTCAATTACCGGCACTGCTATTTCTTGGACTTCCTTTCTCAATTGCTCTGGCCACCCATAAGGTCGCTAGCGTCGCCCTAGGTATTGGGGCAACTGTAAGGCATGCGCGGGAAAAGGGGCTAGAACGTCAATTTGTCCTATATATGCTGTTGGCTGGACTCCCTGGTGTGGTTTTGGGCGCAAATCTCATTTTGTATGTCCCGGATAGACCGGCAGAGATTGCCTTGGGAATACTCACGGCAGGCTTGGGAATTTATTCTATTACCAAGCGTGAATTGGGAATGCAGCATGTCCCCATGAATCGAGATCGACGTGGCTTCATTATTGGCGCCGTGGTGCTATTTTTGATTGGTGTTCTGAACGGTTCGCTGACGTCTGGAACCGGATTGTTCGTAACACTGTGGCTAGTGAGATGGTTTGGCCTCGACTATAAACGGGCCGTCGCCCATACATTGATCCTGGTTGGGCTATTTTGGAATGGTGCGGGCGCCATCACCTTGGGGTTATTGAGCAAAATTCATTGGCCATGGTTACCGGCACTATTGATAGGCTCATTGCTGGGTGGTTATATCGGAGCACACTTGGCGATAGTAAAAGGTAATCGTTGGATTAAACGAATTTACGAATTGATTACTTTGTTGATTGGTATAAAGCTTATCGTAGGATAAAAAACAGAATATTGCTTCAATATGGCGGTAGATGCCTATTGAATTATTATCAGCCAGTTTTGATTTATATGAGAAATACTAATTTTGTGTAACAGGCAAGGCAAACGTAAAAGTTGAACCTTTGGAATTGTTATTATTTTTTGCCCAAATTTTTCCCCCGTGAGTTTCGATAATGTCTTTTGAGATGGCGAGCCCAATACCGGTACCACCGGCGCCGGTTTCAGTTCGACTGCTTTGAACAAAACTGTCAAAAATTGAATCAAGTTCATTGTCAGGGATCCCAATTCCTTCATCTATAATTGAACAGTAAAGGTATTCTTTCCCTTGGGTAGATCTTGATGGGTCTGCTACCTGATCTGAAATAATTAATGTAATAGTAGAACCAGTAGGTGAAAATTTAATGGCATTCGAAAGTAAGTTTGTAATGGCTTGAGAAATAAGTTTAGGGTCGAAAAATATATTTTCAGGTTCTGATAGAACCTTTATGTCGATGTGAAGATCGTTTTCTTTTAAGTGGGCCGATTGCTCATGGATCGATAATTCAACAACACTTGAAAGGCATGATTTCTTTTTATTTAAGATAATATTTTCCGACTCAAGCCTTGATAGGGCCAATAGATTATCTATCAACTCCAGCATTCTGTCGCCAGATGTTTTAATGTTTTCAAAATAATCTAATAATTTTTCACGGGTGGCTTTATTCACTTTACTCACCCCAAAATTTGAGTAACTTAATATTCCATGCATCGGGGTGCGAAGTTCATGAGAGATATTGGAAATAAATTTAGATTTTGCTGCATTGGCTTTTTTAGCAGCATCTAAAGCTTGCGTTATCTCAATTGCTTGCTTGTTCTTTTGTTCTATTTCATTATTTAATTGCGCGTTTATTCTTTCTAGCTCATCTGCGTTGCGAGTGTCTCTATGGTTAATGGCATAACCATGAATATCTTTCAACAGCGGCATTTTTATTAACCCCAAATAGGTTAAATATTTTTTGTCTTTCAAATACCCTAAGCCTAGTGACATCTTTAAATGTCCTTTCTCAGGGGATTCCAGGTAGGTGCCAAAAATCCGATCCCACAAAGAAATAAAAAATGTGAAATTACTATTTGTTTCATTTTCTTTAACGGAATGATGAATGCGATGCATTTGAGGGGTAGTAATAAACCAGCGTAGAACAGACTCGAATCGTTTGGGAATATAAATATTTGAATGAGTGAACATAGACATAAGGTTTAAAATAACTTCGAATAAAATAACTGTAATTACAGGTGCGCCGAAGAAAATAATAGCGGCCATTTTTATGAGTATGGAGATCAGTATTTCAATAGGGTGAAAGCGTAAGCCCGTAGTGACATCACAATCCAGATCGGAATGATGTGTCCGGTGGACTCGCCATAATATAGGTAATGCGTGAAATAAAAGATGCTGAAAATAGATGGTTAAATCTAATAGCACGAAAGTAATGATGACCTTTAACCAAAAGCTCAACTCAAAATAGTTAACAAGCCCCCAATTGTTTGCCTCAGTTAAATAGGCAATACCAATGGCGGCAGTGGGGATGATCAAGCGAACCAGAATTGTGCTGGTGAAGACTAAGGCAAAATTATTAATCCAGCGAGTGAGTTTCTTTGTTGATAATTGACGATGTGGTAATAGCCATTCGAAAAGCGCAAGTAGGGAAAAGCCGCCTAAAAACACACTTAGCCGAATTGTTGGCTCATATTTATAAATGAATTCAATCAACAGAGTATCCTTGCTCTAGATATGGAAATAGGATTCTCATCCTTCAAACACTATCGGCAAAGCAAGGGTATTCTTGAGGCCGTTAAATTACGGATATCTCAATTGTGAACGTTTATCTTGGGCCATATTCCGCGCGGTAGGCTCGAATTCTATCCAGATGCTCGGCTTGGTCTGGTTTGTCTGAGAGGTAGGTAATCAAGTCATCGAGTGTCACGATACTCGTAACCTTGAGGTCATTGCGTTGTTCAACGGCTTGGATGGCAGTGAGGTCACTGTCTAAACCACGTTCCATGCGATCCAGTGAAATCGACACGCCGCTAGCAATTGCACCTTCGGCTTTAATGATATCGACAGATTCATCGATAGACATGCCTGATGAAATCACATCATCAATAATTAATACACGACCTTCAAGTTTTGCACCGACGGTTACGCCACCTTCGCCGTGGTCTTTGACTTCTTTGCGGTTGAAAACGTAAGGCACATTGCGCTCATGATGTTCATACAGGGCAACACTGGCTGTGGCGACGAGTGGAATGCCTTTGTAGGCTGGGCCAAAGATGCAATCATACTCGATACCACTGCTTTCTATGGATTGCGCGTAGTAACGGCCTAATTTAGCAAGACTCTCACCGGTGTTGAAAAGGCCTGAATTAAAGAAATAGGGGCTAACACGGCCTGATTTGAGGGTAAATTCGCCAAAACAGAGCACATTGGTTGCTATCGCGAAATCGAGAAATTCATGTTGGTAATCTTGCATATTGTATTGCCATGTCGGTATGTGGAATGATGCCGCGTATGATACACGCACAAAGCAAAGGTTGGAATGTATGCGCATTATTACTGCGAATTTAAATGGAATCCGTGCTGCTGAGCGCAAGGGATTTTTTGACTGGATGAAGAAACAGCGTCTTGATGTGCTGTGTATTCAGGAAACCAAGGCCCAGGAGCATCAACTTAGTGCGGATGATTTTCATCCAAAGGGCTATCACAGTTATTTCTTTGATGCGGAGAAAAAGGGCTATAGCGGTGTGGCGTTATACTGCAAGCAGGAGCCAGATGCGGTGCGTACGGGGCTGGGTTGGGCACATTGTGATACCGAGGGACGTTGGATCGAGGCTGATTTCGGTAATCTCACCATAGTGTCACTGTACCTGCCATCAGGTTCATCAAGCGATGAACGCCAGGTCAATAAGCTCGATTTTATGGATAAGCTGCGTGCTGAAATGAAAAAAATGCGCCGCCGCAAACGCGAATACATTGTTACCGGTGACTTTAATACCGTGCATACCGAAATTGATATTAAAAATTTTAAATCAAATCGTAAAAATTCAGGTTGTACCGATGCAGAGCGCCAGTGGATGGATGATGTGTTGAATAAGGATGGTTGGACGGATGCCTTCCGTGTCGTTGAGAAGGGACCGGATAATTATACGTGGTGGTCAAACCGCGGTAATGCGCGTGCTAATAATGTGGGTTGGCGGATAGACTACCAGCTGGTGACACCGGGGCTCGCTGACAAGGTTAAAAAAGCCAGCGTATACACGGAGAATTGGTTTTCAGATCACGCGCCACTCAGTATCGATTATGACTACGAGCTGTAGTGAATACAGCGGCTTGTCATATACGTTTTATTTGGTTTTATTTTTAAATAACATATTCGAGAACATGATTCCCGGGCAGATCCCGGTTATCGCTGCGAATAATAAAAATACAGCAGGGATATAGAGAATCCAGCTAACAGTTTCAAATCCGGTATGCCAAATACCGACCCAGATGACTGCGCTTAGAAATAACAGGAAAAAACGAATCGGTGCACCTACTTTGGAAATATTCATAACATGTCTCCTTTTCAATCATGGTGAAAAAATAGTCAGTGTGAATAATCCTCAGTATACGCTTCACAGCGTGCTAGAGTAGTGCCAAATAATAAAACAGTATTGGTTTTCTATGTCTTCATCACCTTCATCATCGAATGGTTTTCAGCCGCTGCATAGCTGGCGTGAGTCGTTGTTGGTTTATACCAAGCCTCGTGTGATCGGTATGTTGTTCCTCGGTTTTTCTGCGGGCCTGCCTTTTCTATTAGTGTTTTCAACACTTTCTGCCTGGTTGAGTGATGCTAATGTCAGCAAGGCAACGATTGGTTTCTTTAGCTGGATAGGGATTACTTATTCCATTAAGGTTTTTTGGGCGCCGGTGATTGATCGTTTACCACTACCTTTTTTAACGTGCCGTCTTGGTAAGCGACGCAGCTGGATGTTGGTAGCGCAAATTGGTATTGCTTGTGGGCTGCTGGGTATGGCGAGTATTAATCCAACAGAAGATCTACAAACTATCGCATTGTTTGGTTTATTAGTGGCCTTCAGTTCGGCAACACAAGATGTGGCACTGGATGCTTATCGTATTGAGGCCATGGATAAAGAGTATCAAGGTGCGATGTCGGCGATATATATCTTTGGTTACCGATTGGCATTATTGGTAGCTGGCGCAGGTGCGTTTTATATAGCGGAGTACGCCGATTGGCCAACAGCTTATATTGTGATGGCGTTATTAATGGGTATAGGGATGATCACCGTACTTATCATTCGAGAACCAGAACATCTGGTTAGTGACGTAACGCGTGAGCAAGAAAAAAATATTGCGGCAATGTTTGACGGTAGTAGCAATGATTCAACATGGCATCATATAAAGATCTGGTTCAGCAGCGCGGTGGTTAGCCCGTTTGTTGATTTTATTAAACGCTACGGCAAGTTTGCGATCCTGATTCTTGTTTTTATAGGCCTTTACCGCATCTCGGATATCACCATGGGCGTAATGGCGAATCCGTTTTATCTTGATATGGGTTATAGCAAAATTGAGATTGCGAATATCGGAAAAATATTTGGCTTCGTCATGACTATCTTGGGTGCGGCCACCGGTGGTGTATTAGTTGTGCGTTACGGAATTCATCGACCATTGATCCTCGGTGCTGTACTGGTTGCAGTAACCAATTTATTATTTGCTTACTTAGCCACGCTCGGGCCGGATCTGGTTTGGCTAAGCATTGTCATCAGCGCCGATAATTTTTCTGGCGGTCTGGCAGGTTCTGCTTTTATTGCCTTTCTTTCTAGTTTAACCAATTCGGCTTATACCGCGACGCAATATGCCTTATTTAGTTCAATCATGACCTTGCCAGCAAAAATACTCGGTGGGTTTTCTGGTGTGATCGTTGAAGGCTACGGATACGAATGGTTCTTTAGTTATGCGGCGGTGCTGGGTATTCCGGCGATTATTGTTGCGTTGTATTTAACGCTGAGCCCATCGGCACGACGGCAGCAAGTGTCAGCAGAACAGGCCTCGGGGCATTAAAATTTTAGCATATCGATATTAAAACCATAGAGTAAGACAAAGTAGGCAATAATCGTTAACGCGGCTTGAATAAAACAGGCACGAGAATGACGCGGATCTTTTTCAAGAAACATACCACCTTGTAGAATACCGATAATGGGTACGATTGAAGCGATCACGCCAATTAGTTTCAGCACAAACCATTGTGGCTTTGATTGCTTGTTAAAAATAATAGATAAAATAACAGCGGCGCCAAGCAGTGCCATGTACGCCCATTCAGCTTCAGTGCTCATAATAATCTCACCTGTTTCATTTAGTCATTATTTGCGTTGAATGCGATAAATAGCCACTTCACCAAAGAGGTTAGGGAATAAGCTCATGAGGAGTCCGCTGCGGTGATTGCGATCAACAACAGTGCGCCGCAGTATTTCAATTCTATTATCAGCACAAAGTTTCTCGAAATCTTGCAATGTACAAAGATGGATATTCTGCGTATTAAACCATTTGCTCGGTAGTGTCTTGGTCACCGGCATATGACCGCCAAAGAATAATTGCAGGCGCGAACGGAAATGGCCAAAGTTAGGGAAAGTGACAATACCCTCACTACCAACACGTAGCATGTCGTTAAGCAGGCGATCAGGACGTTCAACGGCTTGTAGCGCTTGCGTCATGACGACGTAATCAAAGGTATTATCATCAAAGTCTGACAGGCCTGCATTTAAGTCAGCCTGAATAACATTCACGTTAGCATTGATGCACTTAACGATATTGCTGATTTCAATTTCAAGACCATAACCATTTACATTGCGTTCTTTTTTAAGCATGGCTAATAGCGTGCCATCACCACAACCAAGATCGAGAATACGGCTTTTGGGTGTAATCCAGTCACAGATAATTTGCAGGTCAGGGCGAAGCTGGCTCATGACGAGACCTCGTTAACAAGATGTGTCATCCACGCGCCAAATACATCGAGGTAATCCTTGATGGGGATTAAAAAGGCATCGTGACCATGCGGTGCTTCAATTTCGGCATAGCTCACATCATGGTCATTGTCTTGTAGTGCTTTAACAATTTCACGCGAGCGTTCCGGCGCAAAACGCCAGTCACTACTAAAGGAAATAACAAGAAAGTTCGCACGGGCATGTGATAACGCCTTTGATAAATCATCATCAAAGTCGGCAGCCGGATCAAAGTAGTCTAATGCCTTGGTCATGAGCAAATAGGTATTAGCGTCAAAACGGTCGACAAACGACTCACCTTGGTAACGCAAGTAGCTTTCCACCTGGAAGTCCACATCAAAGCCGTAACTGATCTTGCCCTGACGAAGTTCACGACCAAATTTTTCACGCATGGCATCATCAGACAGATAAGTAATATGGCCCAGCATCCGCGCCAACATCAGACCGCGACGTGGTGCAGTATTGTGTTCGTAATAACGGCCTTCATGAAAGTCGACATCATGCATGATGGCTTGGCGAGCCACTTCGTTAAAGCCAATATTTTGAGCAGTCAGTTTTGGTGCTGCAGCAATCACCGCCGCATGATTAAGTCGTTGCGGAAAATCGATATTCCACTGTAATACCTGCATGCCACCAAGGCTGCCACCGATAACGGCGAGCCATGTCTTGATTTCTAATCGGTCAGCAAAGCGTACCTGACTTTCGACCCAATCCTTGACCGTGACAATGGGGAAATCAGGGCCATAAGGCTTATTGGTTTTCGGGTTAGTACTCGCAGGCCCCGTCGAGCCTTTACATCCGCCAAGATTGTTCAGGGCAACAACAAAGAAATGATTGGTGTCGATAACCTTGCCGGGGCCAATACAGCTTTCCCACCAGCCGGGTTTTTTATCTTCCATGCTGTGATAACCGGCAGCGTGATGATCGGAAGACAAGGCATGGCAAATCAGGATGGCATTGGAGTGATCAGCATTGAGCGTGCCATAAGTTTCGTAGATAAGATCATAATTATCCAGACTGCGGCCACAGGCAAGCGCCAACGGCACATCAAAATGCATCGTTTGCGGTGTTACGAGTCCAACGGAATTTTCCGGGAGTGTGTCAGGCATGCCTGAAAGTATCTTCTGTTACTGACTTAAGTGAACAGTCTAAAGATACCCGAGGCAACTGGCAACTAAAGACCGTGCCTAGTCAAAATCAGGAAGCGTCGGCGGCCTGTTGAGAATCATTGACCGGTGGTGCAAAGGGGCGTTTAACGACTTCAAGCATAAGATTAATCGCCGAGATTTGTTGTTCGAGATCGACCAAGGTCTTTTCAAGTTCAGCAATTTTTCCTTCCAGGGTGTCACGCGACTGGCTTATCTTACGCAGTGTCAGTAGACGTTTTTCGATATCAAGTTTATGTTCTTTAATTTGAGCCTTAAGCGGGCTAATAACTTCTTTTGCCCAGCGATTAGCTTCTTGGTTGGCATTGAAGAATATATTACGTGCTTTACTTACCATCGAGATAAAGAATTTCTTCACCACAAAGCTTTGTTCAGTCATGGTGGTAACAGGGCTCTTACGGAATAATTCAGCTTCACGATAGAGTAGGTCGAGTTCTTTTTGGAAACGCATGGTTGTAAATAGTTTGGGTTTAACTTCACGGAAACCATGTTCTTTATGAAATTTATGGTAAATCGCGCGGACTATTTTATGCAGTTCTAATGCTTGCTCCGATGCAGCCTCCATTGTGGTTGTCATATCATTAAAGAAATTTTTCATGCCACCTTTCATGCCAGCCGTAGTCCAGCTGCCAGACATGCTTTTACGGGTATTCGCAACGACCTTATCGATAGAAACAAGGTCGAGATGACCCAGCAGCTTGCTGCTGTAGTTGTCCATGATGCGTCGGCCTTTTTTAAGACCTTCGAGGTTCTTGTTGTAGACAATTTGTTCATCACGTGTTTTTTGTAACAAATGCATAATTACATCAGCATTCTTGCCACAAAGTGATTGCAGTTCATCACGCTGTTTATTGGTTGAGTGAATACGATCAGCCAGCGTTTGTTTATCGCTATTGATCATGTTGCTAATTTCAGCAATGACCTTTTGACTAATAATATGATGTTTCTCAGGAATAACATCGCGACTAAGTGCATGTTCGAGCGCATTAATACCACTATGTGCCAGTAATATGTCATCTTTTTTTATCTTCGCTAACAAGGCCTTTTGTGCAGAAATAGGGAAGACATTTTCGATTGGAATACACAGTTCATCAGATGCCTTCTTACACTGTGATTGAATACTGATATCAATCGCTTCTTTAGTATGCAATTCATCCCAGAGAGTATCGATCTTGTTAAGTACAACAAGTAAGCCCTTATTGTGGTTAACACGATAATTACTAATGTGATGCTGCCACATTTCCATATCGGATTTAGTCACGCCGGTATCGGCAGCAAGCAGGAATAATACAGCTTGCGCATTAGGCAACATGTTGATGGTTAATTCAGGTTCTGCACCCAGTGCATTGAGTCCAGGTGTATCAAGCACGACCAAACCCTGTTTTAGCAGAGGGTGTGGGAAATTAATCAGCGCATGACGCCACTTCGGGATCTCGATATGGGTAGTTGGAATATCTTGCGATTTTAAATGGGCAAATTCTTTTTCATCATATAGACCGAGTTCGCGAGCACGTTCGACGGGCACACGCTTGGTGCGAGTGACTTCACTAAAGGCTTCCGAAAGTGAATCGGCAGATTCAGGGTCGAGATGGATATTGGTCCATTCGATTTCTTCTTTTTTGTAATCGGCAATGCTGTTGTTTTCGTTAAGGCGAGTCTCAATAGGCAGCAAGCGTATGTAAGGGCGCTCGACCTTGTCGTCATAAAAAATTTCGGTTGGACACATGGTGGTACGACCGGCTTGCGAGGGTAGTAGACGACGTTTGTATTGTGAGAAGAACAGCGTGTTTATGAGTTCGGTTTTGCCTCGAGATACCTCGGCAACAAAGGCAACGGTAATTTTGTCAGATTTGAGCGATTCGAGTGTTTCATAGATGCGCAGGTCATTCTCCGCATCATTGAGATCATTATCTTCCAGCCAGCCAAGGTAGGCGTTGATTTCGCGAATCAGATCGTTTTTCCATTTTGCATAGGCTTCGATCTGAAGCATTAATTCATTTTCGGGCATGCCAGTACTACTCCATAATGCGGAATTTTTCCGCTAACTATATGAATATGTTGTATTTTATGTATAAGCCACGCTATAAACTCGGTCACAAAGTAAACCGCAAACGTCTATTAGTTATAGACGATTCTGCTGGAAATGCAGCTTCTTAATGAAGTTATCGGACTAAATCCTTGATTATTTAGGTACTGGTTCTCAAAAAGGATAATTGAGAGGGGGTTGGATATCAGCAGGAAGCTGTCTGGGATAATGGATAAGTAAACGTTTCTGGCGGTTGTGAGCGCCACTAATCAACTCAACTTGGTTATTCGCAACAGCAAAGCTTTTGGCGATGAATTTGCACAGAGCCATATTGGCTTTGCCGGGTAAGCCTGACTTTTAACTGATTGTCTTGTACGCCAATAATTTCATTACAACTGGCCTTGGGTTGCAGGCGTATTGATATAAGAAGGTCATGACCTTGCCAATGGTAGTAGTGGGCATTCAAATCTTAGTAAAGCAATTTCAGTAGCGAACCGGGGAAACCAAAATGTACAGATAAGGCATATAAAGGCGGCATAATCAGCATGCGCGCAACACCTAAGCCTAAAATAGTCACAAAGACGGATAAATCGAGCATGCCCATCGGTGGCAGTACATTGCGCACCGGGCGTAATAACGGGGCAGTAATGCTGCCCATTAATGCCGTAACGGGATTATAGCTACCGGTTGATATCCAGCTTAGCAGGGCAAGAATGATCAAGCTGAAGAAGTATATGTATATCAGCAGTGAAACCAATTTGGTAACAGTTGCCATGAGTAAGCCAATAATACTCAGTGATTCAAGACCTCCACCATGTAATAGCGCCATGATGACGATGGCCAGACACTGAAGGATTAACAACAACAGGACGGATGCCATATCAATACCACCCCAGCCCGGGATAAGTTTTCTTAGTGGTCGTAGAAGCGGATTCGTTATTTTGACCAAGAATTGGGAAAAGGGATTATAGAAATCAGCGCGGACGATTTGCAGCAATAAACGCAGCATCACCGCTAATATGTATAAGCCGAATATTGTATCGACAAGAAAGATAACTGGGTTGAGTAAATAACCGCTACCCATAAGGGAAACTCCTGAAGTTTATTTAGTACTAAATTATTTGTTGCTGCCGAGTTGGTCGGCAAGTTCGGCAGCACGATCACTGGCCGCCTGAAGCGCGTCCATAAACAGGCCTTCCAAACCGCCGTCACGCAGCACATTGAGGGCGCTTTCCGTGGTGCCGCCTGGTGAGGTAACTTTTTCACGCAATACGGCAGGGTCTTCCGATGACTCAAGTGCAAGTTTAGCAGCACCAAATGCAGTTTGTACGGCAAGATGTCGAGCGGTTGCTTTATCAA
>Ga0316204_10009027_pt1 | contig 13515 bp, 11 predicted proteins | sample 6monrhotite_MG_2_FD_205661 | JGI IMG/M metagenome (GOLD analysis project Ga0316204, IMG submission 205661) | Microbial mat bacterial communities from mineral coupon in-situ incubated in ocean water Damariscotta River, Maine, United States -... | ecosystem: Environmental > Aquatic > Marine >... | reverse complement strand
CAGCAAGGGAATACCGGATTTATCCAGATCAACGGCAATACGTTGATGGACACCGCGCAACCGGTTAACGGCGGTAAACAATCCCAGTCCGCCGCCGCCGGATGCCTGAAACAACGAACGGTACGCCGTCGCGACCTGATCTGGTGCGTTGCGTGCGACATCACCGACAATCAGTACCTTCGTCGCGGCAGCGTAATTAAAAGGCGAGGGAAAATGTTCCAGCACGGCAGGCGCTGCGAGGTGATCCGCCCCAGTGCGTTCCCGTGCCGATGCCCACGGATCGGTGGTTTCCGGATCATCATCCCTTGGCGGTGGGCCGTCTCCATCCTCGTCCTCCCCGGTTTCCAGATCGCGGTCGCGCAGGGTCGCTGATGTAATGACGACACCATGTGCTGGTTCCATGACCACCTGGGCGAGCGGTTCTGTCGGGTCAATCCAGTGGCGATGCAGGCCGACGTCCTGATCGTTACCACCCCAGCGTTCGACGCTGAACCAGTCGACGTAGAGTGCCGGTGTTTCTTCATGTAAGGCGCGCAGCATGGCGATCCATGCCCGCACCGCCATCAGGCCGCGTCGTTCGATGCCCCGTGCGACGGCGTCAATACGGTTACGGGTACCAGTATCAAGGGTGTCCGCGTCGCGGTCCATGATGGCAAACAGGCATTGTATCAATGTTGTCATCGGTCGCATCAGGCGACTCAAATCTTGCTCAAGTGCCCCTGCCGCGTCGGCCAGTCCGTCGATGGTAGGGGTGGTTTCTGTTTCCAGAGAATAGGTGCTGTCCGGGTCGCGGTCGCGCGCATAAACCTGTTGCCTCACCAATGCCAAAAACGCCTCTGCGCTTCCGTGCGGGGTTCCTCCGGCAATTCGTTGCAACCATCCCGTCGCCGGCAGGACGCGGGCTGCCCGAATTATTTCGTCCAGCGCCTTTTGGGCCTCGTCATCGCCCGATATCAGGTCGCCGACGCGGGTTTTCAGGCCTCTGGAGCGTGATCGGCTGCCTTCTTCGGCGCCAATCAGCCAGCGCCGCAGTTCGGTGGTCTCCATGCCCGAAAGGTTCGCTGCGAACGCACTGTCGGCCGCATCAAACAGGTGATGTCCTTCGTCGAAGATATACCGGGTGGGCGGTCCGCCATCGGCACCATTCTCACCACCACCCAGCGCCGCCTGAATCATGACTAACGCATGATTGGCGACGACGATGTCTGCGCGCCGTGCCCGCCGTTGGCTGTGTTCGATAAAGCATTTCTTGTAGTGGGCGCAGGCTGAATAAGTACATTCCCCCCGCGTGTCGGTCAGGTCGATGGTTTGTGCCCGCCCCAAAATATCGGTCAGCCATGATGGGAAATCACCACCGATCATATCGCCGTCGCGGCTGGCCAATAGCCATCGTGCCATCAGGCCGAGCGGCACTGCGGCGGGGCTCCCGCTCGCAGGAATACGCGAGGCTGCTTCTTCAAAGTTCAACAGGCACAGGTAGTTTTCCCGGCCTTTTCGCACAACGACCCGCGCGGCTTTCTCTTCGGCGAATGGATAGAGCCTGTCCAGTTCCGTATCGAGTTGACGTTGCAGGTTACGGGTATAGGTGCTGATCCAGACCGTACCGCGGTTCTTTTCAGCCCAAACACTGGCCGGCGCCACGTAGCCCAGTGTCTTGCCAATGCCGGTGCCGGCTTCAGCGACCACGACATGGGGTTCGCCCGCCTTGTCGCGTGGCAAAAAGGCTGCTGAAACGGCAGAAGCGTAATCCGCCTGTCCCGTGCGGTTCTCAGAATTGCTGCCTAACAACTGGACAAGTCTGGCTCTGGCTTCGACCGCTTCGACCGGACGGTTTTCCGGTGCGGGTTCAGGCGCGCCTTCTTCCCACTCTTGCAGCAGCGACCACACTTTCAGGCCATTATTGAGGTTGGTTGGCTGCGGCAGGCCAGTTGTACCAAAAACACGGCTCATGGCGGCGAGCACGGTCTTTCCCCACGACCACCCCCCTTGGCTCATCGCCCAAGCGGTAGCAATGAGCGAGGCATTGTGGCCCCTGGTATCACGCACCTGATGGGTTAACTCATCCAACAGGCAGGCAGCGGCACGGGGCAGGACCATGGCTTCGTCTTCGTGGTCAACGGGAAGGACCAGATCGAGAGCCTGAGCGAGTCCGCGTGGTGTTGGCAGGCAGAAGGCGGCCGGGTGAACGAACGCAAACAACTCCAGAACATCCAACGACTCAAAGGGACGCACGCCCAATCGGCGCGCCAATCCCCTACTGTGGCAGACAAAGGGCCGTGTTTCGGGGCTCAGGCGGGATGAAATAGCGCCACTGGAGAGCAGTTCGACCTCACCATCCTTGCTGATCCAGACACCGCCACGGGGTGTCGCCACCAACGACGGCGCAGACGGTAGCTGGAGCGCGGGCAAAGCCGATTCCGGCAGTACTGAAGCTGGGTTGGGCGTGGTGTTACGGGAATCAGACATGGTAATCCTATTCCTATCCCGTTGAACCGGCAGCGTCACGCCTGTCTGTAAGGGAATGTCGCACAAACGTGAATTGTGTCAGCCTGAGTTCACGTCATTTTGTCATGATCAAGCATTCACACGGCGCAATCATGCGCTCTATCATGGTATGCAGATGCTTAGAGAGGGTCGAATATCCGTGTTATGTCCGGTAGTGCTTGATCGTCAGGCAAATTGCGCGTATCGACTTCGCCGGTGGTATCTTCGTGGTGGTAAAATCGTCCGGCACGGCAGATACTAGCAATCGGATTTAACGCAAAGCTTTACAGATAAAAACGAGGAAAACGTGTTCCGTAAATCTAGATCTGGTGCACAAATCAAGGCCGGTGACCGCTTTGTGAAATCTGATGATTCGAAGATCGTTTGGGTTGTAACGGGCGAGGGAAGCGGTGTAACCCCCATTCCCCACTATCAGGTGGTTCAGGAAGACCGCCAGACCCGGCGCCGAACTCTTTCTGAGCAAACCCTGCTTGATCGCGATTTTTATCACCGCATCGACTGACTTTACCTGCCGAACCAAAAATCAATGTGAACCACACTTTCTCGCCAAAGTGTGAACGGTTATGCAATTTTTCCGTTTGACCCGCCGACGGGTTAGGTAAAGAATTATCGACCGATTTAATCGGTGCGACCGGAGAATCCGGCCCTATACCAATAAAAACCAGGGAAAATTAAGGGAGTCTAGATATGAGGATCAAGTTACTTGGTGTGGCCGCAGGTATTGCTGCCGCAGCGGTGATCGCGGTTTCAGCGCCTAGCGGGGCTGCGGCGAAGACCTTTGTATTCTGTTCGGAGGGGAGCCCCGGTGGCTTTAACCCGAGCCTTCATTCTGCAGGCACTGACTTCGATGCGTCTGCACAAACCATCTACAACCGTTTGGGTGAGTTCGAGCCCGGTACAACCAAGGTTGTTCCCGGATTGGCGGAATCATGGACAGCCTCGGCAGATGGCCTGACCTATACATTTAACCTCCGCAAGGGTGTAAAATGGCATAGCAACAAGCATTTCACACCGACCCGTGACTTCAATGCCGATGATGTTCTGTTCAGTTTCAATCGGCAGTGGAAAGAAGACCATCCTTATAATGCCGTGTCTGGTGGCAAGTATCTCTACTTTGGCTGGATGGATATGGGGACGGCCCTCAAATCTATCGAGAAAGTAGACGACTATACGGTGAAGATGACGCTGAATTCCCCGGACGCTCCGTTCGTTTCCAATCTGGCAATGGACTTTGCATCAATCATGTCTGCCGAATACGCCGACAAGATGGCTTCAGCAGGGACGAAAGAAGTCGTTGATACCGATCCTATCGGTACTGGACCATTTGAATTCGTTTCCTACAAGAAAGATGCCTTTATCCGTTACAAGGCGTTTGACCAGTATTGGGAAGGCCGTCCAAAGATCGACAAACTGGTGTTCGCGATCACGGTTGATGCCTCTGTCCGCTACCAAAAGCTGAAAGCGGGTGAATGCCATGTGATGCCGTATCCAAACCCTGCTGATCTTGAAGCAATGTCTAAGGATCCGGAGATCAATCTTTTGAGCCAGGAAGGCCTGAATGTTGGCTACCTCGGTTTCAATGCGGAGAAAGCGCCGTTTGATGATGTTCGTGTGCGTCAGGCTCTCAGCATGGCCATCAATAAACAGGCCATCCTGGACGTTGTGTTCAAGGGCGCCGGTTCGGCTGCCAAAAACCCGATCCCGCCAACCATGTGGTCTTACAACGATGACGTGGTTGACTATCCCTATGACCCGGCTGCCGCCAAGGCACTTCTTTCCGAAGCAGGCGTAAATGGCTTGAAGACGAATATCTGGGCGATGCCGGTTCAACGACCGTATAACCCCAATGCCCGTCGTATGGCTGAGCTGATTCAGGCTGACTGGGCGAAGATCGGCGTTGATGCGGATATCGTTTCCTACGAGTGGGGGGAGTACCGTGAGCGCATTCGTGCCGGTGAGCACGATACGGCGTTGTTAGGGTGGACCGGTGATAACGGTGATCCTGATAACTTCATGTTCGTGCTTCTTGGTTGTGAAGCAGCTAAAGCCAACGTGGCTCGCTGGTGCAACACACGGTTTGACGGTCTGCTCCGTGCAGCCAAGAAAACCTCGGATCAGGCAGAACGTACGGAACTCTACAAACAGGCTCAGGTGGTCTTCAAACGTGAGGCACCCTGGTTCACCGTTGCGCATTCCGTTCAGTTCCGTCCGGTGCGTAAGGAAGTGGTTGGGTTCAAAATTCACCCACTTGGTAGCCATATCTTCAAGTACGTGGACCTGAAATAAGGGTCTGTCACAAAACCAGATTGGCGGGAGAGTTCCTCCCGCCAATTTTCTTTTTGTCAGGTTTCTGAATCTTTGTTTTCTTTCTTACTGAATAGATTAGCCGTTCTCGCGCCGGTATTCTTTGGTGTGACGCTGTTGTCATTCGGCTTTATCAGGATTCTGCCGGGCGACCCTGTGCTTGCCCTTTCCGGCGAGCGGAGCATGACGCCTGAGCAGCACGCCTCCCTGCTTGCAAAACTCGGTTTGGACAAGCCACTTTGGGAGCAATATCTCAACTACATCGGTGACATTCTTCAGGGAGACTTCGGCACCTCCGTGCTGACCAATCGTCCGGTCTTGGACGAGTTTCTGGAATTGTTCCCGGCGACGGTCGAACTGGCCACCTGTGCCATGATCTTTGCTATTGTTATTGGGCTTCCGGCGGGAATATTTGCTGCCGTCAAACGTCGCACCTTCTTCGACCAAGGCATCATGGGGATCAGCCTCGTCGGTTACTCCATGCCCATCTTCTGGTGGGGACTGCTGTTGATTATCCTGTTTTCAAGCATTCTCGGCCTGACCCCTGTGTCCGGTCGGCTGTCCTTCATGTTCGATGTGGAACCCGTAACAGGTTTCCTCCTGATCGATACCTTGTTGAGCGACGAAAAAGGCTCTTTTGCTTCCGCGCTCCATCATCTGGTTTTGCCCAGTATCGTGCTGGGAACCATCCCGCTGGCGATCATTGCGCGTCAGACCCGGTCGGCCATGTTGGAGGTGTTGAGCGAAGATTATGTCAGGACGGCACGGGCAAAGGGCCTCGCACCGATCCGGGTGTATGGATTGCATGCCTTACGCAACGCCATGATTACGGTTGTTACTGTCATCGGCCTACAGGTCGGCGTGCTATTGGCGGGGGCGATCCTGACCGAAACGATTTTCAGTTGGCCGGGTATTGGCAAGTGGATCATCTTCTCGGTGTTTAGTCGTGATTATTTTGCCGTCCAGGGCGGTCTGGTCCTTATCGCACTGTGCATCATGTCGGTGAACCTGCTCGTTGACCTTACATATGGCCTCATCAACCCTCGTATCCTGCATACGCGCTAAGGAACGGCTACTTATGAGCAACAACGCGATACAGGATGCAGGTCACAAAGATGTAGGGCGCCAGCAGTTCGCCGAGTTCTGGTTTTATTTCTCGGAGAGTAAAACCGCCGTTGTCGGTCTCATTTTTCTGATCGGCGTCATCCTTATGGCGATTTTCGCCGATGTGGTTGCCCCCTATGATCCCAGCGAGCAGTTCCGTGATTTTCTGGAAGTGCCTCCCGCATGGTCAGAAGGCGGATCGAGCCAATTTCTGCTGGGGACTGACTATGCCGGGCGCGATATGTTGTCCCGTATTATTCATGGCTCTCAGCTTTCTCTGGTTGCTGGCGGCATCGTCGTTCTTCTCTGTCTCAGCTTTGGCATCGTGATCGGGCTAACAGCGGCGTATTTTCGCGGCATTACCGAAACCCTGATTATGCGGGTGATGGATACAATTCTCGCGGTTCCGGGGTTGTTAATGGCATTGGTGCTTGTCGCTATTCTGGGCCCCGGCCTGATTAATGCCATGATCGCCATTTCCATTACCTACATGCCGTATTTTGTACGATTAACCCGCGCTTCGGCCATTTCCGAGTCGTCGCGGGACTATGTGGTCGCTAGCCGTGTCGCAGGGGCGGGACGATTGCGGATAATGTTCATCACCATTCTTCCCAACTGCATGGCACCGCTGATTGTGCAGGCGACATTAAGCTTTTCGACCGCAATTCTGGATACGGCGGCTCTGGGGTTTCTGGGCATGGGGGCGCAACCGCCGCAACCCGAATGGGGGACCTTGATTGCAGAAAACCGCGACTTGATGCTCAGCGCCCCGTGGACCGTAACGTTTCCCGGATTGGCGATTTTGCTGGCGGTGTTGGCTATTAACCTGTTGGGAGACGGGTTGCGTGATGCGCTCGATCCAAGGTTGAAACGATCATGAACCTGATTGATATCCAGAACCTGAGTGTTGAATTCCCTACCGCGGGGGGCATGCTGCGCGCCGTCGACGGGGTGAGCTTGCAAATCGGCGAGGGTGAAGTCGTCGGTGTTGTTGGCGAATCCGGATCCGGTAAAAGCGTATCCATGTTGGCGCTTATGGGGCTGGTTGCCTATCCGGGGCAGGTAAGTGCCGACAAGTTGACGTTTGGCGATGTGGATATGTTGAGCCTGCCAAGTTCTGAGCGCCGGAAAATTACCGGCAAAGACATCGCAATGGTTTTCCAGGAGCCAACGACCAGCTTGAACCCTTGTTTCACGGTGGGCTTCCAGATTATGGAAACCCTGAAAGTTCACGAAGGCGGCACCCGCAAGGAGCGGCGCGAACGGGCTATAGAGCTTCTCGATCAGGTTGGCATTCCTGCGCCCGCGACCCGCCTGTCGGCGTTTCCGCACCAGCTTTCGGGCGGCATGAACCAGCGGGTCATGATTGCGATGGCGATCGCGTGTAAGCCAAAATTGCTAATCGCCGATGAGCCGACGACAGCTCTGGACGTGACGATCCAGAAACAGATTCTCGACCTTTTACTGCGTCTTCAGGATGAGCGCGGCATGGCGCTGGTGCTGATTACCCATGATATGGCCGTCGTCGCGGAAACCGCACAGCGTGTTGTCGTAATGTACGCGGGCCAGATGGTCGAAGTGCAACCGTCGGACGCCTTGTTCTCCACGCCCCGTCATCCCTATACGTCGGCGCTGCTGAATGCCTTGCCTGAACGCGGTGCGGGCAGGAGTCGGCTACCCACCATACCCGGCGTGGTCCCAGGACAGTCCGACCGACCCGGTGGATGCCTGTTTAACCCCCGGTGTGAACAGGCAAGCGAGGTGTGTCGGACGAAAGCGCCTGTCTATACCGTGCATGAGGATTACGCCGTACGCTGTCATACCCCCATCGACCCACTTTTGCAGCGAGCGGGAGGCGAAACATGAGCGCCCCTGTGCTGGAAGCTCACAATCTTACGCGACACTACGAGGTCAAGGACGGCTTTCTCTCCAAACCACAGATCCTGAAGGCGGTCGACGGTGTTTCATTTGCATTGGTGCCGGGACAGACGCTGGCCGTGGTTGGTGAATCAGGGTGTGGAAAATCGACCCTCGCCCGAATGCTGACGTTGATCGAGCCCCCCACCAGCGGCACGTTTAACCTCGATGGTGAGGTCATGTCGTTTGAAAACGGCGGACAGGTCAAGCGGATGCGCCGCTTGGTCCAGATGATCTTTCAGGATCCCTATGGTTCCCTGAACCCGCGCAAGAAAGTCGGCTCTATCCTGGAAGAACCTTTGATCATCAACACGGATATGAGCGGGCCAGAGCGCGAAAAGGCGGCCCGTGCCATGATGACCAAAGTCGGATTGCGGCCTGAGCAATACAATCGCTATCCCCATATGTTTTCGGGCGGCCAGCGCCAGCGAATAGCCATCGCGCGGGCATTGATGCTGCGGCCCAAGGTGGTGGTCGCGGACGAACCCGTCTCGGCGCTTGATGTCTCGATTCAGGCGCAGGTTCTCAACCTGTTAAAGGACCTGCAGGATGAATTCGATCTTGCCTATTTGTTCGTATCGCACGACCTGAGCGTGGTGCGCCATCTGGCGGATGATGTTCTGGTCATGTATCTGGGGCGTCCGGTCGAGCAGGGGCCGAATGAGGCAGTTTTCTCGGCCCCTCTGCATCCGTACACACGTGCCTTGTTGGCATCGACCCCGCGCGTGAATCCGGATGAACGGATCGAACGCATCGCCTTGAAAGGTGAATTGCCATCACCGCTCAATCCGCCCAGCGGATGCGCCTTCCACAAGCGATGCCCGTTTGTGCAAGATCGCTGTGCCAAGGAGCAACCAGCCACACGCGAAGTTCAGGGACGCCTAGTCGCCTGTCATTTCGCGGGAGAAGTCTAGCTCCCGCTCGTGCCGTGGATGCTCACCCGTTTGATGATGAAGTCGCCCCCCCGGGTCGCCATGCCAAAACCATCGAAGGGGTCAAGAAAACTAACGTCCCGCACCTCAATAATTGTTTTTCCATCAAGCTCAACCCGCATGGTGCCGTCACTTGACCGGGTCCACAGCAGGCTATGAACGTTCTTGTCTTCCAGCGTGAAGGGTCCCGGTTCCACCGCGATGGTACGTACGCCGCTGCGTGACTTGATCCGCACGGCCAATCCTGCACCTACCTTATAGGAAAGCCTGTATCCTGATCCGCGGTCACTTCCCTGATACGGCCCCATGATGAACTCACCCTCACCGACCCACGAACTTAAATCCACTGCGATGGAGAAAGCATTGGTAACAGGGGTGGGAGAAAAAATAGAGGTCGGCTGTATGCCTCCGGTGCTGGACGATGTTGACCCCGACGTGCCTCCCCCACCAAGCGCCTGATTAAGGATTTGACCAAAAATCTGAGCGGCGGCGTCTTTTGACGATGAGCCGGACGTTGTCGCCTTTACTTCGTCCAGTGCGTTCCGTAACCCCCAGTCCTTTTCAACCCAGTAACGTCCCATGCCGACAGTCCATTCCGGGCTCTGGGCGTAGTCTCCGTCCGTGAATTCATCGAGCAAAACCTGTTCTGGCCACGGGCTGGAAGACCCGCCTGCCAGTTCACTGATCAATCCCCGTAAGTCTTTCAGGAATCTTGGATCTGCGGCCCGATCCTTTTCCGCCTGATCCAGCATCGTGTTCATGCGCTCAATGATCGCCTTTAGGCGCGCTTCGTTAGCCGCTTGAGTTTCACTGCTCTGTGCTGCGGTTTTGTCGGGGTTCTCCCATGTCTGGTAGACTTGGGCGGCGGCGTTTGCGGGGGGCTGCATGAAGGCGAATCCGGTAACAACCGCGAAAAAGAACAGGCGTCGGAAGGTCATGGCAGGGGCTGGTCCTGACTATTGATTTCATTGAATTCGAGGCATCAGGTTATCACATGTTGCGGCCTCTGCCAGCTATCAGCCGAATTTAAGGTCGTAAAAGGGCTATATGACCCCGGCGTACGTAGGCTATAGAGTATTGGCGCTTTGCTACGAATATGGAACAATGCATTTACGGCGGGGGAACACGGCAGGTGTTTTCCGGAACCCACGAGGGAATGGTGAGGGAACAACCATGAGCGACGAGCACCGAAGTAGTCCAAGATATAATTTGTCCAGTATTAAAGCGATGCTTGGCGATGTCGTGTGTGAGGTTATTGATGTGTCGCCATCCGGCATTTTCCTGAAAGGTGTCGGCGCGGAGTTGGAGCGGGGCGACGTTGTCAGTGTGACGTTAAGCCTTCCCCTCATGGGGCACATTGTGTCGATTCAAATCGACGGATTTGTCATTCGAAATGATGACAAGGGAATTGCCATTGATTATGCGAAGCCGACGATTACCTGGCCGCACGTTCTACGCGTTCTCGATCTGAAGGAACATCGTGAGGACTGATCGTCGCGGCAATGGGATGTCCGCGTCGAAATACGGCCTGTTTCATTGAACGCCGTCGATAGACGAGCATACGCCATTGGCGTCGGGCTGATCTTGCTCGGCGGCGTCTGCCTGAGTTCCGGTGGTGTTCTTATCCGCTACATTGAGAACGCGGACGCTTGGACAATTCTATTTTACAGATCGCTTGGCTTTATCGGCTTCCTGTTGACGATCATTTTCTATCGCCATGGGCGGCAAACGGCCATGGCCTTTCGGGCTATTGGTCGCAATGGTGCCGTGTTGGCATTGGCGCTGGGTGGGGGCTTTACCTGTTACGTCCTCGCAATGCTGATGACCACGGTTGCCAGTGTATCGTTCATCATCAGCGCAGGTCCTTTGTTTGCAGCCATCCTGGGTTGGATCATCTTGCGGGAACGGGTGTCGGCCGTAACGTGGATCGTTATTGGCGGGGCCTCTGTTGGCATGGGGCTGATGTTTGCCGATGGTCTGGATGGGGGGCGACTGACGGGCACTCTTATCGCGTTGGGACTGCCTGTTTCTTTTGCGATTATGGTGGTCATGATTCGTAAGGCGGGAGACGTCGATATGCTTCCGGCAACCTGCCTTGCCGGGGTGGTGTCGCTTGTCGCCGGACTGATCGTCTCTGACAGTCTGGCTGTAACGCTGTCCGATTTTTTGCTGATCGTACTGCTCGGGGTTGGGCAATTGGGGATGGGGTTCATGTTAATCACCCTTGGTACTCGCCACGTTCCTGCTGCGGAGTCGGCGTTACTGTCTCTGTCTGAATCCATCCTTGCACCCATATGGGCCTGGTTGATACTTGTTGAAATCCCGGCGCCTCTGGCGATGGCGGGGGGAACGATTGTCTTAACGTGTGTCGGGCTGCAGGCTGGTGCCGGTATTGTACGGGAGCGGCGTGTCCGGCGGGGGTAGGGCTCGTGTGTCACGCAGCCCGACATTGCAATCGAGACTTTTGACAGGTCGATGTTGGCAGAGGGAAGTCAGAAAATGTTTGCTCGCAGAATGGATGACCTTCGTGAGCGATTGGCGGATGCCGGTTTTGACGTCGCCCTGATCACCGACGATGACAGCGTTTATTACTACACTGGTTATTACGACTATCTTCACATGGAGTTTGGCCGTCCGACCATTCTTGTGGTGCCGCGTAACGGTGAAAGCCTCCTGATAACACCCAACATGGAACTGGATATGGCCGAGGCTGCCGCGGTGGTGGACCGGATCGAGGCGTGGAATGATGGTTTGGGCAACGAATGGCGGGAGAAGCTTCCCGAGGTGCTGAAAGGCACCGGGCGGGTGGCAATTGAACCCGCCCACATGCCGCCACTGGTGCGCGGTTATCTGGCGGCCATCGTCGATGATGCTCGGCTCTGTGACCTGACGCCGGTGGTATCTGACATGCGCATGATTAAATCCGGTGAAGAGTTGCAGTTGGCCCGACACGCGGGGCAGGTCGCCATGGCCATGATGTCTGCAGGCCGTGATACGATCGCCCATGGCGTGCCGGAATACGAGGTTGCCTTGGCGACCTCCCGGGCGGGCACATTAAAAGCGGCTGAGCTACTTGATCGGCACTATGAAGATAGTCGCATGTCACCGAACACGCATTTCCTGCAAATCATGGCATCCGGATCGGAAATCACCAAACCCCACCACCGGGCAACGACGCGGGTGATGAAGCGGGGCGAGCCGGTGTTCTTGTGTTTTTGTGGGATGACGAATTTTCACCGGTTTAAACTCGGTTTTGACCGTACTTTCTGGATCGGCGAGGTCGCAGACCCGTCGCAGGAAGCGGTTTATGAGGTGGCCACGGAGAGCCAAGCCGCGGCCCTGCGGCAATTGCGCCCCGGTGTAAGGGCCGAGGACGTTCATGCCGCTTACGCCGATGTCATTCAGGGCGCAGGTTATGACTATCCCTTCCGTTGTGGCCGGGCGACCGGCTTCAGTTTTCTGGAAAAGCCGGAACTGGTGTCGGGTGACAAAACGGTTCTGCGTCCCGGTATGGTGCTGGCGGTTGACGGATCGGTCAGTGTCGCCAAGACGTTTCGGGCGCAGGTCGGCGACAGCTTCATTGTCACCGAAGACGGATACGAACAAATCACGGAGCATCCCAAGGCACTGAACGATGTAATTTTGTAACGGAGGCAGGTGATGTTTAAATCAGGCGATTGCGTTGTATCAGATGTACGTCAGCCCGAGCTTGATGCCGGGAAGCACTGGCGTGCAAAACTTGGTTTTATTCTGATGTCGACCGATCTGGCCGCGGAGTCCGACCTGGCCGCCATGGCGCCTGAGGGGGTTGCAGTTCATTTTACCCGTCTGAAGACCGACGATTACACCACCAACGAAACCCTTGCCCGACATATTGACGCCATGGCAGATGCAGCGTCCCGTATCCAGCCCGACACTAAACCGGACGTTATCAGCTACAGTTGTACCAGCGGTTCAATCGTCAACGGTGAGCACCGTGTCATGGATGAGATCAGGAAGGGTGCGCCCTATGCCCAACCCATGACTTTGGTCACTGGTGTCATTGATGCGCTCAATGAGCTTGGCGTCAAAAAACTGGTGGTCGGCACACCGTATCTGGATGAAATCAATACGGCGGAAGCGGAGTTCCTGATCGCCAAGGGATTTGAGGTGCTCGACATTCAGGGGTTGAACCTGACAACCGGTATCGAGTTTGGTTGCGTCACGCCGGCGTATTGGAGGGAATTTGCCCGGGAAATCGACCGCCCCGATGCCGACGCGATTTTTCTCAGTTGTGGTGGAATTCGGGCCCTCGATGTGGTGAGCGAAATCGAGACCCTTACCGGAAAACCGGTTATCACTAGCAATCAGGGGCAAATGTGGAGTTGCCTGCGGCGTGCCGGAATCACCGATCAGATCGAGGGCGTCGGCCAGATTTTTTCGAAACCCGGCACATCGTTGTTACCCGTGAGCTGAGAGCTGGTTTCTGACCAAAGCAACCCAGTAGTCGCATCCAATGCTGAGAATCTCATCATTCAGGTCATAGTGGGCGTTGTGTAGTGATGATCCGCAATGTCCATCGATCCCGTTGCCAATCAGAATATAACATCCGGGTTTTTGTTGAAGCATGCGCGCGAAGTCTTCCGATGCAGAGCATGTCGGGCAATCGGGGTCGACGGTGATGCTGTCGTTCCCGGCGGCAACCTGACGGGCGGCCTTTATGGCGGCTTCGGTCTCTGTCTGCGTGTTTACGGTGGCTACGAACTCCCGTCGG
>Ga0316204_10009026_pt1 | contig 13518 bp, 7 predicted proteins | sample 6monrhotite_MG_2_FD_205661 | JGI IMG/M metagenome (GOLD analysis project Ga0316204, IMG submission 205661) | Microbial mat bacterial communities from mineral coupon in-situ incubated in ocean water Damariscotta River, Maine, United States -... | ecosystem: Environmental > Aquatic > Marine >... | reverse complement strand
CGCATATTCGCCGACGGTTCATGTTATTGGGACAAACCATCGATGGCATGCGTGTCTGGGATGTTCGCCGCGCAGCACAGGCGTTGGAAGCGATTGAGGGATTCCAAGACGTTCCGTTGTGGTTACAAGCGCACGGCCCGTCGGCGGGACTAGCGTTGTATGCGTCCCTGTTTGAACCAGCGGTGAAGCGGTTGGATCTCTATAATCTGCCCACATCACATCACGACGGTCCGACGTTCCTCAACGTGCTCCGGTATTTGGACGTCCCGCAAGCGGTCGCCATGGCCGCCGAGAACACCCAAGTGCGAATTTACGACGGCGAAGCTGCCCATTGGCAATTCGCAACGGTCACCGCCAAGAACCTGGGCTGGGATGAGAAGCAATTGCAAATCCGCAAACCTCCCCCAAAGTAACCCGCCCGGCAGACCGCACACCACTTATTACGGAGATTACGATGACACGAACGGCAACCTGTTTTGCGGTCCTGTTCCTACTAGGCGCCTGGTCCGTGTGCGGGTCCACTGTCGTCGCTGAGGATTTGGATGTCACCAATCTGGCAGATCGATATGAATGGGTTAGCGTGAATCCAAAGGCCCCGTTCATGCCTCGCGACGGCGCCGGGGCCTTGTCCTATCGCGGGCGGATGTGGCTGATCGGCGGTTGGAACCCGAGCATCCTCAAACGCAAATGCAGTAACGACGTCTGGAGTTCCCCCAACGGTCGCGACTGGACGGAGATAAAGCCGAACACGTTTTTGGGTACTGACTTTGACGCCACCAAAGATTGGGAGGGGCGTCATACCGCTGGGTACGCTGTGTTCCAAGACAAAATGTGGATCATCGGCGGCGATCCGCTGCAAGGACATTATCAAACGGACATCTGGAATTCGACGAATGGCAAAGATTGGACCTTGGTCCTCAAAGAGGCCCCGTGGGGGCCGCGGGTCTTACACTACACGGTCGTGCATGACGGAAAACTGTGGGTCATCGGTGGGCAGACAATGCCGGCATTCGCTCCCGCAAACGAAGCATTTTATCGCGACGTCTGGAACAGCAGCGACGGCATCCATTGGAAAAAGATCGAGCCCCAAGAACCCTGCTGGTCGCCGCGCGGTATGATCGGCGGGGCTGCGGTGCTCAATGACCGCATCTGGATCCTGGGCGGCGGGACGTATGACACACCGACAACGCCGCACCGCAATTTCTATAACGACGTTTGGAGCACGGCCAACGGCATCGAATGGAAACGGCACGCTGCGGCGCCCCCTTGGAAGCCGCGACAATACCACGACGTCGCCGCCTTCGATGGCCGGTTGTGGGTCCTCGAAGGTTGGAACAAAGCGAACCGCAACGACGTCTGGGCCTCGACCGACGGTACCGAATGGCAAGAACTCCCCGACACCCCCTGGAAACCCCGCCACGCCGCCAGCGTTTTCGTCTTCAAAGACGCCCTGTGGATGGTCGCCGGCAACAACTTCGAAAGCGATGTCTGGAAACTAACCCGCAAACCACCGCAATGAACACCGATGTTATAGTGTGTGTCGCGACGCACCTTTCGCTGTCGTAAGCACGATTCTGGGGAAACTCCAGTCGTTGTCAAAATTGATCGCAGAATTACTTGCGAGCTGTCTTCTTTTTCAACTTACGTTTGGTTCATACCCCTATTTCCCACTATTCTCTCCAGACCATGCGGGTTTTTGATGTGCAAGGCATGTGTAGCTGCGAAGTCGCGTCGTGCAGACGCTCGTCCAGCGAGTCGCGAATGAAATTGTCCGGGACCAGGTCCGCATAGAAAAATCCGACGGATTATCGTTGCGTCAGGGTTCATAGCACGCTACTCTAGTAATGGCCCGTTTGAGTTGGCAGCTTGGGTTTACCCAAGGCGAGCGCCTGCCAATTCGCGGGCTATTTTTATGCGCGGTGCATGCGAGCCCGCTTTGGGGATGCCGACACAGCTATTTCGGCACCAGTGTTTGCAACTCACGGTTGTGGCTAAAATCTCTGCACAGCCGCAGCCATCGTGGAAACTCCGACTATTCATCCCGCTGCCATCACTGAAAAAATGGGTTGATTCGACAACCGCCTGCAATTGTCATTGTTCACGGAGTTTGACCTACGGTGTCAACGTCTTGCCCAGTTGTGGGATTCTGTTGATTCTGTGCCACAGAGCCGACAACATTACCGTTGCGGTCGCGCACTTTCGTGATACAAAACAATTAGCGTTAGATCGAACCATCGAACGCGTAAAACGCAACACCAACCCGCTTTGAAATGAAGCAGTCAATCAGGATGGACGCAGTCATGTCGTTTACTGACGCTGACCGGGAATTTTGGCGGCAATATGGCGTGAGCCTTGATGATGTACAACGGCAGCGGGCGCAATTGGCCAACCGGCCTCACGCGCCGGTGCTGATTCGCCCTTGTACGATCGGCGATGGGATTGAGCAGTTGCCTGTGGATGCACATGCTGATTTGATCGCCGCCCACCGCGCATCAGTCGACGCGGGGCGCTGGTTGAAGTTTGTTCCCGCATCCGGGGCGGCGACACGCATGTTCGCGGTTGCCTCGAATGAGGACAAACGGCGGTTTCATGAGGCGTTGGATCAATTTGCGTTCGCCGACGATGTGCGACGTTGGTTTTCCGAAGAGGGCATCGATTTAAACGACGCGTTGTCCAAGGACGGTGGAGATGCCGTCGTAGACGCGGTGATTTCCTCACCCGGCCTGAATTTTGGGCGGCTTCCCAAGGGTTTAGTGAAATTCCATGAGTATCCCGGCGGGGCGCGGACGCCTTTCGAGGAGCACATGCTGGAGGCAGGGGCGGGACTGGCTGCCACAGGAAAATCACTCAAGGCGCATTTCACGGTGGGGGGGGATCACGTCGAACTGTTTTCTGATCAATTGAGAGAGTTTGCGTCCAGGCAGGAGCACGTTTCATTGGACGTCGGGTTTTCTGTGCAACATCCGTCGACCGATACAATTGCCTTGGACGATGAGGGGGGACTCTTGCGCGACGAGCAGGGGCTGCCCGTGATGCGTCCGGGAGGGCATGGCGCGCTGATCGAGAATCTGCATGACATTCAAGGCGACCTGGTCTTCGTGAAAAATATCGACAACGTCGGCCACGAACATGCGCAGAATGCATCCGTCGCGTGGATGCAAGTTTTGGGGGGATATCTCGTCTGTCTGCAAGATACGATTCATCGACACTTGCATGCTCTCGCCGCAGGGGACGACGCTGCCGTGACCGCCGCCGCCGATTTTGCGAAGGTCACGTTCCCCAATTCCCCATTACCGCCGACCGCCGACCGGCAGACCCTGCGAGAGACGCTCATCGCGCGTTTACGGCGTCCTCTGCGCGTGTGTGGCATGGTCGAGAATGTGGGAGAACCAGGTGGCGGGCCGTATTGGGTTCAAAATCCGGACGGCACCATGTCGCTGGAGGTCGTGGAGTCGGCGGAAGTTGCTGCTGACGACACCGCACAACAGGCGATTTTCAACGAAGCCACTCATTTCAATCCCGTTTTCATGGTTCTAGCTGTGCGGGACGAAAACGGTCAACCGTTTGATCTGCGGAACTTTGTGGATCACGATCGAGCGATCATCACGCGGAAACGGGTTGGGGAAAATTTCGCCAAGGTCTTGGAACGGCCGGGGCTGTGGAACGGTACGATGTCGGGCTGGAACACAATTTTCGTCGAAGTTCCCATCGACGTGTTTTCGCCAGTCAAAACCGTGTTCGACTTGTTAAGAAAGGAACATCAGCCGCTGAGCGATCTAAGAGGGACGGCGAATTCTTAAGCGACGTCTCCACAATTATTGTGAGAATCTACACGAGTGATGCGTTCTCTCCGAGTGATTGATACCATGGCAAAACGACAAAGTTCGCATGGAGACCCCGAATTCAATTGAGGTGAACATGTCCACGGAATTGAGAAACGGCGCTGAAACTTCGGTGGCCGACGACGTTGTCCTGGCGAATTCTACGCGACCGGAAAATCTAAAAATCACGTTGATCAGCATCCATGGCTTGATCCGTGCCCGCAATCCGGAATTGGGACGCGACGCAGATACGGGAGGGCAGGTCAAATACGTGCTGGAATTGGCCCGCGAACTGGCGGAACATCCCCACGTCCGTGAAGTCGAGCTGCTCACGCGACAGATCTTGGATCCCAAACTCGACGATGACTACGCCCAATTAGAAGAGCCGATTTCACATAACGCGAAAATCGTCAGAATCCCGTGTGGCCCCAAACGCTATTTGCGGAAAGAGTCGTTGTGGCCCTATTTGGAAATGTTCATCGACCAGACGCTGCCGCATTTTAAGCGGACAGGGTTGCCGGATATCATTCATAGCCACTATGCCGACGCCGGACTGGTTGGCGCGCAATTGGCCCGATTGCTGCACATTCCCTTTGTGTTCACCGGCCATTCCCTGGGGCGCGTCAAACGCCAACGATTTTCGCTGGGGAAGGTCGACGACCAGGCCTTGGAGAAGCGGTTCAAATTCGTCACGCGAATCGAGGCTGAAGAAATGGCGCTGGAGACCGCCTCGATGGTGGTCACTAGCACTAACCAGGAGGTGCACCAACAGTACGAACTCTACGACCACTACGTACCGGAGCGGATGGAGGTGATACCGCCCGGTGTCGACCTCACCCAGTTTTATCCCCGCGACGACAACTGGCGCCCCGGTCCGATCGCCGAGGAACTCGCCGGATTCCTCCGCGAGCCCGATAAGCCAATGATCCTCACGGTGGCCCGGCCCGACGAGCGAAAAAACCTGGAGATGCTGGTCAAGGTTTATGGCGAAAGCCCGCAGTTGCAGGAACTCGCCAATCTGGTGCTGGTACTGGGAACTCGCGACGACATTCGCGAATTGCCCAAACCGCAACAGGCCGTCATTGACAATGTGCTGTACCTAATCGACCTCTACAACCTGTATGGAAAAGTCGCGTATCCCAAAACGCATACGCCGGAAGATGTACCGGATTTGTATCGTCTGGCCGAATCAACGCGGGGGGTGTTTATCAATCCGGCGCTGACCGAACCGTTCGGTTTGACGCTGCTAGAAGCGGGTGCGACCGGACTACCTATTGTAGCCACCAACGACGGCGGCCCCCGCGACATCATTGCGAATTGTTGTAACGGATTGTTAGTCGATCCTTTAAACCGCGAAGAGATCGAGCATGCTCTCTTGCGGACGCTGACGGAACCCGAAGAATGGGCGCAGTGGTCGGAAAGTGGGGTCGAGGGAACTCGCAAAAATTATGCGTGGAGTAACCATGCGACGCGGTATTTGCGGGATCTCGACGATATTCACAAGCACTCGTCTTCTCCCACGCTCATGAACCGGCCGATGACTCGCCGGTTGCCCGAATTTGATCGGTTGATCATCACCGATTTGGACAATACACTGACCGGCCACGAGGACTCGTTGGCCGAATTTGTCGACCTGATTCGAGAAAACAATCACGTAGGTTTCGGCATTGCCACAGGGCGGCGTCTGGACAGCGCCCAAGAGTTGGTAGAAAAACTGGGATTACCGCGTCCCGACCTGATGGATACTGATTGCGGCACACAACTCCATTACGGCGAAAGCCTCACCCCGGATAAAAGTTGGCAAAAATCCATTGGATACGCTTGGAAACCTCACGGAATACGCGAAGTTTTGGACAATCTCCCCGGAATGTTCCTCCAAGACGAGAGCCACCAATCAGATTTCAAAATCAGCTATGAAGTCGATTTCAATAAGTCGCCGACTTTGGCTGCCATTAAAAAAACTCTGCGCGAAGCGGGCTTGCGTGCTAAAATTGTCATGTCGTTGGGGATGTACCTCGATGTCATCCCGGTCCGCGGCGGCAGTGACCTATCGATGCGGCACGTGCTGTGGAAGTGGGGCTTTGCTCCGGAGCATGTGTTGGTCGCCGGCGATTCCGGCAATGATGCCGGCATGTTATTGGGGCGGACGCTGGGCGTTGTCGTAGGAAATCACAGCAGCGAATTGAATCGTCTGAAAAATCTTCCTCGAATCTATTTCGCTCAGGCCGAAAACGCAGCAGGAATTCTCGAAGGTATTCAATACTACAACTTTTTGGACAAAATCGTCATTCCCAATGATCGGATCGAATGATAACGGCGCTCCCGATGGGATTGAGTTCAAAGCCGACTTGACATTGGAACGACTCAAACCACGGTTGGAAGAAGTCTGGCGCGACAGCGGAATCGACGAGGCCCAGCGATGCGAATTCGAGCGGCGTTTGCGCGCGCATTGGCGGCCGTTGTTTGAAATTTTGTTTCGCTTGTACGGTTCGCGTTACGACTTCCACTATCATATCGAACGCATCCTGCAAACGGCGGCGGCGGCTTGGTCCGATCGTCCGGCGGAACTGCGCAGTTTAGACCGGCATCGCATCAACGAGCCGGACTGGTTTCAGTCCGAAAAAGTCATCGGCGGTGCGCTGTATGTCGATTTGTTCAGCGAGAATCTCGTCAAAGCTCGCGAGCATGTCGGCTATTTTCAACGATTGGGGCTGACGTATCTGCACCTCATGCCGCTGTTCGCTGTGCGGCCTGGCAATAACGATGGCGGTTATGCCATCAGTAATTACCGCTCCGTCGATCCCCGACTCGGCACGATAGACGACCTGCGGCTTTTGGCTGCTGACCTCAGGCGAGCGGGGATTGTCCTGGTCCTGGACTTCGTTTTCAACCATACGGCCGACGATCACGAATGGGCACAAAAAGCACAAGCGGGCGACCGAGAATACCAGGAGTTCTATTATCTATTCCCCGACCGGACCGTGCCCGAACAATATGAAGCGACGCTCCGTGAGATTTTTCCGACCGTGCGGCGCGGGAACTTCACCTGGCACGACGGCATGCAGCAATGGGTCTGGACCACGTTCAACAGCTTTCAGTGGGACCTGAATTACGGCAACCCAGCTGTGTTTCGGGCGATGTTGGAAGAAATGTTCTTCCTGGCCAATGTCGGCGTCGACGTCTTGCGGTTGGATGCGGTGGCATTTATCTGGAAGCGGATGGGGACCGGTTGCGAAAATCTGCCAGAAGCACATTTGTTGATCCAAGCCTTTAATCATTTGGCTCGCATTTCGACGCCGAGCTTGTTGTTCAAATCCGAAGCGATCGTGCATCCGGACGAAGTCGTCAAATACGTCAGCCCGCGGGAATGCCAAGTCTCTTACAACCCCACGTTGATGGCTTTGCTGTGGGAGTCCTTGGCCACTCGGCAGGTCGGACTGATCATGCAAACGTTGCGGCACCGGCATCGCTTGCCAGAACACACTGCCTGGGTCAATTACCTGCGCTGCCACGACGACATCGGTTGGACATTCGACGACGATGATGCGGCGGCGATCGGGATCGCTGCGTACGATCATCGGCAATTCCTCAATGAGTTTTACACGGGACAATTTCCCGGTTCGTTTGCCCGCGGCATTCCATTCCAGGAGAACATCAAGACCGGCGACATGCGAATCTCGGGGACAATGGCGTCGCTGGCTGGTTTGGAGCAGGCAATTGAAGAGGATGACGAGGCGAAAAAAGAATTGGCGATTCGTCGCATGATCCTGTTACATGGTGTCACGCTCAGTATCGGTGGCATTCCTTTGCTCTATCTGGGCGAAGAATGGGGCATGCTCAATGATTACGAGTTCGTGACGGACCCGGCCAAGGCGGGCGACTCGCGCTGGATTCATCGGCCGAAAATGCAGTGGGACTATCTCGAGGAATTGAACGACCATATCGACACTGGCAATGGATCGATCCGCAACCGGATTTTCAAATCGACACAACAGTTAATTAGCCTCCGCAAAGAGTTGCCAGCCTTGGCCGGCCAGAATATGGAGCTGATCAACACGTTCAATTCACACGTCCTGGGCTACTTGCGTATCTTTGAGGGGCACCGTCTGATCGTACTAGCGAATTTTTCTGAAGAAGTGCAAAGCGTCGAAGGGAATAAACTCCGCACAGCCGGACTGGGACGGTTCTTTGAAGACGTCATTGAAGATAAAACCTTCGTGACCTCCAGTCCGGTCGAGTTGGAACCTTACCAGATTCTGTGGCTGAAACGCGTTTAAGCGGCTTAACGAAAAACAATGAACACCTCCACGCAGCACGGTCCTCCTGTTCCAACAGGTCAAATCTTGGCGACCGATCTCGACGGCACGCTGATTCCACTTCCCAACGATCCCGCAAATTCCGCCGATTTGTCCCGGTTGGCGTCGCAGCTGCAGACCCATGATGTCAAGCTGATTTATATCACCGGTCGGCATTTTGCATCCGCCGCCGCTGTGATCGAAGAGCACCAACTCCCGCAACCGGACTGGCTGATTTGTGATGTGGGGACGTCGATGTTTCACCGGCAGCCCACCGCTGATCTGCAAGCGGTCGATGCTTACCGGCAACATCTCGGCGAGATCATCGCCGACATGCCGATCGCCGATTTGAAGCAGCATCTCTCTGTAATTGCTGGGTTGCGTCTGCAGGAATCAGAAAAACAAGGGCCGTTCAAGCTCAGTTACTACGTCGACGCTGCACGCTTAGAGGAATTGGTCGAATGCGTCAAACAGGAATTATTGCAATCCGCAGCACCCTATTCGATCATCCACAGTGTCGACCCCTTCAACGGCGATGGCCTGATTGACCTACTCCCCAGCGGGGTTTCCAAAGCGCACGCTTTAGCTTGGTGGGTCGAACGGAATGATCTGCACCGGGATGCGCTCGTCTTCGCGGGCGATTCCGGCAACGATCTTGCAGTGCTGACTGCCGGTTACCGGGCAATCGTTGTGGGGAATGCAGATCGCGCGGTCGCCCAACAGGCGTATGCGGCGCATCGTCGGGCGGGTTGGGGAAATCGGTTATATTTGGCGATCAATCAAGCCACTAGTGGTGTATGGGAAGGGTGTCGTTGGTTTGGATTAGTCGATCGAGAGGAATCATCAATCCAGCAATTGGGAGCAACGCTCATCACCGATAGCGCAACGCATTTTCGCGTCTGGGCGCCCGATCGGCGCAACATCGCCGTGGAGATCGACAACGGCGAATCGCAAATCTCACAGGAATTGCAAAAGGGGGCGGAGGGCTATTTCACAGGCGTTGTGCCGGATGCTGCAGCAAATGCCCGCTATCAGTACCGTCTCGACGGTGGCGCAGCGCGGCCCGATCCGGCATCGCGGTCTCAGCCTGACGGTGTGCACGGGCCTTCGCAAATTATTGATCCTCGTGGTTTCCCCTGGTCCGACCAAAATTGGCCGGGCGTCGTCAAACGCGACCTCGTCATCTATGAATTGCACGTCGGCGCATTCACGCAGGCGGGCGACTTTCAGGCGGCGACGGCTCAGCTTTCCGAATTGTCTGCGTTGGGAGTCACCGCTGTCGAGGTGATGCCCGTAGCACAAACGTCCGGACGCTGGAATTGGGGCTATGACGGTGTGAATCTCTTTGCAGTCCGTAATACTTACGGCGCGCCGAACGACTTCAAAAGTTTCGTCGACGCTTGCCATGCAGCAGGAATGGCAGTGATTTTGGACGTGGTCTACAACCACGTCGGCCCTGAGGGGAATTATCTGACCGAGTTCGGCCCCTACGCTTCCACGAAACACAACACCCCTTGGGGCGATGCTTTCAACTATGATGAACCGGGCTCCGCAGCTGTACGGCGATTTGTCATCGACAATGCCTTGTTCTGGTTGGATGAGTATCATCTCGATGGACTGCGGCTGGATGCGGCCCATTTTATTCAAGACGACAGCCATCCGGCACTCGTTGACGAATTGCGCCGCGACGTATCGCTCTATGCCGAATCGGTCGATCGCACGATTCATTTGATTGCCGAAACGAATGTGTTCGACCAGGAGACGCTGAATGACCAAGTCGATCGGCTAGCATTTGACGGAATCTGGTGCGACTGTCTGATGCACGCGATCTATGCGCATGCGTTGCCCGATCTGCGGATCGCCCATCGGGAATACGTAGGTGGCGATCTGGCCGAGGTGTTGCAGGATGGGTTTGTCTATTTCGGACGCGACGAAAAACGCATTGAGGCGTCGCAACGCCATGACCTGTCGCGGAACGCCCAAGGAAAATCATACATTGAGTCGTTTATCATTGGGCTACAGACGCACGACTCTGTCGGCAATCACCCGCAAGGCCAACGGATTCACCAATTGACCTCGAAGGCGTTTCAAAAAGCGGCGGCGGCGTTAACGCTGCTGTATCCCGGCATCCCTATCATCTTTATGGGCGAGGAATTCGCGATCGATGCGCCGTTTCCGTTCTTCGTCGACTTTGAAGATGCATCACTGATGCAAGCAGTCGATTCCGGGCGGGTCCGCGAGTTCCCGCAACACGTCTGGGGCGACTTTCTGCTGCCGTCGCAGCCCGACGCGTATCATCAAGCCAAGCACGATGTGCCAGATCGCCGCGACATGGAAATGTACGCCTGGTACCGTGAGCTGATCGCGCTGCGCAAACAAGGACTCGCCGAAGGTTGGTTGTCCGCCGACTGCATGACGACCGGTTATGATCCGCAGACCAATATCTTTTCGTTGCGATTTCGCCAAGATTCGGAGTGTGAGATTGTCGTACAGGCTCGGCTCAAAACGCCAAGTACAAAATCAAGCGAAACCGCCGCCATCTCCATCGACGGCGTACTGCTTTTATCGTCGGAAGAATTATCAGCAACCAGCGACGATAGCGTGGTCATGTCGCCGAGTCATGTCGTCGTCAGCAAAACGTCGACAAGCAGAGTGTAATGTCACGCTGTGTCCGAATCCCCCAGGGTGAATTTATCATGATTAAAAAAACATTAGGCCGCACCGGTCTGGAAGTCACGCAACTGGGCTACGGCAGCATGGGGCTTCGCGGACCGAACACCTGGGGCATCCGCACGGTCGATGAGGAAGCGGCCGAGTTGTTCCTGAACGCTGTGCTCGATGCGGAAATTAACTTTATCGACACCGCCCCCGACTACGGGATTAGCGAACAACGTATCGGCCAATATATCGGAGCACGCCGCAACGAATATTATCTGGCGACCAAGTGCGGTTGTGCCTATACGCAACATGCAGATCACATTGAGATTGATCACGTCTGGACCAAAGAGGTCGTGCAGCGCAACATCGAAACAAGTCTTCAGCGTCTGCAAACTGATCATATCGATCTGCTCCAATTCCACGGCGGTGACGCGGAAGGACTGCAAAACGCAGGATTGATCGACTTGCTGATGGATTATCGCGATCAAGGCGTGGTCCGCTTCATCGGGTCCTCCAGTTCCTTGCCGCGGCTTCCCGCACTGATCGAATTGGACGTGTTCGACACGTTTCAGATTCCCTATTCCTGCCTTGCACCGCGGCATCATGATTGGATTTCAAAAGCTGCCGCGACGGGGGCCGGGATCATCATTCGTGGCGGTATCGCGCACGGCGGCCCGGATGCGGAGATCCAACGCGATGCACTCAACGATGTTTGGACCCGCGCGCGGCTTGATGAACTGCTTACCGATGGGACGAACCGCGCCGAATTCATCTTGCGATACACGATTTCCCACCCCCACTGCCATACCACGATTGTTGGGACTTGCAACGCCGCCCATCTGGCGGAAAACGTTGCCGCCATTGAAAAAGGCGCATTGCCCAGAGAGCTGTACAACGAAATCACGACCCGCATCGCCGCTCTAGGTGCATAGCTCGCCACTACTGTCACTCTGAAGGCTATCCGCTTTGACATGCTAGACGGGGGTTGGCACAATGTGAACGCAGTGCTCATGTTACAGCGTTCCTAAAAATCCCCGGAGATGATCCGCGATGCGACAGACGAAATTGTTGGCTTTTATTGTGGTGCTCAGCTTATCTCGGTTCGGTTATGCCGATGATTGGCCGCAATGGTTGGGGCCGGAGCGGGATAGCATTTGGCGGGAAACGGGGATCATCGACAAGTTTCCAGTTGAGGGACCACCCGTCAAATGGCGGATGCCTGTCGACCTGGGTTATTCCGGACCGGCGGTCGCTGACGGGCGCGTCTTCGTGACCGACTATGTCAAAGAGTCGGGCGACATTGTTAACAGCCCGGGCGGCCGTAACAAACTGAACGGAAAAGAACGCGTGCTTTGTTTCTCGACCGAAACGGGTGAGGAGCTGTGGAAGTACGAATACGACCGGACCTACAACCTCTCCTACGCCGCCGGTCCCCGCTGCACGCCGACCGTTGCGGAGGGAAAGGTTTACACGCTAGGAGCCGAAGGAGACTTGGTCTGTCTGACTGCCGACAAAGGGGAACTCGTCTGGCGAAAAGACTTGACCGCCGAATACGACACGACCGCCCCGATCTGGGGTTTCTCGGGGCATCCTTTGGTGGACGGGGATTTGTTGTATTGCCTTGTGGGGGGCAAAGGGAGCGTGGCGGTTGCGTTCAATAAAGACACCGGCGAAGAAGTCTGGCGGGCGCTCTCGGCCGACCCGCAAGGCTACTGTCCGCCGACAATGATCGAAGCCGCCGGCATCAAACAACTCTTGATCTGGGATCCGTACAATCTCAACAGCTTAGACCCCAAGTCGGGAAAAGTGTTATGGACTGTGCCGCTGCAACCCGCCTATGAAATGTCGATCATCGCGCCGCGTCAGTCGGGCAATCTTCTGTTTGCCAGCGGCATCGGCCGGGTGGGGTTGATGCTCAAGCTAGATGACGACAAGCCCGGTGTGACGGAATTGTGGCGCGGCAAACCAAAGATGGCCGTTTATTCCGCCGAAGCGACGCCAATTCTAGAGGACGGCATGATTTATGGTGTGGACTGCCACGCTGGTGCACTGGTTGGTGCCCGCATCGAGGATGGGAAGCGGCTCTGGGAGACCCGCGTGCCGACCAGCGGCGGCAAACGCCGCGCCGATCACGGTACTGCGTTTCTGGTCAAACAGGAGGACCGGTTTTTTCTCTTCAGCGAAACGGGTGACTTGATCATCGCCAAATTGTCCCCCGAAGGGTACGACGAAATCAGTCGATTCCACGCCATTGAACCGACGAATGAAGCGTTTGGCCGCCCGGTGGTCTGGGCGCATCCCGCCTTTGCGGAAAAATCGGCATTTATACGCAATGACAAAGAGATTATCCGGGTCGATCTGGCGGAATGACTCTGCCGGTGGTTCTTCGTCCACTTCGGCAGGACACCGCCGATTTCACTTTGCATTCGCTCGGTCCGCGTGGTTAAAATGCGATTGAGGGCTGCTGACGCTTAAAGTACGCAGCATGGCTTGAAACATCAGTCATGTATGGAGCAGTGGGGAGTCAAAACATGGGCAACACGTTTCGATCAGAACAGCGAGGGCGTGTGTCTGTCTCACACCTGTCGTCTCAAGTTTCTAAGCTACGAAACAATCAGCTGTACCGTCTAGCAGTTGCCGGACTGCTGATGTTGTTCGTCTTTACCATCGTAGGAAACGCAGATGATCGCGCCGACGAACCGGGCATCCAACCGCCGCCGCTGATCGATACGGAGCTCTCGCGC